>Ga0180433_10010839_pt1 | contig 10902 bp, 10 predicted proteins | sample SS_ome_8_FD_132980 | JGI IMG/M metagenome (GOLD analysis project Ga0180433, IMG submission 132980) | Hypersaline lake sediment archaeal communities from the Salton Sea, California, USA - SS_1_D_1 metaG | ecosystem: Environmental > Aquatic > Non-marine Saline and Alkaline > Hypersaline >...
AGGCATTGCATGGATATGATCAGCCAAAAAAACAAGGGTGTGTAGGGTGGTCCGAAACGGAACAAGCGTCGTTTTGGACCAGCGGGCAAACAGGAGCACAACCTCAAGACAACGACAAAACACAGGCACATATTGGACGCATAAAAAGTAGGATTATGGAGCTACTCATGCGCGGTCTAATTCCATTGGGAGCCTGGATGCCAACGATTTGCCCTTTTGGCTATTATAGCAATAGAGGCACGTTTGCCGGGGCGGTTACAAGGCTGCCCAAACAAGCGTGCGTTTTGGGTGCCCGAAAACGGAACAGTTTCCGTTTTCGGGCACCCCAAGAAGCGGAGTAAATTGCTAAGATAGCAAGAAGACATAAGCACCTCAAATGCCATTAAGGGACCCTCAGAATTAATTACGACAGACGTTGCAAAGCCTTTCCGATCCCGATTATGGCCCATTACAGGCGATTTTTGAAAGACAATAGCGAACAGACACAGGTAACAGAACGCCCATGACGTTGACCAGTCCCTCTCAAAATGGTACAGGGCCTCCTGGAAGGGAGGTGGTATGCATGCTTGGGTGGATTCGTGTCAACCAAGGGAAAAAGAGGGCAACCTTTTACGTAGTGGTTCCGTGGGATCGTCTGGACGGTTCAGGCCAAAGAAAGAACTGGCAATTCAAGTATGACAGGAATGGCGACAGGTTCGAGAGCGAGGCCCACGCTCACAGACACCTCGAATATCTGAGAGCGCTTATTGATGACAAGGCGTTCAATCCTTTTGATTGGGTAGAGGAGAAACCGCACAGTTTTCAAAATCTCCAGGGAACCTATTTCAGGGCGTGCCTGTCAATCGTAAAAAGAGACGAGATGTCTCCCTCTACACTCAAGACAAAACGCCGCTATTGGAAACTCTATTTCCTGCCATTTTTTTCCGGCATGGACATAAAACACATCCGGAACATTCACCTCAGACAGTTTCACGATCAACTCCCCGCCACATTAAAGGCGAAAACACGGCTCAACGTCGTGAGCGACGTTGAAGGGTTCTTGCGGTGGTGCAAAGAGGAGGAAATTCTCAAAGGGGCGGTCCCACATTACACGGGGATGAAGGATCTCCGTAAAAAGGCTCAAAAGGAACGACCAAAACCCCGCAAATCAACTCACATGATGGGCGGAGATGACTTTTCAAAGACGCTCGACCAAATGAGTCCAAGCGATAGGCCGATATTTGAATTTTTGAGGATAACAGGGTGCAGACAGTCAGAAGCACGGGCCTTGCAACGTCAAGACATCGACTGGACAAGCCGTATTATTGAGATCCGTCGCACGTTTGTTGATAGCGAAAAAGGCGAGGTTATTATTGATCGGGCCAAGAGCGACAGCAATCATCCCACATATCTCACGCCATACCTGGAGCACATTATCAAGTCAGTTCCTCCCCGCCTCGATCATCCATTCGTGTTCTGGAACAAGAAAACTGGGAAGCCATATACACGCCGGGAGATAGACTATCGCTGGAGAACGGCTCAAAAGAAAGCGGGCCTCCCTCATCTCCAATTGAAAAATGCCACAAGAGGGCACGCCGTCTGCGAACTGCTGGAGTTGGGGTATTCCTACGCAGAAGCAGGGGCCTTTGTAGGACACAAGAACGAGAGCACAACCCGGCATTATGGGCAGATATTCACGGAGAGCCTGGAACGGATGGCGGGGCGACAACCAAAAGCCACAACCAAATTACAACCAAAACCGAAAAAGGGAAAAATAACATATTGAAATTAAATGCCATTTTGAGGCGTTGGCAAGGTTCAAGTCCCTGCACCGCCACCACACCTTTTCCCCCTACTTGAGACCTTTGAAAAGCTCCCCCTTCACTGGTTTGCAAGATGGGTACCCCAAAAAGTCCATGATAGTCGTTCAAATGAGGTCTTCAAAGCTCTCTACTGGTGCTTCACATCTCCAACGGCAAGCTACGCACAGACCCATGCCACCGCCCACAGGGATTTTGATCCTTACTCAGTGGATGGTTTCAGAGGCACGCCTTCGTTTATCACGAAAGTAGTGCTTTCGCTGGGGGCGCTTTCCTTCAATCTTGTTCGTAAATCGTTTAATGATCTCAAAATAATACTTGCCACCTCGGACCATCACCGTATTGTGGTCAGCACCAGGGATCATGTGAAATTCTTTGCTCCGCGCGGCACAGTGCGCCTGTAAGACCTCGACGCTCATCACAGGAATGAACTGATCTGACTGGGCATGAATGATGAGCGTTGGCTTGCCAAATTGTGCGATCTTCTGCACGTTTTTAAAGCCATCCGCCTCGGTCATCCCCAGGGCCTCGGTGTCAACCCCCAGGCAATTCAACAGGGGGACAGTCTGGGCAAAGCCGCTTTCAATGATAAGGCCAGATATCTCCTCCTGGTAAGACGTTGCCAGGTCTATAGCACATGCGCTCCCAAGGGATCGACCCATGACCAAAAGGGGCCCGGTTCGGCCTCCATATTTCAGCCACCGCTGGACCTCCTTGAAGATGACGTGGGCATCGCGCATCATGGCCGTTACCGAGGGCACGCCGTCGCTCCTGCCATAGCCTCGATAGTCTACCGCAAGAAGGCTCAGTTCATGCTCGTTATACACAGGACCGATCATGTCGTAATCGCTAACGATCTCGCCGTTTCCGTGGAAAAATAAAATGTTGGGATCTTCTACCCCAGCCATATGAAACCTGGCACAAATCCGAATACCCTTTTCCACGGTGATGTCATGGTCAATCGCTTCCGGTGGCGAACCGGCTTTCATCTCCTTACGGGGATGAAATATGGCCTTTAGCACCTCGGGGTGATCCAGCTTGGCGTATCCGAACCCGTGGTTTGTCATAAGAGGCTCCCAGTGTCGAAGTGAAGTTTCCCGCCTAAAGGGCGGTACTTCCCGGAATAGATTGTGCCCATCCACGAGACATGATCCAATCAATGGACACAGGCGTCAGTTTCCAATTCACAATGGATGCAAACTAGATAGTGCCCATCCACGAATACGGGCCACCCGAACCAAGATAGCCCGGCTGAGCACTACAATGTGTTCATTCAGAAATGGTAGATTTTGGTCCGAGGCAAGGCCGCACAAGGGTTTTCGCCGCAGGCGTAGCAGCGCTACGCTGAGGACGGAAACCCGCGGAGAACGCTGCATCGGTCCCAAAGATGCCATTTATGGATGGACACTAGATAGCACAAAGCGTATGCTGCCGCAACGCATCCCATTCGCGGACCTTAAGGGCTGTTACCCCAAAGGTCCTTGAAAGCTTGCCTGAAATCCTATATGAAAGGGCTGTGAAGGCGCAACTTGAAACCGAAGGTTTTACCTCACACAGCCCCCCTGCTGACCAGACCCAAGGGCACGCGTCCCCAAAGGAGGAAGGGCTCCTCTCAGATTCTGCCTTGAGAAAACAGGTCGAAAAGCTCAATCAGATTGGCATTGCCCTTTCCAGTGAAACCAACCTAGAAAAGCTCTTGGAGCTCATTGTCCGTGAGGCAAGGGCGTTTACATGGGCAGATGCCGGTAGTCTCTACATCTTGGACCAAAGCATGCTTTACTTTCATGTGGCGCAAAACGACACCCTAAAACGCAGGACGGACACTCCTCCGGGTTTCAAACCCTATCCCCTTGCTCTGTCAAAAGAGAGCATTGCGGGCTATGTGGGCATTACAGGAGAAATCCTAAACATAGAAAATGTTTACAACTTACCTGAGACCGTACCCTACAATTTCAATCCTGACTTCGATCTGCGCAACGACTATGTGACCAAATCCATGCTGGTTGTCCCCATGAAAGATCGGGAGGGACATAGCCTGGGCGTTCTCCAATTGATTAATGCCACGACCGAAACAGGTCTTGTGGTGCCCTTCCAAAAATCAGTGGAACACCTTGTTATGTCTCTAGCGTCACAGGCCGCCGTAGCCATCCGCAATGCCAAATTGATTGCCAATATCAAGGCCCTGTTCGACGCCTTGATTCGGTATTCCGCGTCAGCCATCGACGCTCGAAGCCCTCACACAGCGGGTCATTCAAGGCGCGTGGCCGCTTATTCAGAGACCATGGCTAAGGCGATTAATGATGAAACCATGGGCCCCTTTCGAGACGTTTTCTTTACACCAGAGGAGATGGAAGAGGTCAGTTACGCGGCATGGCTGCATGATATCGGCAAGATCGGTGTCCCGGAGCAGATCTTGGACAAGGAGAACAAGCTCTCTGCTGAGGCCATGGCCGCCATCACAACGCGCTTTGACCTGATTAAGAGCCTGACGGTCAACCGGGGTCGCCACCGCACGTCCAGTGAAGACCAAAAAGACGCGCAGCGTCACTCCACAAGAAGAGAGGACGAAAACACAGAGCAAGCAATAGAACGAGAACTGAGGCTTATCACCAAGGTCAATCAAGCCCCTTTTCTGTCAGACGAAGACGCGACGACCTTGAAAGAGATAGCTTCCAAGACCTATAAAGATCTCCATGGCAAGGCAAGGCCTTACCTCACCGCAACGGAGCTTGAGGCTCTTTCCGTCAAAGAAGGCAACCTGACGGACGTGGAGTACAAGAGAATCCAGACCCACGTAGAACATACGTACAATATTGTAAAAAACATCCCCTTTACCAAAACGTTAGAAAATGTGCCTTTTTTTTCAGCATCCCACCACGAATTCCTCGACGGAACGGGCTATCCCAGGGGACTTACATCAGATGAACTTCCTCTCCAAGCCCGGATTTTGGCCATAGCAGACATCTTTGACGCACTTACTGCGGTGGATCGACCCTACCGAAGCGCCATGTCAGCCTCCAAGGCGTGCCAGGTGCTTAAGGCTCATGCAGAGGCCGGACGTCTGGATCAAGATATCGTTAACCTGTTTACTAAAAATGCGCTTTACGAAAAGAGATGATCTGTTTTCAGAAGATTGCTGAAAGGCGTATCCAAGAGGCTATGAGGGATGGCGCCTTTGATGACCTGCCCGGAAGAGGAAAGCCCCTGGCCCTAGAAAGCGATTCCCATGTGCCGGAAGATCTTCGAATGGTCTATAAGATCTTGAAGAATGCCGGATATGTTCCTCCCGAGATCGCTCTTAGAAAAGAAATTGCCAAGACCGAAGACCTGTTGGCGGGGATGGAAGACACAGAGGCTAGGTACCGCCAACTTAAGAAGCTCAATTTTCTCATCATGAAGCTGAACATGATGCGGGGCACCACGACCGCTTTCGAAAAGGACCAACGCTACGAGAAAAAACTCGTGGAGCGTTTCGGATCCTGACCTCTCATGGTTGATACGAAGAGGCTCTTACTTGATCTTTACAGCAGATTGTACAAGGCCTTCGGCCCGCGCCATTGGTGGCCGGGGGACTCCCCCTTTGAGGTGGCGATTGGCGCCATCCTCACCCAAAACACGGCCTGGCGAAATGTTAGAAAAGCCATCGGCAACCTGAAAGCCGCGGGCCTCCTTTCCCCGGACGCCCTTTATGATTTGCCGGTCCAGGATGTCGCCGCAGTGATCAGGCCTGCAGGTTATTACAATGTAAAGGCCCGGCGCTTGAAAAACTTTGTGGAATTCCTGTTCCTGGAAAATGGGGGTGACCTTGAGTGCCTCCTGACCGAAGCACTTGACACCCTGCGAAACAAGTTGCTATCCATCAAAGGGGTCGGACCGGAGACGGCAGACAGCATCCTCCTTTATGCCGGCAACAGGCCGACGTTTGTTGTGGACACATACACCAAGCGAATCCTGTTCAGGCACAAACTCATGCCTCAAGAGGCCTCTTATGACGAGGTTCGCTCTTTCTTCATGGACTGTCTGGCGCCCGACGCTGCTATGTTCAATGAATACCATGCACTCCTGGTCCATTTAGGGCACACATTTTGCTCTAAGAGGAAGCCAAAATGCACAGCGTGTCCTGCCAGGGGGTGGAATGATGAATAAAGCACCAAATGCCTTCAAGCCGCCGGAAAATCTTTTTGGGGGCGTCCTGCTGGCCCATCTTGTCCTTGTCTTGCACGTAATTCTGATCCTCGGTCTCGGTGCCTGCGTGTTCTTTTTCGGGGGCGTTATCACATACCTGCCCTGGGTCCTGGCCCTGGGAGGCGTTCTTGTCGTCAGCTCGGCATATTTATGGTGGAAGCATATAAAAAGGCGTGGGAGGAAATTAAGAGATGCCCTCAAAGATCCTCTCTTCCAGGGTCGCACCGTAGAGGTGTCCTTACTCGGAGGACTGGCAAGCGTCAGGCTGGGCCAAAGCCAGGAACCACTTGCCATCCCTCATGAAGGCCCTAAAAGGCCGAAGCAGCTCATGGATCCAAGCGCCCCTCATGCCGAGCAACTGGCGTCTCTGGCTCGTCTTCTCAAGGACGACATCATTACGATCGACGAGTTTTTGGCAGCCAAAAAGGAATTGAAGGGTCAATGACGAAACCAAGATTGGCATTGCTCTCGGGGGGTATCTCCTCGGAGCGCGAGGTCTCCATCAAGAGTGGCAACCAGGTCTATGAAGCCCTTGATAAGGCTAAGTATGACGTCACACGCTACGACCCGGCCACTGATCTCGGGAAATTGGTGGCCGAAGCGTCCCGGATTGACGTGGCCTTCATTGTACTGCACGGGCCCTATGGTGAAGATGGCACGGTTCAAGGTCTTCTGGATCTTCTCCATATACCGTATCAGGGCTCCGGCGTGCTGGGAAGCGCTCTGGCCATGGACAAGTGGGTCTCCAAAAAGCTCTATAGGGAGGCAGGCCTGCCCGTGCCGGCCTTTGAAGTGATCACGCAGGGGAAGGCTTATAATGGGGAAGCCCTGGCCAAAATGCCGGGGTACCCTTTGGTTGTCAAACCCCGGCATGGCGGGTCGAGTATCGGTACAAGTGTTGTGCAGTCCCCAGACCAACTGCCCCAGGCCCTTGATCGGGCCTTTGAATACGGCCCGCATGTCATGGTGGAGGCCTACCTGGAAGGGATTGAGATCACAGGGGGCGTGCTCGGCAATGACCACTGTCAACTCCTTCCCATCGTGGAAATCATCCCTGAATCCAGCTACACCTTCTTTGACTACGAGGCAAAATACCAGGAAGGGGCTACCCGGGAGATCTGTCCAGCCCGCATCAACGAACGGCTCTCTGATTGCGCTCAATCCTACGCTGCCAAAGCCCATCGGGGCCTTTGTTGTCGCGGGTATAGCCGGACCGACATGATCATCCAGGATGAAATCATTTATGTGTTGGAGACCAATACGATCCCGGGGATGACCCCCGTGAGTCTTTTTCCGTTGGCAGCCAAGGCGGCAGGGATCTCTTTCAGCCAACTCTTGGATCGGCTCATCGAGCTTGCCCTTGAAGACAGGGATCAGGGTTCACGCAATCCAGAATTGAAGACCCTGCAGCAAGCTGCAGGGAATCTTCGACCGTTCGGTTCAAATCCGAAAACATCCTAGCCTGAGTTAAATTGCTGTGTTCATCCGGACAAATCTTGAGCTAAGAGAACGATATGATGAACTAAAGGCAGGCGACTGCTTCATAGGGATGCTGAGCTTTAAAACCCTAAAGCACCGTGCCTTTGTCGACCTTTTGGAAAGAGGCGTTCGGATCTTCCCCTCGGCTCTCTCCCAAACCTTGGCCCGGTCAAAGGTAGCCCAGGCCCTGGCCTTTCGCCACTGGATGATCCCCCACACCCTCATTATCACCAGGCGCGTAGATCTTATGTATGCCATCAACACCTATAATCAAAAGGGTGTCGGCCCTGTGGTCACAAAAGAGGACCATCTGCAATGTGGATTCGGCATACATCGATGGGACAACATTGAAGCCACTTACAACCAAATGGCTTCTGACACTGCCTCATACCCCTTCGTCGTGCAGCCTTTTCTTGCAAATTACACCGATGTGCGTGTCGTCGTCGCAGGGGACTACTGCGAAGCGTATACCAGGGAAAATCGGAATAACTTCAGAACAAACCTTTCAGTAGGCGGCACCAGCAGGCCCTATGACTTGAGTAAAGACCAGCGAACCCGTTGTCGCCATGTCATGGAGCGGGGGAAGTTTCCTTATGCCCATATCGACCTGCTGGTCACCGAAAATGGCCATAGCTACCTGTCAGAAATCGCTCTAAACGGAGGATTGAAAGGGGCTCGGATAGAACGTGAAGACCTTGATGCCATGAAAAAGGATATCCTGGAAAAAATGGCCGAGTCATGAGGACAGAGGGAAAAGAGCCTCTGACGAAAGGCGTCCGGTGGTCTCTTGAGGTAATGGCCATGATCTATGTGGCCGTGGCGGTGCTCTTTGTGGTCAATCCCGATTGGCCCATTCTGGTCGTAAACAAGGCCTTTATTGGCTACGATTGGCCCATGGTCTTTTTTCCCACGGAGAAGTTCTGGTTTTGCCTGGCAGTCAGTGTGCCGGGCACCCGGGCTTTCCTGGCCTTTGCCGCAGCGCGAAGGCCGGCTGAAACCAGACTCTGTGTCAGGGTGCTGCAGGTCTCCCTGGCTCTCGCAGCGACTCTATTTGCCTGGCAATTTCTCTTCCACAAACATGCCGCCCTATATGCTTTGGGATTTCTCATAGAATCCATCCAAGTGCTCTTTTATCTCTTATTGAGCAGAAAGCTCCCTTAGTCCTGCTACAGGATGCTTCCGCTCACGCCTTGTTCATTGGTGACTCTTTGGTCTGAGACAATTAGAAGGCTTCAGCTTTGTGGTTTTGCTGTGATTTTTCCTTGACAAAATCAGGACTTCGGGGTAAAGGGGACGAGATGTCTTGGTGGCACAAGTCGTGATATTTTCACTATTTAGTCTCATCTGTCTTGTTTTTTGCACAAGTCCTTACTCCGATTAGACGTTAAAGATTACCTCAGACCCAGGTCACGGCATCAGGGGTGGGGTAAAGGGCTATGTGTGGTTATGTTGGTGGCACGGCATGTCAGCTGACATGCCCCTATTGGACTCTCAAGACCGAATGATAGGGAGACCCCATGAGCGCAACAGAAGAAGAAAAAGAGCAAACCGTAGCTGAGGGGGAGCAGGCAGAGGCCGGTGATGAGCACGCCCAGGCTAGCCCTGAACCCGTGAAACCAGGGACGTGGCGATTCCTCATACCTTTAGCTGCATTTTTCATCGGCTTTGTGTCCCACTTCTTTGTCGGCTGGGTGGTCTTCCCGCTGCTCCTTTATGCCGAAAAAGAACAGCCCATTGACTTCAACCACAAGGTACATGTGGAAGAATTGGGCGAGTGTGAAAGTTGTCATTACCTTCGCGAGGACGGGAGCTTCTCGGGGGTCCCCAAGCTGGCAAACTGCGCCGAGTGCCACGAGGAAGCAGTAGGAGAAAGTCCTGAAGAAGCCAAGCTTGTCCAGGAGTACGTGGAGCCGGGTAAAGAAATCCCGTGGTTGATTTATGCCCGCCAACCTCAGTGTGTCTTTTTCTCTCACGCAGCCCACGTGAATATGGCAGAAATGGAGTGTGTCACATGTCACGGGCCCGTGGGGGAATCGGATCACACCAGGCCTTACCAGTACAACCGCTTCACCAAGTACAGCCGAGACATATGGGGCTGGAACATCGCCGGTCTCAAGAAGAACCCCTGGGACCGCATGAAGATGGACGATTGTGCGGAGTGCCACGAGGAAATGACGGGTCACCAGGGAACCTGTTTTCAATGCCACAAGTAATGTGTCGAACATAGCACCTATCGGTTATATGTAAGGGGAAAACCTATGAAACTGGACAGAAGAACTTTTATAGAGCTTGCGGTTGGGTTCTCGGCCGGGGCTGGCGCCGGGTTTATGCTCACACCTGTCAACTGGAAGTTGATGGATGATATGACCATCTGGACTCAGGAGCTTTGGCCACGGTACCAACTTGGAGGCTTGAAAGGCCGCCTGCCCGAGCGGGGAGAAGTCACACACGTGGACTCGGTGTGTACCCTTTGTCCGGGGGGCTGTGGTATTACTGTTCGAAAGGTTGGAGACCGCGCCACAAAGATCGAAGGGCGAAAGGGATATCCAGTGAATGACGGAGGCATCTGCCTCATGGGTGCAGCAGGTCTTCAACTCCTTTATGGCCCCTGGCGTGCGCCGGGCCCTCTGCGACGGGCAGGGCAGCGAGGGGCAGGAAAGTGGGAACAGATCTCCTGGAATGATGCCTTTGCTGAGGTGGTCGATAGACTCGGCAATTTGCGCGGTAGTGGCCAGGCCCATACGGTGGCTTGTGTGCTGGGCCCCAATGGGGGAACGGTACCCCAGTTGTTTGCCCGTTTCATGAAGGCGTATGGATCACCCAATCTCATGGGCACGGCATCTGCTGAGGATACCTATGCGTTGACCCTGAGCCTCATGCAGGGAGTGACGTCTTCCGTGGGTTATGACCTGGAGCATGCAAATTTCATCCTGAGCTTTGGCAGCGGGCTTATAGAAGGCTGGGGGGCGCCTGTACGTGTTATCAAGGCCCACAGCCTTTGGCGCTCGGGCGATGGAAAAAATCGCGCAACCGTTGTACAGATTGAACCCCGCCTGTCCAACACAGCAGCCAAGGCAGACAGCTGGCATCCCATCAATCCAGGAACCGAAGGGGCGCTGGCCTTGGGGCTGGCTCATGTGATCGTCAAAGAATCTTTGTATGATCACAACTTTATCACAAATCATGCCTTTGGATTTGAAGATGGATATGACGCTAACGGAAACGGCTATAGGGGCTTCAAGCGCTTGGTGTTGACCGAATATGCGCCTGAGGCCGTATCTAGGATCACTGGGCTTGCCAGTACAAAGATTGTCAACCTGGCCCGGGCCTTTGCAAAAGCTCGTTATCCCTTGGCGGTTTGGGGCCGTGGCAAGGGGACCACGCCCGGAAGTGTATATGAATGCATGGCGGTTCAGGCCCTGAACGGGCTGGTGGGCAA
>Ga0180433_10010840_pt1 | contig 10901 bp, 7 predicted proteins | sample SS_ome_8_FD_132980 | JGI IMG/M metagenome (GOLD analysis project Ga0180433, IMG submission 132980) | Hypersaline lake sediment archaeal communities from the Salton Sea, California, USA - SS_1_D_1 metaG | ecosystem: Environmental > Aquatic > Non-marine Saline and Alkaline > Hypersaline > Sediment...
GATTAATCTCGGCCGGCGCTTCGAGGACAATTCCTGCACCTTCATTGAAGGTAATCCGGGCGTAGCCTTCAACCAGTTTCATAGGCCCCGGCCCAAGCGGACTGTCCGGTTCGGCAGGTTGCCGGGAGTCGGCCCATTTAACATCCGCACCGTTGGTGAGAGTCGCCACAGAAGCAGGCTCCGGGGGGTGCATTACGGCATACACTAAGTATCCAATCACCATAAGAATGGCAGCTATCGCGGCGCTTCTTAAGTACCCTCGCACTTTTGCCGCAATCAATTGTGCCCTCTGAGCTCTTTGCCTGCGGCGCTGCTCTCGCCGGCGTATTTTGCGCCGCTCTAATTCATCCGACAGCTGCTCCTGTTCCTCTATCTTTCTCTCTTCTGCAAGGAAAGCTCGAATCTTGGCCTGGCGTTCTTCCTCTGTAAGCACTCTATCAGCAGGCTTTTTCACCCTTTCAACCTCAACGGTCTTGACATTCTTCTCATACTCCGCCAGTTTCTCCAAGACTCCCATATCAACGGTTGGTTCCTCGGAAGGGTCAAATGTTAGAATGTTATCGAAAAGTCCCAATGGTTCGTGCATGCAGGAATATATAATAATGAATTCAAGGTACTCGTCAAAAGCGGACGGATTATCTAAAAGCTTGCTCTCCAGGACCTCGTATTCCTGGTAGGCTATTGTACCATCCAGTAATTTAAGTACCGACTCGTACCATTTAGATATACCGGCTTTTTTCGACATCACACCAGCCCTCCTTCAGCCAATGTTCTACGAATACAAAACCTAAGTGATTTGTGAATTCGAGCCATTGTCCGATACATGATGTGCGTTGACACACCAATGAGGGTAGCGACCTTTTTAATTGCAAGCTTGTTGTGGTAACGCATTACAACGAGTCTCCGATCATCTTCACTGAGTTTAGCCAGACATTTTTTTAACGCTCTCTTGCGTTCGCCTATTCCTTCAAGTTTCTCCGGCATTCGTTCCTGAATCCTTTTCAGCAATCCGCTGGAAAATCGAACGCGGTCATCACGGTGTTTTTTGAGATATTGAAGTGTTCTATAGCGGGCTATTGTCAAAGCCCATGCAGCAAAATCCGTACCCGATTCAAACTCTTCGAATTTTCTCCAGATTGTTGTAGTAGTCTCCTGCATTATGTCATCGGCATCAGTACTGTTATGCACTATCGCAAGAATGAAAGCGTAAATGCTGTTTTGGTTGGCCATCAACAGGCGAATAAAGTGTTCATCTCGCAACGTATTGTTTTTTTGATTGCTCAAATAAAATTCCTCATTTAATTGCGGTTGAAAAAAAGAGTTCCCTGGGCGTTTCTACTTACGCCAAATAAAACACTCTTCTCCATATAGTTATCAACCGAAAAAAGAAAATTTGCAAAAAAAATGCTAACAAATAAAAAAATGAATACAGTTGATTTTTCAGGACTTCGTTACAAATCACAATAATTATGAGCAAATATTGAATAAGGCTAAGTGGCTATTCTATAGCATGATGTCTCTAATTGTGTAACCTGAAGCTCACAACCATTGACTGATATCATCGTCTCAATCGACCCGGCAGGTGGCTGTACTGATTTGGATGTGTAGAGGACTTGTGACCATTATTTTGATGTAAATCACGAGTTTGTCTTTGTTGGCTGTAATCACATGTCCCTGTTTAAGGCTTTCGGTATGGACCTGCCCATTTATCCTTACTTTCGCGTCAGTGTCGCCCCAATCGTGTACGACAAAAACTGGATTGACGATGGGGCTGGAGTCCGAACCATTTAATGTGAATGAAATATCCCTGGCTTTTGCTATAAGCTCAAAGGCACGTTCTTCTTTATTATAAACGGGCTTGACGGCTCCTCTAACGTCGTTTACTTTAGCCGGGTAGTTCCATGACCTGGCAAGCGATATAAGGTAGCAAATGGATTTATCAGTAAATCCGTACAATCCAATATTGCCCAAAATTACGCCCTTGCATCCTCCGAGGGCAGAGGATATCATTCTGTCATAGGCTGTGGCCAAGCGGCCATCCGAGAGAAGCTGCGATACCGGGAAATGATTCCAGGGGCCGGCGAAGGGGTCCGGTGTGTATGGGGATTGTTCCGTGTTGAACCAGCCGTTGGTTATAAACTTAGTGCCGTGAGGAAAGATGCTGAAAATTCTATATTTGGACTTTAGATTGTATAGCTCAATACAGGAATCCTCCAAAGGATTTACCCCGGGGCCGTCTGAGAAGTCCAGGTGGGCGACTTTACCGTAAAGATTGGCTACAGAAACGGCCTTTGTTGAAATGACATCGACAGGGCCGGAACCTGCCTGACAATACAATTGTGGTTCATGCCATTCTGGAATATCTTCTCCATGAAAGCATACTTTGCGGACACTTGTCCCGTCCGGATAAATCGTTAAATATTCATCACTCCAATTGTCGGGACTATCGAATATATATGCTATATCTGCACAGGAATACCTCCAGTGGATTACGATTCGTGCCGGGGTATTTTCAATTATGCGCGCATGAGTATGTCTTTGTTGTTTATCGGCCATATGTTCGGCGCATCCATAGGGACCTCCGACCTCTGCGCTTTGATCCCCCATCCACAGATTATTTTCAGTAACCCATGATGGAGCATAACTGGTGTCCCGCCAAAATACAATGCCGGTAGGCATTTCGTCGAACTTCACGATAATGTCGGCGTATTCGTCAACCCGCCACAGGTTGTCCCAGAGGTCATGGTACTCGAGCCTGGTGTAGTAAGCGCCGAATGTGGATGACTCTGGCTCTTGGCCTGGAAGTACCCTCGGCTGTAGGTCCGGATTGTTAATGATTTTCTCGCCGGGCACAGAGTTGGTATAAGCTTCAGTAACCTCTGAAGCGGTTAGTGCCGTATCATATATCTTTACTTCGTCAATAAGCCCCTCGATGCCGAATATCTGAGGAATATTATTATCACTGCGTACAAGGTCCGTCGCTTTGGTCTTTATGTTATTGGCACCTATCATCAAATCGGAGCGATTCATTGTTATGCCAGCTTTGGGCACATCTATATAGCCCCTTTTTAATCCGTTCACATAAAGGGTGACCATACCGCCGGGTTTGTCAAAGGTTGCGATGATATTCGTCCATCTGTGATGTGGGGTTTTTTCGTCAAGTGTAAGGGTATAGAGTTTGGAATTAATTGCCAGTTTGAAAGTAATGTTACCATGGGTGGTCAGGCCCAAAAAGTACCCCGCGTCTTTATGATTGAACTGTTGGATGATGGCCGAATCGTTGAACGGATATGCACCTATAGCCGTCCAAACATTGAGTGTAAGGCCCTCGCTGAGTATGGGGGTGTCGGAAGCGGGCAGCGTTACCTTCGAATAGTAGCCGTCAAATGCCAGAGCAGTCCCGGAAACACCAGCCTTCCATAATGCCTTATGCCCGTCTATAGAACAGAGTTTTCCGGTAACGCTTTCCCCTGTTTTGAATTTGTCTTTATAGAACCTGGTTTAAAGTCCTTCATCAAATTTCCACCAGGCGATGGGCCTTTTTGCACACACTTTTTTTGCAGGATTCCCTATTACCGGTTCGCCGTCGGCGTGCTGTGGTTTTGCTTCTATAAGGGAAAGCTGTTTAATTCCGTTGGCTTCAAGCTGAATCGTTTGTATAGTAACGTTTTTCGGGTCGATGAAGTCGTCAAATCTTTTTGTTCCCTTTCGAATCGTGCGGGTTATCTTTCCTGAGGGTAAAATGGTGAAGTGTTCATGGACTACTCCCTCGGGGGCGACATTGTCAAAGTCAGGCATATACCGGAAGTGAACAATAACACGTTGGGATTTATTTTCGATAACCCGAACATAGGAATACTTATTAAGGGCGTCAGGCCTGATACCATCGCCGTCTCCCTTGCGAGGCACAAGTTGGTCGAAATACCATGCTCCGTTATTGTTTTTCCAAAGAGGTAAATAACTCGATTGCCTGGGAAAAATAATCTGTCCGCCGAGTCCATCAAGCCTGACAACTACGTCGGCGAACTTTCCGGTGTGTTTGTCGGAAAAGGCCAGTCTTGTATAATATGCACCGAATTTGCCCCCAACGGCCAAGCCATTTAACGTCATGGTAAGAAACAGAATTGCTGCAAGTAATAATCGCATCGAAGTTTTAGATATCCTGTTAATCCGAGCGTCTTGATTCTGTTAGTTTGAGCGTCTCACCGTCATAGGTCCCTTTAAGGTCAATATTCTCACCCATAATGTGTACGTTCCGGCCATCCTGCACATAATAAGCATTGAACGTGTACGCGTCTTCTTCATCGGACTCTTCCGACAGAACAACCTCGCCGTCAACTTTGAAGTGATACGTCAAGGGCTCATCGTCGCCTACGCTGACAGCGAATTTCTTGCCCACGAGAGACGTCGGCTCGGCTTGCTTGACGAACGGAGGCTTGGAGGCCAGTTCGCTCAGCCAACCTTTATATACTGCCATGCGGATATCGCAGTCTTTTCTGTCGAAGTGGTTTTGCGGGCTGTAAACCATCATATACAAATCGTCTGCAACCCGTAAGACCTCGGCATCATGACCGGCGATGAGACTTTTATTTTTAGCCTTCCAGTGGATACCGTCTTTGGAATATGCATATCGTACGATACTGTTCGGACAGTGTGGCTGTACGAAATTTGAATAGAACATGTGCCAACCGTCTTTGTCTTTAAGGACATGACCAAATTTACACATATACGAGTCGTCACCCTCAATTTTTATACTCATGGCCTCGTTAAAATCAAAACCGGTTTCCGTCGGTGAAATGACCAATTTAAGAGCTTCCGGTTCGTCCCAGCCGTACCAGTAGTACATATAATAGAGTCCGGATTCCGGATCATGGACCACATGACAGTCTTCGCAACCGGTCTGATTGGCTATACCTATCAGTCCTTTTTTCTCAAAGTGTGAACCGTCTTTTGAGGATGCGTAAGCCCAGCCGAAATTCGGCTGACTTCCGCCGCCGCCGCCATACCACATCTTAAATGTCCCGTCTTCGTAGATAACATAGGGATCCCATACGCCGGTGGCGTCCCATTCACCTTCTTCGCCCTGCTCCAGAACAGGATTGGCAGGATCCTTGGTCCAGTATATTCCGTCTTTCGAGGTAGCATGGCCGATTTGTAAGGTTTCGTATTCTGCAGCATCCCATTCTTTCTCACTGCGCACTCCCCACGCTTCGTAAAAAATATGAAAGACATCATTCACTTTTACTATCGACATCGAGCCGAGGGCGCCGGCATCAAAGGAACCTTCCGGTCCTGGTGTAACGACGGGGTTGCCTTTATAGGGTTTAAAGCCGTCTTTCGAAGCGATTTCTCTCAGCGACTTAAGGACAGAGGGATTAAGGTCTAAGCAATTGTTAGTTAATAAAGCTTCATTTCCAATGCAGGAACAAAGCAAGAACGGCGTCAGCAATAAAACGATAAAAATTTTGTGCTTCATAAATCAATATCCTCAATTTTAATTTCAAGTTTTGTTTCAACCGGCATTTCACCTATGAATATTCCAGGTACCGGCGCAGCCGCATCTGTATGACAGTATCGTAATTAGGTTCGCTCTAAAGTCAACAGCTAATTAAGCTGAGTGCGAGACCGAAGGAAGATTGATTTACTTATAACAACGCGGCTGTTATGAAACGCCGTTCAGGTCAAAAAGGGATTTGTTTGTTTTTCTCTTACTACTGTTGTTACAGGGCCGTGGCCCGGATAAATCCTTGTTTCACCCGGCAGCGTCAACAGCTTGCTTTTTATGCTTGTGATAAGCTGATTGTGATTACCTCCGGGAAAATCGGTCCTGCCGACAGAGCCTGCAAAAAGTGCATCACCGACAAAAACCACACCCTCGGATTTCGAATAAAGTGAGATACCGCCGGGCGTGTGGCCGGGCGTGTGCAGTATATGAAACTCCATCCCGGCAAAGGTCTGCGTGTCTTCGGCTTTTATGATAAGGTCAGCGGGGCCGGTATTAAAAGGGACACCGGAAATTGCAGATAGATTCATTTCGGGATTTTCAAACATAGCTGCGTCGGCCTGGTGGATGGCAACTTTTATATCAGGCCAGTTTTCCCGAAGCGGCGCAAGACCGGCAATGTGGTCGATGTGCCCGTGTGTGAATACTACTGCGACCGGATTTAGGCTGTTTGTCTTCAGATGTTCTATGAGCGGTTCGGATTGCAAACCGGTGTCGATAATCAAACAATCAGTAGCCGAGCCTGCAGTCCTCAGACAGTAGCTGTTGGTCTGGTAATCACCTAAAATAAAAGTCTTTATATCCATTGGAGCACCCTAAAAATGTTTTTAAGATATCATACCGCCGAAAATCCATCAAAAAAGAGCCTTGCCTGTGCAAAATCACACGTTACAATATTCGCAAACGAGCACTACGGCAAGTCTTTTTTGCAGGAGACGAACAGATGGACAATTTTGATTCGGTTCAGGATGTTCTGGATTTTGCGATAGCCGAGGAAATGGTTCTGAAAGAGGACTGAAATGGCGATTGATTGGCTTCAAGGTCAAAATCCGGTTTTGCAGGCGCTGTTGGCGACACTTTTTACGTGGTTTATGACGGCACTTGGGGCGGCGGTCGTTTTCGGCGCCAAAGAAATCAGCAGGAGGCTGCTTGACTTTATGTTGGCCTTTGCAGGGGGTGTGATGATAGCGGCGAGCTTCTGGTCGCTCTTAGCCCCTGCGATAGAGATGACAGAGGCGGCAGGGGGCAGAGCATGGGTGCCGGCTGCGGTGGGATTTATGGCAGGGGGGATATTTATTCAAATCATAGATATGATTTTGCCGCACCTGCATATCGACTTTCCGATGGAAGAGGCCGAGGGTATAAAGACTTCGTGGCGGCGGAGCATTTTGTTGGTGCTTGCTATAACACTGCATAATATCCCGGAGGGCTTAGCAGTGGGAGTGGCCTTCGGGGCGTTGGCGGTAGGTTCGCCGCACGCCACATTTGCAGCGGCAACGGCTTTGGCACTTGGAATAGGGATTCAAAACTTTCCTGAAGGTACAGCGGTATCGGTGCCGCTTCGGCGGGAGGGGATGAGCAGACTAAAAAGCTTCTGGTACGGGCAGCTTTCTGGAATGGTTGAGCCTGTGGCGGGGGTCATCGGTGCCGCGGCCGTAATTATCGTTCAGCCCTTACTCCCTTATGCACTTAGCTTCGCAGCAGGGGCAATGATATTCGTTGTCGCAGAAGAGGTAATCCCCGAATCGCAGCGGGCCGGCCATACGGACTTAGCCACGATGGGCGTGATGATTGGCTTTACCGTGATGATGATTTTAGACGTCGCCTTAGGCTGAGCGAGGTTTCTATAAAAGTCCCGGTTCCTTGCTCATCTTAGCTGCAGCCCATGGAGTTTCCGCAGTTGTGGCATCTGTAGCAGGTACCGTTTCGGACGGTGATAGCTCCGCAGACGTCGCAGGCGGGTGCATCGTCCTGGAATCGCTGAAACTGCTGGCTGAACTGCTGGATTGTGGCGGCCTGGTTTTGAAGCTGCTTATCACCACTTACCACCGCTCCGACCATCTCGACCACTTTATCGGCAGCCGCCTCTGCAAAGCGTAAAGGTTTTGTCAGGGATAGCTTTTCGTTGCCGGGGGCGGCGGCGGTTTTTTTATGCAGGGCTTTGGCCTCGTCGATTTTTTTTGCAAGGTCCTTTGTTTTCTCAACCAACTGCTTGGCAGTGGTCGTAGTCGGGGTGTCGGTATCGGCGGTGGCGACTCCGTTTGGTGTGTTTTTCTCTGCGTAGCCGGGGATGAATCTGCAGCCTAACCAGCAGAAGATATAGTCAATCAAACTCTTGGCGAAGGGGATATTCTTGTTGGAGGTCATACCGGACGGTTCAAAACGTGCATGGCGGAACTTGTCAACGAGGGTTATCAGTGGGACACCGTACTGAAGGGCCATGGAGACACATGTACCCACCACGTCCATAAGTCCACCGACGGTGCTTCCTTCTTTGGCCATGGTGATGAACAGCTCGCCGGGCTGACCATCCTCATACAAACCAACGGTCAGATAACCTTCATGACCGGCTACGGAGAATTTATGTGTGATACTGCTGCGGGTCTCGGGCAGGCGCCTTCTGAACGGTCTTGCCTGAGCGGGCTCTTCGGCAACTGATTTTCTTTTTTTTGCGCCGCCTTGTTTTTTGGTATTGACCGGCTGAATCTTCTTCGAGCCGTCCCGATATATCGCCACGGCTTTTAGTCCCCTCTTCCAGCCTTGCATATACGCAAATGTAATTTCCTCGGTGGTGCTTTCTTTAGGCATATTGATTGTCTTGCTGATCGCGCCTGATATGAAAGGCTGAACGGCGGCCATCATTTTCAGATGTGCTTCATAGTGGATATGCCTCTTGCCGCCGGCGGGCTTAAAAGCGCAATCGAATACGGGCAGATGCTCTTTGCGGAGCTTGGGAGCGTTTTCGATAGTATCATCGGAATCGACTGCATTGCAAATATCCCTGATGTCTTCGGGGCCGTAGCCGAGTCTTTCCAGGGCCATCGGAACGGTCCTGTTGACGATTTTCAACATTCCGCCGCCGGCTAATAGTTTGTATTTTACCAGGGCGATGTCCGGCTCAACCCCCGTTGTGTCGCAGTCCATCAGGAAACCAATGGTTCCTGTCGGTGCAAGAACCGTTGCCTGGGCATTGCGAAAACCCAGTTGCGTGCCCGCTTCGAAGGCCTCGTCCCAGGCGTTCTTGGCGGCATTGAGCAGATAGTCCGGACAGTGCACCTCGGGAATATTATACGCGTGCTCACGGTGCATCCCAATTACATTTAGCATAGATTCTCTGTTTAGCTCATAACCGTTGAAAGGCCCTTTGTTGCCGGAGATTTCGGCGCTTGCCGAATATGCCGTGGCTGTCATCAAGGCGGATATCGCCGCAGCCCAGGCTCTTGCCTGGTCCGAGTCATAGGGCAGTGCAAGGCTCATCACTAAAGAGCCAAGGTTGGCGTAACCCAGGCCCAATGCGCGAAAATCGTGACTGTTTCGGGTGATGCTCTCTTCCGGGTAGCTGCCGTTGTCAACTAATATCTCCTGGGCGATGATAAAAATCCTTACGGCCTTTTTGAACCTTTCAACGTCAAACGAGCCGTCTTCGTTACGGAACTTCATAAGATTAAGAGATGCCAGGTTGCAGGCGGAGTTGTCGATAAACATATACTCACTGCACGGATTTGACGAATTTATTGGAGCTGTTTGTGGGCAGGTGTGCCAGCGGTTTATCGTAGTGTGATACTGGACACCGGGATCGCCGCAAATCCTCGTTCCTTCCGCAATCAGGTCCATAAGCTCGCGCGCCGGATATTCATCCATAGGCGCACCTGTCGTTACGGCATGCGTGGTCCACTTGCCGTCCTTTTCGACTGCTTCCATAAATTCATCGGTTACACGTACCGAAAGGTTGCTGTTCTGGAACATGACACTGTTATAAGCCTCGTTGTTCAGGTCGCCCCCGTAACCTTCCTCGATGAGCGCCCATGCCTTTTTCTCCTCCTCGGTTTTGCACGTGATAAATTCCTTAATATCGGGATGGTCCACCTTGAGCGACTGCATTTTGGCGGCGCGTCTGGTTTTCCCGCCGGACTTTACGACCGCGGCAATCTGGTCGAAAACCCGCATAAAGCTCAGCGGACCGGAAGGTTTGCCGCCGCCGGAGAGTTTTTCTCTGCTGCTTCGAAGCGTTGAAAGGTCGGTTCCCGTACCCGAACCGTGCTTGAAGAGCATCGCTTCGCTCTTGGCCAGCCGCATAATGTCTTCCATTGTATCTGCAACGGACTGAATGAAACAGGCCGAGGCCTGCGGATATTCATAGCTGTTCTCACAGGCTGCCGGCCTTTGCTCTTTATCATCCCAGTGGAAGTTGTGCCTGCCACCCTGGACACCATAGACATCGAAAAGGCCCACATTAAACCATACAGGCGAATTAAAAGCCCCGTATTGATTTACGCAAAGCCAGGTCAGTTCGTTGTAAAAATTCTCGGTGTCTTCATTTGAGGTGAAGTAACCATCCTTTTTACCACGGTCGGCTATCGTTCTGCAGACCCGGTGCATAAGCTGCTTGACCGAGTATTCACGTTCGCCGGGTTCGTTGTCACCGTAAAAGTATTTGCTGGCAACTACTTTTGTCGCCAACTGGCTCCAGGGCACCGGAACTTCAATATCCTTTTGCTCAAATATCACTTTACCATTATCGTCGGTGATATTGGCCTGACGGGTTTCCCATTTGATTTGGTCGAATGGATGGACGTCGGGGGTGGAGAAAAGGCGGGAGATTTTTAGCCCTTTCGAGTTGATTTGCTTTGGACTTGTCCAGGGCTGAAATCTTGATGCTGCTGAATTTTTAGTTGTTTTGGAATTTGTGTTCTCGGTCATTTCTGTACCTCCCTGTTTCAAAATGAGAAAAACCGCCTAATACTATATACAGATTTCTCAGGATAATTTTTGCAATATATTGTTGTCTGCAACAAATTTCATATTATTATTATTTGGAATCAAAGGCAACAGAAAATCCGGAAAAATTTTTGCGGGAAAAGACAAATTCCTTCAAATAAAGCACTTACAATAAAAAAATTTCTTTTTAACAGGCTTTTTGACCTGTGCAAACAGGGGCATTTCGACTGTCCACATTATTGTTGCCGGCTCAAAAGGCAACACCTGCAGGCACAGTCCCTTTTTGCCTGGAGTACAGTCGTTGTTTATAAATTTACGAGCCGGGGGAGGGGGCGAGCGCCTGCCAGTTGGCTACGTCATTGCCGTAATTAGTATCCGTTATTCTATCGAGTGCCTGGCCGGTGCCGTCAGGGGTTGTCGGCCACGGGTCGTTATAACCTGTCTCGCGGAAGTTGGCGCC
>Ga0180433_10010841_pt1 | contig 10901 bp, 21 predicted proteins | sample SS_ome_8_FD_132980 | JGI IMG/M metagenome (GOLD analysis project Ga0180433, IMG submission 132980) | Hypersaline lake sediment archaeal communities from the Salton Sea, California, USA - SS_1_D_1 metaG | ecosystem: Environmental > Aquatic > Non-marine Saline and Alkaline > Hypersaline >...
AAGGATTTTCAGGAAACATGGATGCAGTTTTAGCAGATGCACTAGCAGCGGGTACTACAGATGCAAAAAACATACAAGATCAGGCTCTGGTTGTTATGTTCAACAAGATGATTGATCCTAACTCAGTTGTTCGTGAATCTGAATTTGCTAGGACTCCTGAAGGACTTTCCTTTCCAGAAAGGGTGAAAGGTTTTGTAGAACAAGTTAAACAGGGTAGTGTAGGTATTACTGATACTACTCGTAAGGATATGGCAAGAATAGCCAAAAAACTATTAGGATCAGCGGGTGTCTTATATAATCAAGAGCTAGAAAGGTCAAGTGAATTTGCTAAAGTAATGGGATTAAATCCTGAAGATGTTTTTGTAGGATTTGATAGATTTGAAACTATAGGAGATGAACCCATCCAAGTAGAAGAGGCAGAAGAAGGAGTAGATACCATAGATGTTCAAATGGCTAATAGAGCTAAAGAAATAGCCTTAGCACGTCCAGATTTGGATAAGCAAAGAGTCATAGAGTTGGTAATACAAGAATTCAATCAGAGATAAATATATAAGGAGAAATAAAATGGCAGAACAATTTACAGCCGCAGATTTCGCAGAATTTAAAACAACTAAACCTAACGATAAAAAGAAAGAACAAGAAAGTGTAAGTTTTACTGAAGCTGATTTTGCAGAGTTTGCTCCTAAGAAAACTACGCCTAAAAAGGCTACTCCTATTCCTAAAAGAGAACCTCTTAAATTTGGGGTAAAGTTTGAAGCACCTGATGTTATTAAAGCCACTCCATTTGGTACAACAGTAGATGCTTTAGGGATATTAGCGGGAACAGTATTACCAGCTATGCAACGTGAAGAAGCGATAGCAACTGAAAGTGTTAGGGAATTAAAAAAGAACCCCGAACTATTGCAAAGACTTTCTCCTATCCCATTATCTCTTAAAGAAGCTAAAAGAAGAATAGGTAGTCCGACAGAGATAGCTAATATAATGAGAGGATTAAGTGGTGATCCAACAGCATTATTTACGCCTAATCCTGAAGCTTTAAATGAATTATCTCAGAAGAAAAGTGTTCAAAAAGCAGCTAAAGGAGAAACGGTTTCTGAACTAGGAGACTTGTTGAGAGAAGCAGGATTTAGTGAGCCTGTATCAGCTTTAGGTGGGATGGCAATGTCTCAACTACTACCTTCTAATCTTATGTTAGAAGTAGGAATGGGTGCAGTAGTTAAACCTGGAGCTCAAGTAGCAAGAGCCACTAAACCTACAAGGTTTCAAAGGATATTTGCTAACTTGGCAGGAGTAGAAAAAGAAGTACTAGAAGATGTTGCCACTAAAGGGTTTAGAACAGTATTAAAAGAAAGATTTTTTAATAAAAGATTGCCTGCTCAAATTGCTAATACATTTGATCAACGTATAGATGATTTCTTTAAATATTCTGATGAACAATTTGATTTAGCTACTGAACAAGCAGGACGTAAACTTTTTGATAAAGATTCTTTTCTAGGTAATGTTAAAGAGTTTTTTCAAAAAAGTAAAAAAGATTTCTTTAAAGGAAAAGGTGCTAGAGATTTTAATGATGAAATATTAGAAGGAGTTCAAAGATTTACTAGCGAAGGTCAACTTAACACTCAAGCAGATGCAATACAAATGCGTCGTTTCTTAGATAAAAAGATTAAAGCTGGTAAACGTGAAGGAGTCGATTTAGATTTTGCTTTCGAGCTTAGAAAACAATTAAATGATCAATTACATACAGACGATGCAATTAAGCAAGCAGACGAAATGTGGACTGTATGGAAAGATGAAGTATCGGATATAGCAACTAAATTACAAAAAGATACTGGTGAGAATGTTATAAAAAGATTCAGTAGATTACCAGAAAAAACACAGAAAAAAATACTTACTCTTGATGAGATGTTACCAGGAGATAAGATAATGGGTGATGTTGTTAATTTTTCATTAGCTCAAGAATTTATACCTCGCCTTAGAAAAGGTGGCTTAAATAGAGCAGGCATGGTAGAAAGACTTACTAATCCAGCACTTGTAAAGACTTTAAGAGGAGCAGAAGCATTATCACCTGCAACTCAAAGATTGTCTAGGATAACGCAAACTATTTCACCTGCATTATTAAGACCTCCAGCAATAGGGGCAGAGGCAGCGTTACAACAACGACCTGAATAATGGATAAACTAAAGATACTCCATGATTACAAGAAACTTGCCATGTGGCGTAAACGCATAGAAAATGACTTCGCTAAGTGGTCAAAAGCTATGGACAAACTTTTTGAAGATTTAGTAGAAAAGGAGGAACATGATGGGATTATTACAAAAGATTGAAAAGCTATTGAAAGGTAAAAAGACTTTCATAGTAGCTATCCTTGTAGGTATAGCAGCAGCTTTAGAAATCTATGGTATTAAGATACCTGAATTCGTATGGCCTATACTTGGTGCTTTAGGTTTAGGTGCAGTTAGAAGTGCAATCAACAACCCAGGACAATAATTATGTGGGACATACCAGCAGCAATAACCGCAGTCTTTAAGTTCCTACATGGAACAACCGACCCAGATAAAAAGACTACAGGTTATAATTTAAGCAAACGCAAAGACAAAGATAAGGCTATAGATACAGCACAAAAGATGTTTTTCACAGTAAACGATTTTCTTGATGACGCTATGACTAAAGACCAATTAAGAGTAAAGTTTGCGAAGCTATGGAAAATATTCTTTGAAAACGATTAATTAGGGAGAGGGGGGAGAATGGAATTAATTGATAAATCTATACCATACAAAAGTGCAAAAGAAACCTTCAAGATTTATTTCATTGCAGACCAACACATCGGGAGTAAAGGGTGTGATGAACATAAAATCAAACGTGATATAGATAGAGTAGCTAGTGAACCTAATAGTTACTGGATTCAGGGGGGTGACGCCATAGATGGTATCGTCCCCTCGGATTTAAAAAGGTTTGACCCCACCACTATTGATCCCAAGTTTCTTACAGATCTTGATAATATATGTCATAAGCAAATAGAACATTTCATGAGCCTCTATGAGCCGATTAAAGATAAATGCTTAGGAGTGCATCGAGGAAACCACGAAGAACATTCCCGTAAGTATTATCATTACGATGTGCTAGGTAAGGTCTGTATAGACTGGGCTGTACCGGAGCTAAAAGACACAGCTATGCTAAGGCTGAAGTTTGTTCGTAGCTCTCCGGGTCTTACGGCGAAGCCGTCAAGTAATGTCATAACTATTTTCTCTGCACATGGCAATGTGGCTGGTAGACGTAGCGGGGGAAAAGTTAATCGTTTGGAAGCTTTAATGGGCCAGTTTGATGCTGACATATATTTCCTTGCACATGGACATAAAAAGATTACACACTCAGCTAGTATGCTAACTGTGCCAAAGGGCGGGGAATTAAAACTGTTAACTAAAAAGAAAGTTGGAGCTATGACAGGTAGTTACCTACGGAGTTATCAGGAAGGCTCAACTTGCTACGCAGAAAAAGGTATGTACGCACCTAGCGACTTAGGATGTGTAGCTGTAAGGATTAAACCTTTTGAAAGGGAGTTTGGATTTGAAGGATAGAATAGTCAAGATAACTTGGGAAGATGCTGTCACTCTTACTAACGAAAGCTTTGAACAGGTAAGCAAAAGACAACCTGAACTTGTTGATACTTATGGAGTTTTAGTTTACAAGGATAAACATTCTCATATAGTTATGACACATAATAGTCATGGCGAGAGTAATGATTATCTAAAGATTCCAAGCAGCTTAGTAAGAAAAGTGGAATTCCTTACTTTCCGAAAGTAAGTCATATTGCATAGTTACCCTGATGATTTGCACATAGACAACTCGGTTCTTCTTCGAGATACATTCTAATAATAAGCCTAGCTAAAGACGATACAGACCTATCACTTAATTTTGCTCTTCTCCTGAAGTCTTTGTACTCTGAATCTGTAAGGCGAACAAAAATTCCTTTCTTGCTCATCGATTAAATCCTCCCTTCCTAAATGCTGTAACCTAATTCTTAACCTTTTTCTTTCTGCTAATGTTAATTTATACTTCATATCTCCCTCCCCTTTCATAGATAAGATTTACCATATCTACGATATAAAGTATAGCATATTATAGCAGATAGTCAAGTTTTTAGGTTAATTAAATTCTTATTAAATTGAGTGAGGGCATTATTAAACCCTTTAGAATATAGAGGGGGACTGGCTAACATATCAGCATACCCTTTAGGTTCAGGGAGTAGCTGTAATATTAATAATAATATAGCTTGTTCAGCGTCCTCTACATCATAGGTAGGATCGTGCTTAACAGCTTCTAATATTTCTCTTATGGGACTAGGTTCAGCCATGCTTGATCTTTGTATTTATCTTTCAACATTGGGTATATATCATAAGTATTACGAGCTTTGAACTCAGCTTGTTTACCATCATTCCATTCTTGAACAGGTCTAAAGAAACCCGTTACTCTTGAAAAAACTTCTGTGGTGCAACTATCTTTATCTATTGTTGGATAAAATTTTGTCTGGCTCATCGTGCTCCTTTAAGTAATTAATTATGAATTGTGATAAATCTATTTTGTTTACTGGACCCAATGGAGTTGTTTTGAAATACCGATCAAGGGCTTGTGCCAAGTCTTTAATAATCGTCTTTCTTGACATTGTATCTCCATGAAGGTTTCTTTCGTTTATGTTTTCTTCTTCTAGCCTTTTCTGTTTTTAATCTTTGTCTACGCTGTGAATTTCCCATTTATGAAAGCACCTTTACTATTAAGTATACCACAATAGCATAGAAAAGCAAACCGAGTATAAAGAATAATTGTATCATTATTTCTCCTCTTTCAAGTGTTCTTAGTTAACACTCTTGTTAACCTACAATACTTGATAAACCATAGTTTGTATGGTAACTATTTTAATCTAATCTCATATCACCATAAAAATCTAACACTCCTTCTGCATTAAAACTAAGCGCATAACCATATAGCTAATATCGCTGTTTTCATCCCAACCTCCTAACAGGGTAGTTTTAATTTGCAGATATACTCTATATGGTCAGCTTTGTCACCATAACAATTATACATACCACCAGTTTTTCTTAGCCCTGCTTTAGGGTGTTCATATTTAACGTCTAAATCATAGCTCCACGCTTCAGGGATAGAGGAAATCCTGGAAGGCTCACCAGAACTTAATCCAGAATCTACAAATGCAAGTCCATCTTTTCGGCAAAATAATAAATCCCCCGTTTCTAATTCTTGACCCCTATACTTTACCCAATTCATCCCAACCTCCCCATTATTAAATCGTGTATGGCTTGGGCATAATCAAGGGGGGAAGAACCACCTTTAAGAAAATTCTTGTTCTGCGTCATCATTATTTTTTCTCCTTAGTTTCCACATCATCAAAAGTAGTTATTATCTTTTCCCCTTTACAAATATTACATTCTTTATTAGTCTGATATGGAAATAAAAGTCCTTGCTTAACTTCTTTTCCACTACCCATACAACATGGACACATTTGTCTTATTGTGATATTCATTTCTCCTCCCCAAACAGTTTTGTTAGTATAGTATCTAAAGCAGAATCCCATCCTTCACTTCCACATTCGTAACAGTTATATCCATCTTTTTCTTCCTCAATAGCTTTGCGTATCTCTTGCTTGAACATATCAATACATCTTATTTTATAATGCTCTGCGTGTTGCCCTTTGGGAGAATTATATTTGTAATTATTAAACTCCTTTTGATGAACAACAAAGCTATTCCATAAAAGTTTTAATTTCTCATCTATCAACGCCATGTTCTAACCTCCTAATCCTCAACCTTTTTTCCGCAGATAACACAGTTGTCAGTTTTTCCATCACCATTATCGTAGGGGCGTTTACTGCAAATCCCGAATAAGTGAAGAATTAATGCAAATAAATAATACATTTCAACCTCCTAATAGTTGAGGGTAAGGGCAGTTTGATGTCTTTTATCTTCATATCTTCCACCTCTTCTCATATTCGTTGAACCCTGCTTCCGTTAGCTTCTTTGCGATTTGTAGTGCCTCTTTCGGGAAATCTTTTTTTATCTTATCCCAACAAAATCTGTGAACCATTATCTCGCCTATCACCGCCCATTCTTTATCAGTAAAAGTTTTTGTATCTTGTCTGTGAATTATTTCCATACAGAAATCATGTGATTGTGAATAGCTTTTTGCACCTCTCAAGTCTGCGCTTGCCAAGTTTGCACCTGCCAAGTCTGCACCTCTAAAGTTTGCATCTACCAAGTCTGCATCTCTAAAGTATGCACCTCTAAAGTCTGCACCTGCCAAGTTTGCATCTCTCAAGTATGCACCTTCCAAGTTTGCACCTACCAAGTCTGCACCTACCAAGTATGCACCTTCTAAGTATGCACTTGCCAAGTTTGCACCTCTATTCTTCTCTAAACATTCTTTTAAACTCTCATATTCTCCGCTTAAAATAACTTTACCTGTTAATCTGTTTTCAATCTTTATCTTCATATCTTCCTCCTCTCCATCTATGAAACCTGCTAAATATTCGATAATCTCCCTCTCACTCATTAGACCCCCCTTTTTAAAATAGTTCTTTTTCCGTAGCCTTTATCCTACACTTGGCTATCTTAAAATATTCCTCCTCTTTTTCTATACCTATAAAATCTCTGCCAGTAATTTTACAAGCCATACCTGTTGTGCCACTACCCATGAAAGGGTCAAGCACTACTCCCCCTGTAGGAGTTTTAGTAAGTCGGCATAAGTATTCCATGAGTTTAAGTGGTTTAACTGTGGGGTGGACATTTTGTTTTGGTGCAGTTGGTTTACCATCAAGACTCCCATCTTCATTAGACTTTGCTTCCATATTCTCGCACCCCATATTCCTTTCCCTCTTGCTTGCTTTAGCACAGTAGAAGAATCGCTTCCAATCCTCATCTGTAACTTCCTCATCAAGTATTACATTTGCAGGGAATCTGCCTTGTGGGTGCGGTTTGTCCCCAAAACTTCCCTCTTTAAATATTTCGCCCTTTATTTTGCTATCACTTGCTCGCCATTTATAATTACCTTCTATCTTCCCACCATCTATGTTTAACCCGCTTACTCCCCATTTAAGAGCGTTTTGTGCATAACTCCCATCATTCGGTTTCATAGCTACAAGGATAGGTTCATACGCTGGTTTAAGTCCATGTGACTTCCAGCCGTTCCATTTCTTTGCAGCGGGGGTTGTGGGGGCAGTTATATCTGGTTTAGGATTATTTTCTAAGCTCTCTCCAAAAAAACTAAAGTTTTTACCGCCTCCGTGCCTATTACTTTTGCCTATAACTTCCCGCTTATGCCCCTTATCCAACTGCTTACTTATATCAGTAGCTTTAGGGAATCCACTACCATAGAGCCACATAATACAATCTTTAAGAATCCAGCCAGCATCTTCAATACCACAAGCCAATCTATGATATGTTCTTGAACCACCAAACATTAATAAAGTTCCTCCAGGCTTTACAACTCTTAAACATTCTACTGAAACCTGATAAATAAATTCTTGAAAAGATGATTTTTCTTTAACTGTCATTTCAGAATATCTGCCTCTTTTTGAAGCTCCATCTCTGTGGTCAAAAAACTTATCGCCACTTCCTTCGTTATCAGAGCCTAATAATCTTTTAGCCCGAGCTTTACTAACTCCAAACTTATCCCAATCCTTTCCCATAAATTCTAAACCATAAGGAGGGTCAGTAATAATAGTATCAATAGAGTTCTCTTCCAACTCTTTCATTTTTTCCAAACAATCACCTAACATCAGTTTACCCGTAATTTCTTTTCCTCCCAAAATAACATTTAGGTAAATCTATCTTCTTATACCCACTCAATTTATTGCTAACATTTCCCTTATGAATATTCATTAGCCACATTGGTAACGGCGTATCTATTTCTTTATAATCAAATCGGTCTTGAGCTATGGTATGGTTTATGTCAAACACACTTGAGAAATCTCCAGGTTCGCTGACCTTTGATAAAAAACAATTACTCGGCAACTTAATGTCATAAAACTTTCCGTTCTTCATTTGCACCCCATGTAACAGATTTATATAGCAGGAAGCAACGCCTTCGGCGTGAGAACCTACAACCTCAAAGTGGTGCTTCGAGACGGCATCATCACTATCAAGTCGAGTGGTGATTATCTTAGTAGCTAAAGGAACTAACGATAACAAATACGAATCAAGCTTTTCTCTTTCTTCTACTTCAGAGGTGCAACCATTATAGATATACTTTATTGGAGGCAACGCTTCTTTAAGCCAGTCAGGGGTTCGCTCATCAATTAGAATAACCCAGAAAAAGTATTCAGGTTTAGTTGCAGCGTCTACACTAGGCCGAGTAATCGTGTTGAATATTCTGAGCCTTTGATACAACCATTCATCCCATAGATAATCTGCCCTATTAGAATACTTAGCTCTTATGTTGAACCGTGTTAATAATATGTGACCTATCATGCCAACCTCTCAAGTACAGTCAACCCATTGTTATTAGTCAACTTCTCTTTTAAAATCCAATTAACATTGTTACAAAGAAAACCTACAATAGCATATTCTAATCCTTTACTTACCCCATCATTCCCTACAGTTCCAAAGGTTTCTGTATCATGCATTATAATATATTTCCTAGCCTTATCAGCATGAAGCTTCAACTCAGCTTTAAGATGTGGCCCAGTATGAAACGTATCTATAAAGAGTAAATCAGTTTCTTCAAGGTCTAATAGTAAATCATTCATTAGAATAAACTCAAATTCAATTCCCTCTTTATCAGCCAGCTGTTTAGCTAAATCTACAGGACATTGAGCTATATCTACTGATACAAGTTTCTTAGGTTTACCGGCTAAGAATGCCCAAGTTGATACAACCCCTCTAACTCCCAGTTCTGTTATATGGTCACACTTCTCAGCATACTTTTTCAATATAGGTAAATGCTCATTAATATCATTCCGTTCACTACACTTTTTTAAATATACTTGTTCTATCGTTTCCATCGGTTCTCCTTAATTTCCATACCTTACAATGAGGACACCAGACCTCTAAAGCTACCCCTAGATTATCATATCTAATCTGCAATTCCTCAAAACATTCAGCACATTTAGGTACATACTTTACTCTCTTAATCATATTAAAAACTTTTCCAAAGTGGCAATTTATGCCTTTGGACACATTAAAAATTCAAGACACATAAGTCCTTTATTTATAACAACTCTATTGTCCCTGATGATGTGTCCAAGTAATATAATACATAAAGACCTGATATACACATGGTTTCGGGAGCCTTCAGGTCTCCCGCTTAACTCTCTTGTGCTTTTAAATAACCTTATAGTATTTTCTTTTAGTCCCATACTTCTCTATCATATCCTCGTTTTGTAACTCTTTCAAAATTATATAAACTGTGGAACGGCTAATCCTAGACTTCTGACAAATCTCATCTACATACATACCCTGTTCATGTTTACTTTTCAAAAGCTGGATTATCTTATGCTTCTCTTCAGAATGTTTACTTACTACCGTAAAGTATAAAGGGTCTGGCTTCATTAGTCTTATCCTCACTTTCTCCGAGATATTACCACTCCGTTGAGTATCACATCTCAAGAGTTTATCGTCTGGGAAATCTTTATGGTCTTTCATCCATCTCTCAAGCCAAAAACAATGGTCAACAGCAGCTAAAAGAAAAGCCGACCCAAAGGTATCTTTAACAGTCCTACCAAACATAGACCCATCGTTCTGGTTACGCTGAGGCTTTGTCATATGATGTACAAGTATAGTAGACGCATTACATTGAGCTGAAAGCCAACCGACAACATGATGAAAGTCGTTCACATTATTATCATCTTTAATACTACCCTTAATAGCTCTATACAACGCATCAACAATAATCACTTGTGGCAACTCATTCTGAAATGTGTCCAGAAGTTCTTTCAAACTTTGTTCACCTTCTTTTGTATTAAACCTAAAGCTAGTAGTTATAAGCTTTAATCTGTTTACATCTAATGGCACAGCAGTAGACATCCTGATAAATCTATCCTTTAATTCTTCAGCTCTACCTTCAGTTGCAAAGTACCAAACATTCTTTGGTTTAGGTATATCGAATACTCCCAGAAACGGTGTACCACTAGTAAGATTACAAGCTATCTGTTGTGAAAGGATTGTCTTGCCCATCTTCTCTTCGGCTACTACCATAATATAATCATCGGCATAAAGCATCCCGTCTATAACTGGCTCAGACTTATCTTCTGTCAATGTAACTATATCTTGCCCTTGTATAATATTGTATAGCTTATATTTCATCTCCACTCCCAAAGTTTAAAAGGTTTAAGTACACTAGATTAACAAAACTGTTAACTAAGTAGCTTTAGCTTTTAAATCTTTAAGAGCTTTCCGTCCTATAGCACTATAAAATCCCTGTATAAATAAACTCATCTCTAGTCCATTCGGCATGAAAAAGGGAACCAAATCATACTTCAGCCATAATGTGTTGATAGTCTTTAGAATAGTATCTCCCTTGACGGTAGAATGATTGGCTCCCATTTGAACATCCAGTATTGTAGCTTCTATTAATAAATAAAGTTTAACATCGTTATCCTTGGCTCTAAGTATTTCTTGTTTAAATCTTTTGTATCCACTCGTAAGAGTAGAGAACAAATCCCCCAACGCCTTACGTTCAAAATACACAGGAGGTGTATAACCATTTTTGAACGTACAACCATAATCTCCAACGTCTAGTTTGGTGACTATTTCATCGGTGACATGGCTCAAGCCAAGAAACGTCAGAGGATTCTGTTCTCTACTATCAATTAGGATTTTCAAAACGGAACGTCACTTTCTTTTTTCTCTCCCTTGACTTCCGATAACCCTAATATTTTGTGCATTTGTTTTCTATCA
>Ga0180433_10010842_pt1 | contig 10900 bp, 9 predicted proteins | sample SS_ome_8_FD_132980 | JGI IMG/M metagenome (GOLD analysis project Ga0180433, IMG submission 132980) | Hypersaline lake sediment archaeal communities from the Salton Sea, California, USA - SS_1_D_1 metaG | ecosystem: Environmental > Aquatic > Non-marine Saline and Alkaline > Hypersaline > Sediment...
ATTTTTGCCTTTCGAAAAAGATGATATCGATCAAATTGTAAAAATTGAAACGCCCTTAAAACGAGAATTTCTAGACATCCTTGAAGTCATACGACCTTATGTAACTTTACTCCACGATAAAATCACGTTAAAAGATGTTGTAGTTAATGAAGAAGAAAAAAAATTATTAATTCATTTTATTAATTCGGACATTCTAGAAGAATATCAATCAACTATCTCTCATTTCTATATAGTAACAGGTTTTATCGAAGAAAAAATCAAGAAACGCATAAAGATTGATGTTAAATGTGACGTGGTTGAATATCAGTATTCCAATGAGAATGATGAAAATTTCATCAAAATCTCTCTTGAGATATTATAGTTTATCTTGAGAAATCTATTTCAAATTTTAGATAATTCAGTTCTATTGAATTATATCACCGATTGTAGTTATAAATTTTCATTTATTTCTCTTTTGCAAGAAAGCATTGATCATTAATGTTTAACTTTAATGTATTCATAGGGATTATGAGAAAACGAGTTAATAATTGAGAAGAAATTAGGAAAAAAGAGTAAGATTTAAATAGTGTTTAGTCAAAATATAACTATTATTTAAATTATGATGAGAATTGATTTCCGAAAAACTTCTAATTTGGTGTGCTTATGAGTATTAATTCAATTATTGAAAATTTAATCAAGATATGTAGCGTTAAACATGTATCTAATGATGCCTCCGTGCTTAAAACCTATTCTTCTGACATGAGTTATGTAGAAGCAAAGGCTCCAATATGCGTGATATGGCCTTCAAACGCAAAAAAAGTAGAGAAAATTGTAAAATTGGCTAATGATTTAAACTTTTCAATTATTCCTATTAGTTCAGGCGCGGGACCTAGACTCCACGGAGATACCATTCCACAGAAAGATAATTGTGTGGTGGTAGATCTTTCGAAAATGAAAAAAATTATAAAAATTGATAAGAAGAATAGGATTATGATGATTGAGCCAGGAGTTACGTTTAGTGAAATAATTCCAACACTAGAGAAGAAGGATTTGAAAATGAACATTCCATTACATCCTAGGGGTTCCAAATCAGTGCTTGCAAGTGCGCTTGAAAGGGAGCCTGTTACAATACCTAAATACATGTGGGATAGTTCCGATCCGTTGTTATGTACTGAAGTTATATTCGGAACGGGCGATCTTTTTCGAACCGGCACGGCGGGAGGACCAGGGACAATAAAACAACAAGAAAAGGCGGGAATCGCTCAAGTAAATCCAATGGGTCCAACGCAATTCAGTCCTTATAGAATCATTCAAGGAGCACAAGGAAGTATGGGAGTGGTTACCTGGGCGACAATTAAATTAGAAATGAAGCCTACAATTCAGAAGGTTTATCACATCCAATCTGATAAGCTTCAAGAATTATTAGATTTTCAACACGATTTAATGAAATATCGATTATGTGACGAACTCCTTATTTTAAACAATTTAAATTTAGCGTGCCTTTTGAAACAAACGACTCAAGAGATTAACGATTTAGCAAAGGAACTTAAAAAATGGAATTTGATTTATGTTCTAGGTGGGAGAGGAAAATTAGCAAATGACAAGCTTGAATATCTTGTTGGGGATATTAACGATATTTTGGAAGAGCAAGGGCTCGACCCTTCGAAAGATAAACAAATAATTAACGATACTGATGTATTAAGAATATTAACACAACCTGATACAAATTCATGGAGAATGAGGTTGAAAGGTGGACATCAAGACATATTCTTTCTATCTAATTTTGAGAGAATCCCAGAATTTGTCTCGATAATGGAAAACCAAAATTCCTATGATTTAGGCGTTTACCTACAAGCTTTAAACCTGGGAACTTCACATCATTGTGAATTTAATATTTATTATGATCCTAACAATGTTGAAGAATCAAAGCATGTAAAGGAAAATTTCTTAAAAGTATGCACCGAGTTAATGGATGCTGGTGCTTTTTTCAATAGACCATATGGTCCCTGGGCCAAAGAAGCTTACGAAAGACACAGTGCCTCTACTCAATCAGCCCTAAAAAAGGTTAAAAAAATATTTGATCCTAACAATGTGTTAAATCCCGGAGTGTTATGTTTTGATGATTAATATTTAAAAAAAAGAGGAAGATGAGAAAAATGGATAAAGAAGAATACGAAAGAATGATTCAAAAGTGCCTTCGCTGTTCAATTTGTAAATGGGTGCCTCAAATACAAGTAAAAAGCCAAAAATATGCTACAATATGTCCCGCAATGGACATGTATAACTTTCACACGTATAGCGGTGGAGGAAAAATCATATTGGCATTGTCTTATCAGTTGGGAAGAATTGGTCCCTCAGACGAGCTACGAGACATAGTTTTTAAATGTACAGAATGCGGAGGGTGCGCAGTTTCCTGTAAATTTTTAAACACATTAGAGCCACTCGAGATCATGATGGAGTTTAGAGAACGGTTAGTGAAAGACGGATGCGGTCCAATGCCCGCACAACAAAAATATATTGAAGCCGTGAAACAAGTAAACAATCCTTACAACGAACCACACGCAGACAGAACGGAGTGGCTTCCTAAAGACATACAAACCGATCCTAACTCGAAGATTCTGTTTTATGTGGGGTGTACTGCCTCCTATCGGAGACAAGAAATGGCTATTGCTACCGCTCGCATTATGAATGCTGCGGGAATAAGATTCCGCCTTCTTGAAGACGAAACGTGTTGTGGGAGCCCTATATTGAGGACGGGGGTTAAAGACGCATTTTTAGAATCAATGAACAAGAATTTAGATGCCATAGAAGCCTTGGATGTAGACACGGTGGTGTTTACATGCGCAGGGTGTTATGATACTTTCAAGGTTGATTATTCCTTGCATCGAAAATATAATTTTGAAGTCAAGCACTCTGTAGAGTTATTTGACGAGTTAATTCAAAATGGAAAATTAAAGTTAACTACAGAAGTTCCATTAACAGTTACATATCACGATCCATGTCATTTAGGTAGAAATGCCGAAAGATACGAAGAATGGGACGGTGATGAGGTTGAATTGATGCCGCTTGTAAAGATTAATATTCCAAAAAAACAAAAACGATGTGGTGCTGAAGGTGTGTATGACGCTCCGAGAAATATATTAAAAAGCATTCCCGGATTAAAGTTAATAGAAATGGAGCGAATAATGGAATATTCATATTGTTGCGGTGCGGGTGCGGGCGTAAAATCTGCATTTCCAGAGTTTGCCTTACAAACCGCTCAAATAAGATTAGAAGAAGCAGAAGATACTGGTGCTGAAATTATTGTTTCAGCTTGTCCTTTCTGTTCAACCAATTTGCAGGATGGTATAAAAGAAAAAGGATCTAAATTACAATTTTACGATATAAATGAGTTGATCATGATGGCTTTAGGGATGGATATTAAGAAAGTAAAAGAAAAAGCGGCGGAGGTGGCTTAAATGGTCTTAGAAAAAGAGATTTTTAAGGAATTTGAAAATGTTGTTGGTGTTGGAAACATCGACGATGGCGAAGTCATTACTGATGCCTACGCTTACAATTGGTGCATGGAATTTTTTAACTACATGGATGGTAAAGAGCCATTACCGTATTCACCTCGACCTAAAGCTGTAATACTGCCTTCTTCCACGGAAGAAGTTCAAAAAATCGTGAAGCTATGCAATAACTACGGAATTCAAGTAAAGGCGCAAAGTACTGGGCTTGGTCCGTGGAATTGTGTATCGACCGACAATAGCATAGTTGTGGATTTACGCAGGATGAATAAAATAGTTAAAATTGACGAGAAAAATCTTTATTGCGTTGTCGAACCCTACGTCAGTGGTGCACAATTACAAGTAGAAATCATGAAATATGGTTTGAATTGCCATATGCCTGGTGCAGGTCCCCAAGTCTCTCCTCTTGCGAGTGCGACCAGTATGAATGGTCCTGGTTTTACTTCGCCCTCCACTGGACATAGTTCGAGGAATGTGTTAGGCGTGGAATGGGTTCTACCAGATGGAGAAATCATGAGATTGGGGTCATGGGGAATGAAAAATAATCCCGATTGGTTCGTTGGAGATGGACCTGGACCTAGCTTGAGGGGAATTATGCGCGGGTGGGCAGGGGCTAAATCAGGCATAGGTATATTCACCCGAGTTGCTGTTAAGCTCTTTCCGTATCCATGCAGTACTGATTTTGAACTATCTGGACATTCCCCAGATTACGACTTTAAAATCCCTGACTTTATGAGACTTTACGTGATGGATTGTAAGAACTTCAAGAGGTTGGATGAGATAATGCTCCAAGTAGAAAAAGAAGAAATATCCTTCATGTGTAGTTACTTATCAGGACTAGCTGTAATGGCGATCTTTGCGAATAACTTTGAACAGATGATGGAGTTAATGGCGGTGGGAAGCATGAAAGCGCCCCTTGTTGTGATCATTGCTGCTCGTACTAAGCGAGAATTTGAATACAAGCAAAAAGTAATGGATTATCTACTAGAGAAAAACAAATTGGAAAATATTATCGGTACAAAATATACTCCTTATCCCGTTTTTTTTGCTGAAGCTTTACGTTCTAATTTAGGATTACACGGTTTTATTGCCACAGGAGGATTTCAGTCTACCCTGGGACAATGTGATACGGCAAAGGTTTGTCTCAACACTGCAGCATCGAATGTTCCGGTTAAAAAAATATTTATAAAAAAAGAATCAGTTGCGAACGATTTTGGAGAAGGAATCTGGATGACTTCTTACGAATCTGGGCATTATTTCCACGTAGAATCGCCAACAATGTTTGATCAGTCAAACAAACATAGCGTGGAAGGAACCGCGCAATATTTTGAAAGGAGTAATGAAATGGGTTTAGTAAAACATCTTGGTGCCCCATTTTTCGCAGAAGGAGACCGAATGCATGACATGTTTGGACCGCACATGCATAACTATCATCTCTGGTTGAGAAAAATAAAGGAGGCGTTCGATCCTAATAATATTGCTGATGGAGGATTCTATATCACAGCAGGTAAGGGTAAAAAAGGTGTGTCAAAAGGAGAATGAGGTGAAAGTATCATGACTGAAGTGAAAGAAGAAAAAAAAATGGTTAGAGGTTTTGCAGGTCTCATTTACGCTGTATTGACGCCATTAAACGAGAAAGAGAAGTTCAAGGAAAAATTTGCCAAAACTCAAGTAAAAATACTCATAAACGCTTCTAATCTCAATTACGCAGCTTTGATAATTGTTGATAATGGTACCATTGATGTTGAAAGCATTCCAAATAAACCTAAGGAAAACCTTGAAAAGAAGAATGCCGGATGGGATGCATTTATAGAAATGCACGCTGCAACATTCCTCGCTTTCGCAATGAAAAGGCTTTCGTTACCAGGGATGGCAAAATTAGTCTTAAAACGCGAAGTGAGGTTGAAAGGTCTTAGAAAATTATTAGCAATGATGCAAATGATGAAGATTTTGGCAGAATAGCCTTTTTTTTTAAGATTAATTTCAAGGCATACATTTTTGGAATAAAGAATTACTCACCTAAAATCTTTATAAACATTATCCACATATATCTAAATATGGTTTCAGAAGATTATTATAAACCGTATTATACAAAAATTTTTGCACTATTCTATTTAGTCCAAGGGTTTGTTCAAGGCATACCTACTTTGATCTTTCCCGTCTATATCGCTGAATTATTAGGTGCCCAATATGATATAACTTTAATTGCATCAATGACATTTTGGGGGACCTTACCTTGGTCAATTAAAATGATTATTGGTGTATTTAATGATAAATGGGGTTCACCAAAATATGGTCGACGGTTTCCTTTTATAGCGACTTTTGGTTGTTTTGGAGCCCTTTGGTGGTTTATAATGGCGATATATCTGCCGTCAGATTCTTCAATATATCTATTTATGACCCTTTATTATTTCATGACGGCATTAGGAATGGGATTTGCCGACACTGCCATCGATGGATTGATTTTAGACATAACTCCTAAAGAAAACCTCGCAAGAGTGCAGGGATTCACATGGACGTGTCTCTTGCTTGGAATGGGCGTAGGAGCAATGGTGTTTGGGTATCTATTTTTAGCATTAAACATCATTCCAGTATTATTCGTAATGACGGGAATTTTAACTGTTATTGTTTCGCTTCTTCCACGTCTTATTGATGAACCCCCTTTAAAGCAAATAACTGCTCAAGAATTGGGAAAAGATATGCTCTCTTTAGTGACCAAAAAAGCAAATTGGAAGTTATTCATAAATACTTTTACTGCATCGTTTTCTGGAGTTGTAATTGCTACATTTCTGGGATACGTGATTTTATCTACTATCGGTATTATTTCAGTTGAGGACACATTATTATCGATCTCAACAGGAGCGACAATTGATTTACTCGGATGGTCTACAATATTTTATTTGAGTCAAGGAACAGGAACAATCCTAGGCTCTTTAGTTTCGGGTAGATTTTCTGATAAGGACAGAAGAAAAACAGCTTTGATTGCATATTATGTTTATATTCCTCTTATTCTTTTTACTATTGTGCCTTTTGTTCTCACAAATGCATTTTTACCAGCAATAATAATTGGAATATTTTTACAAGTAGCTCTTGGATTTATTCAAGCCTGGTTACTTATTTCTGGAAGTACTATAAGAGGAGATATAGCAAAGAAAGAATATCCCGATTTAAAAAGCACGTACTATTCAATTTTAATTTCATTTTGGAACTTTGGGCAATCTTTTGGATCTTTAGCAGGTGGGACTTGGTTATTTTCGTATTTAGCCATAACAACACTCACTTTCAATGCAATGTATTTTATTTTGTGCACCTTGTGCTCTACTGTCATGTTCGTGAGTTTTATGCTATTCAGGATAATTGATCCAAAATTGTATGAATTCGAAACAGGTTCAAGTAAAGAAAAAGATACCTTTTTTACATAAAATATGCAATAAGAATCTTCTCTAATAAAATTAAATAGCGATTTATTATTTATTAACACGATAGTCTAAGGTTTGATCATGTTAAAAAACGAAGAATTTGAATCAATTAGAGAGTTTATAAATATAGATGGAGAGTCCCTGGGAAAAATTAAAGAGACCTTAATTGATGAGGCCAATTTTTCTTACAAAATTTACGTCCGCCTTAAGCCAACCTGTATTTTAAAAAGAGTGCGATTATTTATCATCTTTAGGGCATTAAATGAGCTCGGACAAATATGTTTTACTATTCCAGACACTCAAGCATTAGAATCAGGAGATTTCAAGTTAGATTTCGAAATATACTTAATTAGTCAAAAGAAAACTGACGAGATCTTAAAAGTATTAGACGAGATCATGGAAATTGAAAATAAATATGTTATAGAGAAAAGTAAGGATGAATTTTTAGCCTTATTTAGCGATTTCATTTCAGAGGGATCCGTAAATAATGAAAAAGTAGGCAATGAAACTGGCACTCTGGTAAAAGAAAACGATCAAGAAGAACACGTGCTTAATAACGAAATTCTTCACGAAGAATCTGGATTTGTTATATCCCAAGCAGAAATAGATAAGATAACAGAAAATCTAAATAGTCTAAATGACTTACAAAAAGACGCATTAAAGGAGATTGGTAATATAGGTGCTGGAAATGCTGCTAATGCTCTTGCAGGGTTAATAAATAGAAGGGTAGATATTAACATCCCATCAGTTCAAATTGTTGAATTAGAAAAGTACATTAATAATATTGCTAAAAACAATTTAAAATTAGTTACTTCTTGGAGCATTATCACGGGAGATAACAGAGCTACTATCCTCATAATGTTCAAGCTCTCTGATGTCATGAAACTAGTTTCTATCATGATTGAAGGAATGGAAGGATCTAAAGCGGAATTTTTAGAAGATGATATTAATTCAATTAACGATCTTCCCGAGCTTTATATTAGTGCTTTAAGTGAGTTAGGTAACATATTAGCAAATCATTATTCAATAGCACTGGGAAACTTATTGGAATTAAAATTGATAACTGAACCTCCAGGAATTAGCGTGGATGTTGGAAAACAATTACACGATACAATAAATAAAAAAGCCGGTTTGTATAATGGACTATCTCTTTTAATTGCCACGACGATAATGATAAAAGATCTCATGATTTCTGGAACTTGTACAATTGTCCCAGAATCTGCAACATTGGACAAGTTATTGGACGCTTTATCAAAATTTATATAATTCGATTATTTAATCCTCCAATATAATTAATATCAAGTTAAAGAATCATTTTTTTTCGATTTAACAAATACTATAATGTTGATAAAAAATCTTCTACCTTTTCTTTAAGTCTTCCGGCGAGTTCTTGAGAAATCTGTCGGGAAATAAATTTTTTAATCATGTAAAGGAGATTTTCACTAATCTCAATGTTTTCTCTTTCAAGTTCGTTTAATAATTCATCCATATAGACTAATTCTACGTTTTCTAATCGCTTTTTGACAACTTCCACTAAATCAATAAATTGAATAAGAATCTTTTTAATAGCTTTTAATTGCTCTGATCTTGTTTCCTTTTTCACGATCCCTTTTATCACTCCTTTATCGAATCGTAGTGATTTTATCCAGGGAATGTTGATAGTATTTCTATAATAAGTATCGATGATTAATGCGTTTTTATCTTTAATAACTGATTTTACATTTTCATCTGATTCATCAATAATTCGAATTGGTTTTGAACCTTGATATTTTTCCGGAAGTACCTCTGAAAAAAAATCATTTATTGATTTTTCAAACTTTTCTTCGCGATGTAAAGAAACAAGATATATCTGATAATCTAATAATTTTGCTTGGAAAAGATTTAACACGATATTAATGCCATAATCCCTAATTAGATCGATGAGAGCAATTTCTTCTGCAATATCAATTTCTGGTTCAACCGTAATGATATCATTAGTCTCATATTGTTGCACGTTTAATTTCTTGTCTAAAATTGCTGTGATCTCGTGTTTATCACAGATAACTCCGTTAGGAACTTTAAATTCTACAGTTTTAGAACTGATATTTTTAAAAAAATCAATGGGAATATTCACTTCTTTACTAATTTCACAAATAGGACATGTTAAAGGAATGCTTTTCAGTGCTGAAGCAAATTTTTTCGAAAGCTTTTTATCTGTTGTAAGGTCTTCTATGATTTCCTCAATGATTTCTTCAGCATTTTCTACTAAAATCTTCTTTAGTCTAGGCAATACTCCTATCTGAAGTACTTCCTTAAACTCGTTGAATGTCAAGGAATATACCGGTTTTTCGGGGAATAAATCTTTTGCTGCTAAGCTTATTGTTCCCTTCATGGGCATAACATCTTTACCCGTCTTTTCAGCTAATTTCTCACCAATATATCCCACAAATTCCTTTATCGTGTATCAACTCTCTTAGACGTGTTAAACTTCTCTAGGATTATATGGGACTTTTCCTACTTAAAATTGATTATCAAAAGTGTAAAGAGATCAATTATTTTATTAGAATTCAGATAAAATTTTATTTCTATTAACGATTGTAATTAATTTTACTAATGATTTCATTTTTCTTCTAAAGCTTTTTTAGGAAATAAACGCTTTATTAATTTAGCAGTTCCAGTATCTTCATTGTAATCCAACAATCCAACTTTAGCCAATTCTTGGACAGATCTTAAAATAAAAGCACCACCTACACCAGTAGTATTTTTTAATTCTTCACGGGTCATTTCTTCCTTCTCACCATGGAGAGTGAATAAAACCCTGTAATGTGGTTGACCTTGCCATATTTCTTCAATCAACACGCGATAGATAGAAAGCAAAGCTTGAATTCTCTCGAAATTAAGCTCCATTTCTTCCTGGTCTGCGGAGGCTTGGGCAAATTTTTTAAGTTCTACTTTCACTTTTTCGTATTCTTCCAATAATTTCATTTGTTCTTCGCTCATAGCGCCTATTTTTTGGTCTCTTTCTTGTTTTTCTCTTTCTAATTTCTGAGTTTCTTCTTCCAATTGTTTTTCGCGGGCTTCTAATCTTGCCTTTTCTTCTACTAATTGCTTTTCGTGTTGCTCTAATCTATTCTTTTCTTCTTCTAATTCCTTTTTACCTTCGAGTGCTTGCTTTTTTTCAGTTTCAAGGTTAATTAATTCATTTCTAGCATTGTTTAAAGTTTCGGCAAATTGCTTGAATATATCTTCTGCGTTTTTAAGAGCATCATCAATTCCTTTTAAAGTACCTTTTTCATCTGACATGGGAATCACTTCTTTCAATCATGCAATCTCATTTGTCTATAAGAACTAATAATTGAATATGTCTTTATTTTTTTTAACCTTTTCCTTAGAACATTTAAATAATCTAACAACTAAATGATCATATCAATTTCTAATAGATAAAAAATGAGGAGAAAAAAATGGATAAAGAGAAGTATTACAAGTATATGTTCCTTTTCTCGGCATGTTATAATATCTTAATCTCATCATCATTCATCATCGTGTCAGTAGCAATGACAGACTTATTTGATGATTTTGGCGTACCTATACCACCAAGCATGCTCTGGCTCCAATTATCCTTAATTCTTATTATAATTTTTGGTATAGGATATATCATTGTTGCTATGGACCTTAGCCATAATCACGGTATAGTCATAATTGGAGGAATATCTAAGGTAATGTTTTTCATTTTGACACTTGGTTATTATATATATGATTTAAGTGATCCTTCCACACATTTAGGCTTATCTGTAGTATTACTGGGAGGTGTTGATATAATAATGGTGTGTCTATTTACGGAGTTTTTATTAAAGTATAATAAATTAATTCTTTTTTTTTTCTTTTTTCTTGTGTTATATGTACTATATTTTTGTCAGGGACTTGCGTAATTTAACCATGACAGTTTTTGACAATATTTGGGTATTTTCCGTCTTATTATGAGGTTAATAATTAGCTTAAATTACTAAAAAAAAT
>Ga0180433_10010843_pt1 | contig 10900 bp, 10 predicted proteins | sample SS_ome_8_FD_132980 | JGI IMG/M metagenome (GOLD analysis project Ga0180433, IMG submission 132980) | Hypersaline lake sediment archaeal communities from the Salton Sea, California, USA - SS_1_D_1 metaG | ecosystem: Environmental > Aquatic > Non-marine Saline and Alkaline > Hypersaline >...
ATCCGGGCCTTCCGCGAAGCCCTCGATTCCGGAGAGTGGTTCGACGTGGCCGCTGTGCAGATGGGTCTAGCGACGGACGGCATGACGGACGCCGAGTTTGCGCTGCTCGTCGCTGGGCTGCTCATGCACATCCACGAAGCCGAGCAGGGGGAGCAGAGTGTCAGCCATCATTGAGTACCGGGGCGAGCGCCCGCCGAACCTCAACGAGATCAAGAACATGCACTTCCGCGAATACAAGCGCGTGCGCGACCGCTGGAAGATGCTGCTCCGCTCCAAGTACGGGGCGCACGTCGAGATCCCCCACCCCTGCCGGGTCAAGCTGACCGTCTACACCTCGCTCCCCATGGACCAGGAGAACGCCGCCGTCGTGATGAAGATCCCCATGGACGTGATCCAGGACGTGATCCAGCCCGCCGCGAACGGCAAGAAGGTGAAGCGTCCCGCCGTGCTGGGTCTTGGCTGGCTGCGCGGCGACGGCCCGGACGTGGTGACGGGGCTCGAAGTTGAGCAGGAGAAGTGCCCGCGCAAGGACGTTGGGTTCCGGCTGGAGTTCGAGGCGGCGTGAAGCGCACCCCCCTCACCCGCAAGGCCAAACTCAAGCCCGGCAAGGCCACGATGCCGAGAGCCCGGCTCAAGCGCACGCCGTTTCGAGCGAAGAAGGCGAAGGATGCCGAAGAAGCCTCAGCGTTCTCACGCGCCGTCCTGGATCGAGACCGCAAGTGCCGCCGATGCCTCTGGCGCAAGGCCACCGAAGCGCATCACGTTGTCCCGAGGAGCCGCGCCGCAGGGCACCCCCTCAAGCATGACGCCCGGGCAGGAATCGGACTCTGCTGGGCCTGCCACTTCCACGTACACAGCACACACGACACCGAGTGGCTGAAAGGCCGCAAGTACCTCGACACGCTATGAAGAAAGATCAAGCAAAAGCCGAACTTGACCACCATCTCGCGACGATGAAGGCTCTCAGCCTTCCGGACGTCACGACCGCCACCGCATTCGCACGGTTTGTGGATCTACCCATCAGCGACATCACCGCCTCCATCGAAGCGGGCGGGTTGCCAGCAAGGAAGATCGGCACCGAGTGGGTTCTCAGCCGCCGCGCGCTTCTAGCGTGGCTGGCAAGTAGGCCAAAGTGACCAAACGCCGCGAACCCGACACCACCCCTACCCCCGACGCACTCTAGACCTATGGCAGACCTCAACAACATCACCATGACCGGGCGGCTCACGCGAGACCCCGAGTTGCGCCACACACAAGGCGGGCTCGCCGTCTGCAAGTTCCAACTCGCATCCAACGGCTTCAAGGACGGGGACACCTGCTTCGTGCGCTGCACCGCGTTCGGCAAGCGCGCCGAGTCCCTGCAAAAGCACTTCGGCAAGGGCGACCGCATCGGCATCACCGGGCGGCTCAAGCTCGATCAGTGGGAGGACAAAAACACCGGGCAGAAGCGCGAGGCCCACGGGATCGACGTGAACGACTGGGCCTTCGTGGACAGCGCCAAGTCAGGCGGGAACGCCAAGGCGCAAGGCGGCGACGCCGACTACGGCCCCGGCATGTGGGGCGACTCCCCGCCCAGGACTCCCGACGGAAGCGAGCCCGCCCCGTTCTGAATGGCGAAGGACCACACCAAGATCCCGCTGCGCCACCGCCGTTGCCACGAGTGCGGCAAGACCATGATCGACATCTGCCGCAACCCCGAGACGGGGCGCTGGCAGCGAACCCCGGACCGCGCCTTCTGCTCCAGGAAGTGCTTCAAGGAGGCGCGGAAGCCGGGCGGCGTGACGTGGATGCGGAAGCACGCCTCAGAGGGAGCCTTGGAGGCTAGCGGGCTGGGCTAGGGCGCGACCCGCGAGGAGCCGCCCAACGAAAAGCGCCCCCCCGGCCACGAGGGAGCGCACTTGGGTTTGCCGACGCCCTATAACGATGCCGACGAGCTAACTGTACCCTAAGGCTGCTCCGACGGAAAGGGGCTATTCCGCTTTGGCGCGCAGCCGCCCCACCCAGCGCCACACGTCCCGGACGAGGTTCGTCGGCGTGCGGAAGAACCAGAGCGCGATGGCCCCGAAGATGAGCCACTTGCCGAACTCGGCCATGACCATCCCGAACGTGATGTCCACGCGCCCGCCACGGATCGCATCCTCGATGGCCTCCGCCTGAGCGTCCGTGCGCTCGTTTCCCTTCGCCGCCTGCCCCACGGCAGATCCAGCCGCAGCGCCGACTCCAGCGCCCACAGGGCCGCCTACAAGCGCCCCAGCGCCGGCGCCGAGGGCAGCAGGAGCCGCACGCTCCGCCACGCCGTAGACCCCGCTCAGCATTGAGCAGGAGCAGCACAGCAGCCCGGCGGCCAGCAGCCTACGCATCGCGTCCGTGGATCATGTCGCGGACCGTCGGCCACGAGCACGCCACGGCCAGAGCGCCCGCGAGGAGCGCCACCGTCGCGCCGAAGACGCGGGTCCAGACCGGGAGGTCGGCGGCGGCAATCGCGACCCCAGCGGCGACACAGGTGCCGAGCGCGGAGTAGACAGCGGCTTGCTTCGGGTTCTTCGGGAGCAGTTGCTTGAGCATGTCAGTCCTCGGGGTAGATGGCCTTCGCGGCGGCAACCGCGTCGTCGTGACGCTGCCTCCAGTCCGCGACCGACTCGCCGGGGCGCTGGTAGGTCTCGACCCAGACCAGCTCGCCGCCGCTCAGCCACTCGTCGTAGAGAGGCACCACTACAGGCCCTCCTCGCTTGCGGCTTCGACGGCGAACCTGTGGCGGTCAAGCCACTCCTTCGCCGTCTCGCCATCCAGGCGCTCGGTCTCGATGGGGTTGTCGGCCTTCGCGCCGTGCCCGATGGTCTGGCCGATTCCTTGCGGTTGGTCACTCATGGCTTCCTGCTTGCTGCTGATGTTGAGGAGTAGGTAAACGATCACCGCCAAGAGAACGAGGGTAGCGATCTGGAGAGTTTGGGTGCGAGCCGTCGCGTTCATGGCAAGTCATTGGCGTTCCAGGTTGTCGAGGCGATTCAAGATCGCCTCAATGTGCGCCATCACCGTGGCGTTCGGGGGCCGTGATGCCAGGTCGTCGATCCGACGGTTCGTGCTACGCATCTCGTCGCGCATCTCCCCCACGTCCTCGGTGAGATTGGCGACCGCCAGCTCAAGCGGCCCCATCTTGAGACTGAAGATCCAGCCCACCATCGGGAGCATGGCGAGCAAGAGGCCGACCTGGATTCCGGGCATCACGGACTCTAGTGTAAGGCGAGCGCCGCGACGCTCGGCGTCCTGCTCGCTGAGCTTGGTTGTCGGGGGTGTCATTCTCGATCCTGGGAACGGGAATCCTGGAACTTGCGGTTGAACTCGCGGAGCATCGCGTACAGATCGGCCTCAGCCTTGGCGCGAGCTTCGCCCTCGGGGAGCGTGTCGATGTAGTCTTGCAGCTTCTTCCTACGCTTCTCCAGGCGCTTGACCTCGGGGCCAAGGTCGAGGAGTGGGCCGTATTCGCGACGCATCTCCTCGGCCCGCTCGCGGCTCTCGGGGTTGTCGCTCTTGCGGTGCTTGTCGTAGGCATCCACAAGCACAAGCACCTCGCCCGTGTTGTCGCGGTACGAGTAGTAGCCCTTGCGCTCACCCTCGTTGGAGAAGACGTGCCGAACGAATGGTGCCCGGTTGAACGCGCCGACCGGGTCGCCCTCAACGAACAGCGCGCCCGCCGTGCTTAGCGTGCGGTCTGCCGTGCGAAGCATACCCCCGAGGCCCACGCCGACCATGTAGCGCAGGGTGTCTGGGCTCACGCTGATCGCGCCCTCCTCGAACTCGTTGCCGCCCGTAGCCGAGTTGAGCAGCGCGGCAGCCTGGATGTAGCCCTCCGGCGTTGACTTCCAGTGCATCTCTGACGCGGGCGAGGGTGTGCGGTTGAACGGCAGCGCCTCGTGCCTGATCGGGTTGCCGCGCCAGTCCTCGTTCATCGCCATCTCGACAATCGGGTCCATGAAGGTCGGGGCCACGAGTCGCGCCGCACTACCCCACGAGACGTTGTGAGCGTCCCCCACGGGCGAGAACGAGGTCATCACCGAAGACGCGACGTTCACGCCACCCTCCAGCGGGGTCATGCCGCCCTCGCCCGCAGCGTTACGTCCCGTCGAAGACAGTGCGCGGCCCATCGTCGAGAGCGCGCTGAATCCGTAGGGCTTCGGGATCGTGGCAAAGCCGTGCTCGCCCAGGCCCGTGTAGAACATGAAGTACCGATCCTTCTTCCACTCGGGAACCGCGTCCCAAGCGTTCTCGCCGTCCTCGTCGTCAGGCGCGATGAAGTAGTTGACCAGATCCTCCAAGATCCCCATGCCCACCACAGCGGCGGCGATAGTGCGCCCAGTCTTCGAGCGCATCAACGTCGAGGCCACGCGCACGGAGCCCTGCATGCTCGCGTTGGCGAACATGTACATCGCCGACAGCCAGCGCGCCTCGCCCCTGGTGTTGAAGTCGATGGTGACGGTGCGGGACATCTGGGCAGCTTCGGCGTCGGTCTTGCCCATCACGTCCACCGCGTAGCGGAACAACGAGAGGCGCACACCGTTCTCGATGGAGTCGTTCACGCGGTCCACGAACTCGCCCGCCGTCTTCGCCCAGAGCCACGCCTTCTCGTGGACGCGCTTGTCCGCCTTGAGCGTGAGTTCAAGGTCCGAGACGGCATCGCGCAGCTCGTCCCACGACTTGCCGACGTAGAACGAGGTCTTGCCGCCAGCCGCCTTCATGCGGTCCCAGTAGGGCTTCCACTCGCTCTCCTTGCCGCCCTCAGCGCGGAACACGCCGCGCACAGCCGACGGGGTAGACTTCAGCACCGCGTTCGCCGCCTTCGCCCCATGCTCCTCCAGGATCACCGGGTAGGCCGTCAGCGCATCGCGCGTGAAGTTGACGGGCGCGAACTCGGGGTTCAGCGAGGTGTTGATCTTGGCGAACCAGCGCGTGATTGGGGCGATCACCTTGAGCGCAGCGCCCATGCCCTCGACGTTGGCGCGGTTGATGGCGCGGGCGAAGTCCTCGCCCCGCTTGTTGAATACGACGACCTTGGAGTCCCCGCCGTTGTAGACGCGGAAGGACTTGTCGCGCCAGTCCTCGCGCATGTCCCAGAGCTGGCGCATCACCCCAACGTCGTCGCCGCCGTCCTCGATGGCCTCGACTCGCGGCGGGGCGTCGTACACCTGCCACAGCGTCTTGTCCGGGTTCGCCTCAACGAGCTTGAGCAGGGCCCTGCCAATCTCCGCCTTTTGGGCCGAGTGGATCGCGCTCTCGTAGTCGGTCAGCGTGTTGATGAGCACGTTGTCGGGCTCGGACTTGCGGCCCCGCGCCTTCCTGCCCTCCTGACCCGAGACCTGCGTGCGCTTCGTGCTGGGGCCGCGCAGGATGCCGCCGCTCTTGAACTGGCTCTTGAGCGGGACGTAGCGCTTGTACCCCTGCTCCTCGATGGCAGCAAGGAACTCGTCGGAGAGGAGCCCCGCGCCCTTGAGCTTTGCGAGGCGCTTGCGGTTCACGCGCCGGACGTAGGATCGGAGCTTCTTGTAGCGGTCGGCGTTCGGACCCGACAGCGCCTCGTTGACGGCCTTCGTCGCTACGCTAGAGCGCATCCCCGATCCGGGGTTGGTCTCCGGGTGCCAGTCCTTGTTGTTCTTGTAGATCCAAGCGTTGCGCTCGCCCGCGTGGTCAGCCCACAGGAAGCGGTGCGCGTCCTCGACGGAGACCTCTTCGCCGATGATCTTCCCGAGCGCCTTTTCCGCGTTGTCCCGGAACCGAAGCGCCTCGTCCATGATCCGCGACTCGTACAGCCGCAGCTCGCGACGAACGTTACCGCCTTCGGGTACGTTCATCCCCTCCTGCGCCTTCTGGACGGCAAGGTACTCGTCCTGGAAGTAGCGGCGCGAGCGGTTGAACCAGGCCATCGCGTCGGGCGAACCCGCATCCGGGGCCTCGACGCTGGATGGGGCGGCAAAGCGGATGTCGGGGGACGACGTGGGGCGCTGGTTCCAGACGGACTTGACTTGGTTCGGGCGGAAGGCGATGACATGCTGCGTGTCGGCATCCATGCCAGCCATCGGTTGACCGAACGGGCGACCACTCCCAAACTTCCAGTAGACCGTCTTGTCTACGACGCCATCGAACCCCACCCCCTCAAAGGCGGACCGGATGATCTCTCCGGACACAAGCTCGCCGGTGTCCGGGTCCATCGCATATGGCAGGCCACGCTCTTTCAGCGCCGAAATGAGGTCGGATGCGCGCCACGAGGTATCCTCAAAGACCGTCTCCCTCGCTTCGGCAATGTCGACATCTTCGTACTGAAGGGCTGCCGACTCCAGCGCCTCCCAGAAGTCAACAAGCGACCCAGTCTCAATGCCCGACTCCTCGTCGTAGTCGATCTCTAGGGTCGTCTCGGACGGCCCCCCAAGGACGACCGGGTTCTCCAGGGCCATGTAGACGCGCTTCGCGTGCGGCAGCCCCCCCGAGAGTTCACGCCTAGCAAGAGCCTGCGCGTCGGAGAAGTCGGGCTCGTACCCGTCATCGAACCCGAACGCATCCGGGTCGTCGGACATCTCATCGAATAGACGCTCAGCGCGGGTCTCGATGCGCTGCGTCAGGTCTGGCCCCTCTCCGACGTAGTTGGCCCGCACATCCTCCCGCGAAGACGAAGCGTAGACGCCCTTCCCTAGATCGTTCTCCGGGTTGAACCGATCACGGTCGAAGGCTGTCACCCGATGCGTAGTGCCGATCCAGTATTCGCGCGGCGAGCCGTCGGGGTTCTTGACCTCGGGCGACATGCGCGCCACCATCGCCCGCCACTCGTCGGTGTCCCAGGCTGGGGCGGCGGCGAAGCGGATGTCGGGGTCGGCGGCGGAGAACGTGCCACGGTTGTCTTGCGCTGCCGGGCGCGACACCTTAGAATCGCCTACATGGTCGCCAGAAATAGAGTCGAGTTCACCTGCCACCGCTGCAAGGCGCTGGTTGAGCGCCCCGCGTCCCAAGCCGGAAAGTTCTGCACTCGCGAGTGCTACTGGGCCTACAAGAGAGAGAACAGCGTTGGCCGCATCGACGCGCGTGGGTACCGAAGGCTCACTGTCGACGGTAAGCACATCTTCGAGCATCGACATGTCATGCAGAAGCATCTCGGGCGAAAGCTCCTTCCGCGCGAAGAAGTCCACCACCTCAACGGGGACAAGGCCGACAATCGCATTGAGAACTTGGTCGTCTGTGCGGACCACAAAGCGCACTTTGCGCACCACATCGCGTGGGACGTTGAGCAAGCCGCCCGCCTCCGCGAGGCCGGGAAGAGCTTCCGCGAAATCGGCGAGATCCTCGGCGTACACCTTCAAACGGTCTACACGGGACTGCGGAATGTCGGGAAGCATCGACCAGGGTTCACCGCCAAACGTGGAGGGGTTAAGCCACCCAGCCGCTAGGTTCAGGCGCGGGCGCTCGACGCCGTCTACTTCGATGGAGGGGGAGCCTGCGGCGAAGCGGTCTTCGCCGCGAGCGCTTGGACCACCTTTAGGTTGTGATCCAGTAGCTCTTCCTCGGCCAGCAGCTCCTCCTCGCTCCACTCCATGTCGTGCGGAAAGGTTGGCAACTGCAACCCTGGCCGCGTCGGCGTAGTCTGCTCCTTCTGCGATTTCATTGGCTGCTCCATGTTCGGCGTAAAGCTCCTTCTCATAGTACCACAGGACCGCCTGCATGTCCGAGATCTCGATCTTGATCCCCGCGTCGGCAAGGATCGTCTGCGCTCGCCGGGCGACCTCGCGCATGCGGACGCGCTCGCCGGTGTTGCGCGGCGTACTCCACATGGGATCCCGCAACTCCTTCACAAGACCGTTGGCCTTGACGTAGGCATTGGCCTCGGCGGGGTCGGAGGTCAGCCTCCCGACCTTGAACTTCGCTTCGTCCAACTCCTTCTCCATGACCCGCGCCAAGGCATCGAGGGCCCGGCGCTCACGCAGGACCACGCCCTTCTGGAAGCCGCGCTCGCGGAAGAACCTACGGGCGCGAGGCCCCTTGATGCCCTTCAGCGCCTCGATCAAGTTCTGCCGCTTCCGCTCCTTGCTGGCGGGGGTCCATGATCGGGCGTGGCCGAGGTAGCGATTATAGGTGCGCGTGAACCAGAGGTCTGCGGTCAACATGTCGTAGAAGCCCGACAGGTTCGCGTGGAAGCTCCCCAGCTTGGGACCGAAGATGATCGCTCCGGGGGCTTCGTAGTCTGCGGCGTCGTTGACCTTGTAACCCATCGCCTTCAACTCGCGGACTGGCCTGCGCGACACAAGGAAGTCATGCATCCCGTCCACGCCAAGGTCATCCATGAGCCCCTGGATGGTCTTCAACGCGTTGCGGATCGCCGACTGCCGCTCCCCGCCGAAGGCCCCGTTAGAGGGGATTGCGCCCGTCTCCCGGTACCTGGTGTAGATGTCCAGCGCCGCCGCGAAGTTCGCGTACACGTTCTGGCCGTTTGAGGTCACGGCCAGGATGGGCAGGAACACCCGCCGCTCGGCAGAGTCTTTAGCCAGCTCGGGGTAAGACTTCGCCAGCACCCGGAACGCTGCCTTCAGGCTACGGTTGTACCAGCCGACTGCGCTGGAGTCCCGCACGACCTGGTGGGCGACCTCGGAGGCCATTATCCCGGCGACCCTCTGGACCTCCTCTTCGGTGAGGTTCTTAGGATCCTTCACCCGATACCCATTCTTGCGGGCGCGCCGCTCCGCAGCGAGGCCCATGTCGCGGACGCTCGATCTCCCCCCGGCCTTGCTCTTCTTTACATCGTACGCCTCTGGCCTCCCCAGGATGGCATTGAAGGAGTAGGGGTTCGAGAGCAACTCCTCGGCGTCCCCGGCTGGGGCGGCGGCCCAGCGGTCCACCCCGCGCTCGTAGTCCTCGATGGCGGACTGCGATGGGAAGAAGGGGCCGTCGCCCACCGGATCGCCGTAGGGCGGAACGCGGTCGGCAAGGACATCCTCGGGTCCGTACAGCGGATGCTCTTGCGCGAGGATGCTTTCCGCATCCTCAACGCTGTAGCCGAGATCGGCGAGCGCGTCCAGGACTTCGAGTTCGCGTGGGTCGCGCCCCTCGCCCTCGAACTCGCCACCAATCCCGGCACGGGTGGGGTTGTCCTCGATGAAGCGGATGATGGTGTCTACAGGGTTTGGCTCGGTCTCGTACAGCAGCCCCTCAAGGTCGCGGACATCACCATCAAGCATGGGGAACCAGCCCTCGTCGTACATTATGCGGATGAGGAGGTCCGGCTTGTGCCCCTTGCCCTTTGGCTGCACCATTGCCGGGAATCCGGGCGGTAGGCCCCGATTAGCCTCGGGGTCGTTGCGCTTGCGGTAGTCCCGAAGCTCTCCACCCCAGTCCTCAACGCCCCCGATGGAGCGCAGCCAGTGGCGGAAGGGTGTGTCGTCACCGTTGCGGACTTCGCGCAGCTTGGCGTAGTAGCGCTTGCGGGCGGCCACGCTCCGCCGATACTTCTTCGTGGCCTCCGACACTGGCTCCTTGGGTGCGGCCTTTTCCTTGGGAGTTGAGGCCGGCACTGCGGCTGCCTCCTCCTGCGAGTCCAAAATGGATGCCTGACCGCGCTGGCCCGTATCGTCTTGAATCGGTTGCCCTTGGAGGCCCGCATCTTCCTGGACGTCGCGCCGCTCAGCGTTCCGCTCCTGGGTCTCGCCAGACATGTCCGGGCCTGTGCGCGGCATCTCGGCGGAGAGGTCTCCAAGCGTGTACCGGGCCGATGCGCTCCCGACTGCGCTAACGTGCCTACCGTTTGGCGAGACCACCCACTTTGGGACTCCTTGCGCGTCGGTCGCGCCCGTCCGCGTGTGCATGTTGCTCACTTCTTCGCCCAGCAAATCCTCTAGACCGCCGAATCGCATCGCCTCGTTTACTTTCCGCGCCCCATCCTTGGTGCCGTCAAATGGGACGGCCACCACATCGATCGGATTGCCCCTCATCCCACGAACCTCAAAGATGAGACTGTTTGGAGGGAGTTTCATGCCGGGGGCGATACCCGTCTGCGCCGCATCCACCAACCCTTCCACATCACGGAGCGTCAAGGCCGTGGACGCCGCCTCGGGCTCCGGCTCCGAAGATGGCCGATTTGTGGCCGTGGCCGAATCGGCCTCTTTGGTGCCCTGAATGGGGTTCTCGGCAGCCGTTCGGCCATCAGCTTCGGTTTCGGCCACTCCTTCCGCCTCTATGGCCTCCACGTCCACACCCTCAGCCATCGCCACGTCCTCGGCGGTGACCTCGGGCGCAGCCTCCTCCGCAACCTCCTCGACCGGAAGCCCCTCAAAGGCCGTCTCGTACCAGTCGGGCTCCCGGCGCACGCGCTCCATCTCGCGCCGAAGCACGTCCGCGTCCACGTCGCTCAGCACGCCCGCAATCGCTTTGCCCAGCGCAAGGATCTCATCGTTCGAGGAGTCCCGCGAGACCGCCTGCATCTTGGGAGACAGCAGAGCGTCGATGGACTCGCGGCGCTTCTGGCCCCGCGTCTTGCGGCCGAAGATCTTTGCGAGCAAGTCGCGCAGCCTCGCAAGCCAGCCGCCCGTGTCCGGCGTGATGAAGTCGGGGTTTGCGATCACCTGCTCGACCAGCTCCCGCGAGTTCTCGGCTGCCCACGCGAAACCCTCCTCAACCATGAGCGCCGTACGCAGCTCGCCAGGGGGGACCGCTTGGAACGGCGCGGACCCGCTCGCCTTCTCGAACTGGAACGCGTACGCCTCGGCGACAACACGGGCAAGCTCCGGGAACTCCGTCTTCGCCACCTCTACGAGCTGCTTGAACTGCGGGCTGCCAGCCGGAACCTTCGAGTGCATGACCTCATGCAGCGCGAGGTTCGCCGCCGCTTCGTCAGCCTGCGCCTTGTCGATCAGTACCACGCCACCCGAGTAGA
>Ga0180433_10010844_pt1 | contig 10899 bp, 15 predicted proteins | sample SS_ome_8_FD_132980 | JGI IMG/M metagenome (GOLD analysis project Ga0180433, IMG submission 132980) | Hypersaline lake sediment archaeal communities from the Salton Sea, California, USA - SS_1_D_1 metaG | ecosystem: Environmental > Aquatic > Non-marine Saline and Alkaline > Hypersaline >...
CGGCCAGCAGCTTCTACTATCTTAGTTCCGGGCAGTACAAAAACATTTCGTCCGGAGGGTTGAAATGTAATACGAAATTGTTGTTCCGACATGATTAAGTTCCGGGGCATAAGCGGGAAGCCATTCAACGTCAACACGCTTGGGAAACCTCCTACGCAGTCGCCTCTCTGCACAACGATGGACCAGCCAACGGTCCAGAACCAGGATAATGCCCTTGGGAAAGTGCTGGAGAACCTGCTCAGCAAACGCCTCAAAATCGTCCGTCCGAACATTGGTATGCTGAACAGAGAAATACAGGCCCAGCCGATGACGTTCGGGAGAAATGCTGATCCCAGAAATCGCAGACAGCCTATCTCTTCGATCCCAGCTGTACTGAACAGGAGTCTGCCCCTTTGGCGCCCAGGTCCGGCGAACAGTCGGTTGAAGCATAAAGCCGCTTTCATCGGCAAAAACGATGGTTTTGCCGGCTCTACGGGACTTTTTTTATATGGGGCCAACCCCGCTTTTTCCACACGGCGATGGCTTGATCGTTGCGTTCTCCGGCCCGCCGTTCCGGCTTCTGGCAGCTCCACCCTATGCGAGAAAGAAGATACCACACACCGGAAAACCCATAAGATTCTCCGAAGTGTTTTTCGATTACCTGCGCAATCCTCCTTAATGTCCACAAGTCGGTTTTGTAACCATTGGCTTTGGGGCCTTTTAACAGAAGCTTTGAAGCTTTAGTAGTTGTTTCTTGGAAAGCCTGCATGGGCGTGAAGGGGGCGGCTTGCTTGCCAGTCCCTGTTTCCCATCTTTGTCGTACGCATCTCTCCAGCGTCCAACAGAGCTGGGAGATGCCCCGACCATTCGAGCTGTTTCGCAGATTCCATGGCCCTCTTGCAGCAACTTCACGGCCCTGGTCCTGCGCTCTTCGAGCTGTTTTTGCGTTCCTATAGGTCTCATGAAGGTTATTATCGGTCATTAAAGGTTTATCCCTTTAATTTATGAAAGGTCAATAAATTATTAATATATTACAGCTTTGTAATAAAGTTGTTGATTTTGTGGCTTTGTTTCGATTTTACCTTCCGTAGATAATTCTTCTATGTATTTTACAACTTCATTTCGATGAAGGCCAAGACCTGCTGCAATATCCTCAATAGAACAAGGCCGCCGTTGCAACAGTGTCAATATATCCTCGCGCCTGGCGGTAAAATCCTTTTCTTCGTGAATATCCCTGTAGTCGGCAATAACTTCCGCTTTTTCATATAATTGAGTGGTTATTGCCTCTAATTGCTTCTTTGGCACCGGCTCGACAAAATTTTCCGCAGGCGGACGAGTAACCGTGTTTACCTGAACTAGATCCGGCTGTATGGCAGCTATACAGGTTTTGAGTCTATTGATTTCTGTTTGCGGAGTTGTTACTCCGGCCAATAGGAATATCTCTAACCAGTATTGGCCACTATAAATCTTGCGAAAATCCACAAGCCCCTGAAGCATCTTGCTGAATGTAATATCGCTATGAGGCCTGTTAACATACTGAAATATCTGACTGCTTCCTGCATCCAGTGAAGGAACAACCATATCTGCAGCTTTTAAAGCTTCCCTCACTTCAGGTAGCCACAGCAACGAGCCATTGGTAAGTACCGCCACAGGGATATCAGTAAGTTCTTTAATACCTGAAATTAATTTATCAAGTTTCGAAAACAAGGTCGGTTCTCCGGAACCGGAAAGGGTAATATAATCAGGTTTTGAAGATAGATGAACTTTGAGTTGGTTTATAACGTCCTGTAAAGGAACCCATTCTTTTCTCTCTGTAGTTTTTTTTGTGGTTCTGCCCAACTGGCAATATACGCAGTCATAGCTGCAGGTTTTAAAAAACACCAGGTCAACGCCAAGCGACCTTCCCAGTCTTCGGGAAGGAACCGGGCCAAAAATATAATTGCGTTTTTTAGTATTAATTCCAGTGTTCATATCATGGCTTTCCTTTTTTTGGTCGAAAACAATCTGTTTATAGATTGGGCGTTGGGATTATTATTTATTTGGTATTTCAGTTTTAACAAATAACTCTACATCCAGTGGATTATATCTGCTCATAGTGCTTGCTTTACCCAGAAGCCTTATTTCTGCCTGAGTGATCCCTCTTTTATCTATATATGTTTTTATCTTGGTCGTATAGCGATACAATATAAGCATACTGTCCATTTCTTCCTGGATCCGTTTAAGAAGGTCTGTTCCATCAAGCTTGGAATATTTCTTTTTTAATCCCTTAAAGGTAAATGTTCTGTCCCTGAACTCATTTATCAGATGAATTGCTGAGTTTATTCCGTCGTTTTCCTGTAAAGTAACGTTTTTTCTGCCTTTTAACGAATCAACTAAAGACATTTTGCTGTATTTTTTAGTTTGCCGAATTTTTTTACTGCTTTTTGTAAAAATTTAATCCGCATGTAAATTTCCATCTGAAGATCATTGTCAAAATATAATTCATAATCGTATTTGTATTGGTAAAATCACTGTTACCGGGATTATATTGCCTGCAGATATTTGGTCTTTTGTCGTAGGTTTGGCATGAGTAGTCTTTTTCTGATAGATATCTGCACTTGTTCTTCACATTCAGATACCAATCTCCATCCTCAACAAACACCGTAACATTTTCGTGTGCCAAGTACCACCGAATGTCATCGTAATCATCCCAGTCTTGCGGGGGTTCGATAGGAAGAGCAAAATATCGACAACAAAGCCCTTTACAGTTTTTGCGTAAGGCCGCAGTTGATTTTTTTGTATTTTTAGTTTGTTTGGACATTATCCAATAGATATCAGCAAGATTCCCAATGCCATAATGATGCCTATTAATAAGCTTCTGATAAGGTGGTCTTCTTTGAAGAAAATATATCCTAATATGATAGTAAACAGAATGCTCGTCCTTTTTATACTCACTACATATGATGCTAATCCTATCTTGAAAGCGGCAAACAAAGTCAGACCGGCTATAAATGCTACAAGCCCACTTAAGAACAATAATCCGAAATTATTTTTGATCTTTGAATATATTGTTGCAATTGTTTTTCTTTTAACAAACATAGCCGACAGAACCAGCATCGCTAACAGTTGCGTTATGCAAAGGGCAAAATAAACGGATGAGTTCAAAATAGCTTTTTTGAAAAATACAGCAAGGAAACTAAACAAGAAAGCAGCTATTAGCATATTTCGCGAAGCTTTCTCTTTAAGCAAAAGCCTGAATGGTTCCAATAATCCTACCTTTATGCTCTCTGATCTGAGCATATATGCGCCGCAAACTATAGCGATAATGCCAATTAAGCCGATAAATGAAGGCACTTCACCAAGTAAAAAGAATGAAGTTCCAACCAGAAAAATCGGGGTCAATGCAACCAGAGGAAAAGTCCTGGCTAATTGAGCTGAGGCTACTGCCTGGATAAAATACCAGCTTGCAACTACATCTATAATCGAAGCAAGGCATATAGAGTAATAAAAGCCCGGTTCTATCGGGGGTATACCTGTTAAAAGAAGGAGCAATAGCGCAAATATAGAAGCAAACACATATTTGGCGTAGAGAATTACACTTTTATCTGTACGAAACGATAGCTTCCTCGTAATTACATTTTTGGTTGCAACCGAGATCGCACTAAGTAGTGATAATAGTATCCAGTTCATATCATATTTTGTTTTCAGATTTCAATAATACTGCCGGCACAAATTTGCCTGAAATGCTGCGGGTATCTTTGGCGTATCTCACTGATATAACGAGTACAATGGCAAGGACCTAACAGTTCGATACCTGCAAGCATGTCAAAATCAGAAAACTTGTGAAAGCCACCTATAACACCGTGGATTTTTCCCAGTGTTTTAGCTTTCTGAAGAATCTTATCCAGACCCGGATGAGCGCAGCCAGTAATTACAATATTTCCTTTTTCTGTTCTTATAACCAGAGATTGTTCTTTTGGCCAGCTGCCTAAAGCACCGGTCGTAAATACCTCATCTGATATATCATATAAGTCTGAAAAATCCTTTGGGCCGATAACGTTTGCACCGCTGCTTACTCTTTGTAACGCTTTAAGACCACCTGTATGATCCCAGTGATTGTGAGACAAAACTATCGTATCAATAATCCGTGGGTCAATTTGCAATTTTTGAAAGTTATAAAGCAGTTTTGGACCGCTGTTACCGGTGTCAAATAAAATGTTCTTATCGTTTTCAACCAAGCACGAAAAACCCCATCCTAATTTTAGCCCTTCTTTTGCATCGTTGTCATATACAATCGTTATTATCACTTATCTGTTCCTTATATTATGGCCATATGAGTCAATTAACTCATTTGTAATCTCGGTTGGCTCTAAACCTATCTTTTCAAAAATTTCCTTTTCCAGCTGGTAGATTAGACTATCAACTTTGTCGATGTTAATCTTATTTTTAGGGTTTATTTCATACCGGTGAGCATTTCGTTTATGCCATTATTCTTATGTTTGTCAGTTTTTGTGTATTTTTCTTTTGCTCCAACTCTGCTAAAGCATTTGCTTGAGTATCCATAGCGTATACAGTACCTTTACTTCCTACAGTTTTTGCTGTAGGGATGGTGTAATGGGCTACCCGACAGCCAAAATCCAAGACCGTATCACCAATTTTTACGCCAACACTTCCTGCCTGATTTTAACATAATTTGCAGAAATACTCATGTTCAACTTCTGTTATATGGGTGCTTATGATAATGAATTGTTATTTGCTATTCGCAGGGCTTTTTATCACAGGGTACATCTCGTCCACAGCAGGTTCTATCCCGGCCACAAGCCGGAGAATTACTTTTGGCATAATCATTAGCATAAAAACCCGAACCTTTGAAAATAACCCCTGCTCCACTACCAATGAGACGTTGCACTTTTCCATTACATTCCGGGCACTTAGCTATAGGTTTATCTTTCATGCTTTGAAACTTTTCAAATGTATAGCCGCAATCCCGGCATTTATATTCGTACGTCGGCATAGTTGCTTCCTTCCTTTTTCGAAAGCTTTTGTATGGCATCTATTTCGGTCTTCGGCTCAGATTTGATTTCTAATTTGTTCAATGCCTGCTCCAAATCCCCAAGAAGGATCTCGGTTTTTTCAATTCCGGCAGATAAACGAACTGTATTGGGTTTTACCCCGAAAACAGTTCTACGCTCCGGCGGCATATAAAGCAGCGTTGTAAGATATGGTATACAAATCAGAGATTCTGTTGCTCCCAAGCTAACGGCATGACATATTACTTTAAGCTCGCTTATAAATTTTTTAGCATTATCCTGGCTGTTTCCAACATCAAACGCTAATATTCCACCGAAACCATTCTGCATCTGTTTTATGGCAGTAGTATGTCCTGGATCGTCTTTTAGCCCCGGATACCGCACATTTGAAATTTTAGAATTGTCTGCTAAATATTCTGTTACGGCCGTAGCATTAGCTGCCATTTTCTCTGCTCGAATCTCGAATGTTTTAAGACCTCGTTCCAACAGTGACCCTGAATAGGCATCCAAAGTTGTACCAATAGCCTGACGGGTGAACCATAGGCTGTCATAATGTTTTTTCGAGCCGGCTATTGCACCTGCCATAAGGTCGTTGTGTCCACCCAATCCCTTTGTAGCACTATGAACCACAATGTCAGCACCAAGTGAGAGCGGTTTTTGGTGGTAAGGCGTAGCAAAAGTATTATCTACCACCAAAAGAGCGTTTGCTTTATCAGCAGCCTTACGCAGTTGGGCTATATCAAGAACCTTACATAGAGGATTACTGGGGCTTTCGCAAAATATCATTTTTGTGTTTGGTTTAACATATTCTGCAATTTTGTGTCCATCGCAGGCATCAAGCCAGGTTATTTCTATACCCATTCTTTCAAGTATGAGCGATACTTTATAATGGGCCCCATATATATCGTGGAACAAAATCAAGTGGTCACCTGCACTAAGATATGTTAGATAAACCATTGCACATGCTGCCATTCCCGAAGTACAGATGATACAATCTTCAGCTTCCTCCAATGCGGCTATTTTCTTTTCCACTGCCCGAACTGTCGGATTATCATCTCTATGATAAGTATAGCCATCGATTTCGCCATCCGTGATTTGCCGCAGCACCTCGAAAGAACTGTATTCATAATTGACTGCGTTTACAATAGGTGTAACCATTGGTTTATTGCCATATGGTGTTAGCGGATCGTTGCTCATAAAGTGTCTCCAAGCTTTTCTTAAAAATTTATTTGCCCTCCACTTTTTAAAGTCAGGCATTTTTCACCAAAAGCATTTTTTATGGCATCTATCGCCTTTTTACCTGTACAATGCAAAGGCATAATTTTTTGAATTTTATACTTTTTAAAAGCCTTTATTGTATTTTCTATTCGGGTCGGATTTGCATTTAATAAGTGCATGCCACCTATTACAGCATACATGTTTTTTTCACCTGTCAATTTACTAATATAATCAAGGGTATTTATAACTCCTGCATGTCCGCAGCCAAAAACGACGATTAATCCTTTTGGTGATTCGAAAAATAATGACTGGTCATCTAAAAGTTCATCGGGCCTGTGACAATTATCATCAACAAAAAAAGCACCCCCTGCATCTTCGTAATCATTCATACGCGGCACTTGCCCAGTTACTGACATCCCCGGAAATATCACAACAGGTGTTACTGTCCATGTACGCAGACAATCCTCAATGCCCTTTTTTGCAGAATCGGACATGCCAATATACTTTACCTCTGAAGTTTTTTGGCTGAACTTTGGTTCTGTTGCCACGGGATGCAAATAAACTTTAGCTTTTGAAGCAACATTTAGAACAGAAGGTAAACCTCCTGTGTGGTCATAATGGCCATGGCTTAGTATAATTATATCAGTTTTTGTAAGGTCGATTCCCAAAATCCGGGCATTATGTAAAACCAAGTCACTTTGGCCGGTATCAAATAGTATTTTATTATCACCGTACTCAATCCAGAAGGATAAACCGTTCTCCGTTTTTAATCCGGACTTATAAACTGTATTCTCAACAAGAATTGTAATTCGCATATCTTTTTTTAAAGACTTATTCATCCTGTTTATCCATCAAATCAGGTCTGTTCACAAACTTACCAGTCGCTGAAGCTTTTATTTGCTTATCCTGAATTATCTCAGCTTCCATTATATATAGTGTATTTGAACTGTTTTTAATGGTCACAAATATTAGCCCCTGTCTGCAAAGTACCGTTCAGATAAGATTCTGCTACTTGCTGCGGCGTGTCAATCTGAGCACCTACCATCACCTCAATACCGTATTGCTCAAACAGCATCTGCGCGCGTCTTCCCATTCCGCCTGTAATGATAAGGTTAATTTGTATACCGCTTAACCATTTCGGCAGTGCACCAGGTTCGTGTGGAGGTCCACTAATGATTTCTATGTTAATTATCTCTTTTTTTATTGAATCCACATCAACAACAGCAAACTGCTCACAATGGCCGAAATGAAGGCTTAATTTCCCCTGCACTAATGGAATTGCAATTCGCATAAGTTTTCCTTCCTGAATCTTAATTTCTCATTTTAAGTCCATAAATCGCAGGATGCATTGTTTAAAGGCAAGAGCTGCTTGACTCTCTTTGTATTCCTGAATATAAGGTTTGCCCGAATCGCAGGCTTGGACAATTGCAGGATCAATTGGAATCTTACCTAAAAATGGCACGTTCATCTCTTCTGCCATTTTTTCTCCTCCGCCTGTTTTGAATATATCCGTCTTGTGGCCACATTTTGGGCAAATAAAACCACTCATATTTTCTATTACACCCAAAACATTTACATTAAGATTCCTGCAAAAAATGATACCTTTTCGAACGTCAGACAAAGCCACTTCCTGTGGCGTGGTAACAATTATCGCTCCGGTACAATTTTCAAGAAGCTGTACTATCGAAAGAGGTTCATCACCAGTGCCTGGAGGTGAATCAATAATAAGATAATCCAGTTGCCCCCACTGAACATCTTTTAAAAATTGCTTGATCATGTGGTATTTCATCGGACCTCGCCATATAACCGCTGAATCTTTTCCCTGCAGCAAGAATCCTATAGACATAACTTTGAGATTATTTATCATCTCCACGGGAAGAATATCCTGGCCATTCGAGGCAATTCGTGCATCTTCGAGGTTCAACACCTTTGGTATGCTCGGACCATGGATGTCAATATCCAGTAACCCTACCTTTTTACCCGCAAGTGCTAGGGAAATTGCCAGATTCACTGATACCGTGCTTTTGCCAACACCGCCTTTACCAGAAAGAACAAGTATTTTATTGTTTATCTGAGATATTCGCTGACGGATCTGCTGCTGTTCGATCTCCATTTGTCTTTTCATATCCTGCTGTTGTATTTGTGAAGTTTGCTCTGTCATATTTGTTCCTTTTTTACTTTTCATTTAGCTTTTGGGCAGGCGTTTGAAATCTTAAAGTCCATAGCGACATCATACATTTCAGCTATTTGCTCAAAAGCCTCTCGCACGGATTTAAATATAGCATCTGATTCTCCGATAATCAAACTGCCCATCGATTGTGTCTCAACTTTCAAACCTCTATCTTTCAATATTTTGCAGAACTCCTCGATTGGTTCTGAAAGAGATTTTGTCTTCAAGGGGTAAATGCTTATTTGCACCTGTACTTTCATAGCTGAACCTCTGCTGCTATGAAGGCTCCTTTCTTGCTGCCTACGACTCGGCACAAAAATTCCCAAAACGGCGATAACCATATCAGCAATTTATTTCGAAGGACAAAACCTGCTATTCGCATTTTTACCGCACCATAATGCTCAAGCAAATTTTTCAACTGTTGTGGTGAAAATAATTGTGCATAAGCATATACGCTTTCTGTGTTATTCTGCCTTTTCTGATTGTAAGCAGATAGAGAGTTTAATACACCAAACAGAAGTTTGCCCTTAGACTTTACACATCTTGTCATCTCAGAAATTATTTCTTCAGGATTTTCACTAAATTCGAGAGTAGCAATTGCTGCTGCAACATCAAAACTATTATTAAAAAAAGACAGGCTCCTGCCGTCAGATACCTGGAAATGACAATTTGGTATGTTCTTTTTGTTTGCAGTATTTATCATTTCCCCTGAAATATCTATGCCTGTAACCTCGAATCCTTTTTCTCTGAAATATCTGCTCCAGTGGCCTGTGCCACAACCGATTTCAAGAAGCTGTTTCCCGTTATTATAGTTTCCACGTAAACTGTCAAAGGCTTTCTTCTCAAGTCTATCATACATTTGACCTGCTGAAGAGTTATACCAGCTATCATAGCTGTCGGCCAATTTGTTAAAATCATATTTTGCCTTTGATTGATTTTCCACGCTATAGATATCCTTAACCCAGGGCATACGTAACTTCTCTAAACATTGATTTAACTTTCTCTGTTATATCGCCGCCGGTGTACTCAATCAGTGTTGCTTTCATTATTTGTGCTTTTGTAAAAGATTCATCGTATGGTATCTTACCGATAACCTTTAAGCCTTTCTCATTAGCCTCTTTTTCTATTCTCTCTGTCATCTCAGGATTGATGTCTGCTTTATTTACACAGACCAAAGTTTGAATGCCGAAATTTGAGGTGAGCTGCTCGACTCTCTCAAGGTCATGTATTCCTGAAAGTGTAGGCTCTGTAACCACGAGAACCAGATCCGCTCCTGTAATCGAGGCAATCACAGGGCAGCCTATTCCAGGAGAGCCATCTACAATCAGTAAATTTTTATTTTGCTCCTCGGCGATTCTTTTAGCTTCTTTGCGAATTAAAGTTACAAGCTTGCCGCTGTTCTCTTCAGCAATACCAAGCTTTGCGTGTACCATTGGACCAAACCTGGTATCTGATATAAACCATTGACCATTAATTGCATCTTCAAACTCAATGGCGCTGACTGGACAGAATTCAACACAGACTTTGCAGCCTTCACAGGATACGGAGTCAATGATATATGTTTTTTCTATTGTTCCATTACCAGAGCCGTTAAGACTAATAGCACCAAAGCGGCACATATCGGCACACTTGCCGCATCCAATACATTTTTCAGTAATAATAGAGGCCTGTTTGCCGCCGGAAAAATCTTTTCTTTCTTTAATAACAGGGGTCATAACTAAATGTAAATCAGCCGCATCCACATCGCAGTCAGCTAAAACAAAGTTCTGTGCCAAGGAAGCAAAAGCCGCTGTTATACTCGTCTTGCCTGTGCCGCCTTTGCCGCTTATTACTACCAATTCCTTCATAAAATTTCCTTCCTGGTTTATATTCGCATAATTACAAGCTTGTTAATAAATTTACGTTGACATCTGCATTAGTTTTCCTTGCTTATGGCATTTTTCATATCAGTTATTTTGGCTATAGTCAGGTCAGCTACCTTTTATTCCTTGTTAAAGTAGCGAATCATCCGTTCGTAAAATTCTCCCTGCTGTTGCGATGAGTCAAAATGCTTCAAAAGCTCTTTTGTTTTTGTTATATTTGCTTCAACTTCCTGAGGAATCCTCTCACTGTCGTGCCTGACAGCATCCTGTGGGCATACATCGTGGCATTTGCCGCATCGGATACACTTGTCATCATTGATAATTGCTTTGCTGTTTTGGTCCTGCGTAATTGCCTCTACGGGACACTCATCTACACAAACACCGCAGCCAACACATAAATCCTGATTTACCCATGGCATGTTTTAAACCTCCTAATTGTTTATTTTCCTTTAATTTCAATTTTTAACTGATAATTGATGGGGCAGGCGACAGACTTAGAGACAAGGCAATACTTCTCAGCCAAATGGCCAGCCTCCTGAATTTTTTCAGTGAATTTATCTTTAGAAACAAAAAAAGTGGCGATTATAATTAAAATCCAAACAAGAACAGCCTCTCGGTTATTGTTTCTTAGAAGTATCTTGCTTTACGCAGAATTGAAAAA
>Ga0180433_10010846_pt1 | contig 10898 bp, 12 predicted proteins | sample SS_ome_8_FD_132980 | JGI IMG/M metagenome (GOLD analysis project Ga0180433, IMG submission 132980) | Hypersaline lake sediment archaeal communities from the Salton Sea, California, USA - SS_1_D_1 metaG | ecosystem: Environmental > Aquatic > Non-marine Saline and Alkaline > Hypersaline >...
CTTCCTCTGAAGTGTAGTATTCAAGTAGCTCATACTCATGATCCCCGACAACCTCACAGATGGCAACCGGCACCATTAACAGGCAGTTAACGCCGACAAAAGCCTCACCGCCATAGTAAACAGGTCCAACTATGCTATCGATGGGCGTCCCGCTGTAGACAGCCTCCATGATTTTGTCGGTATCATCAATCGTGCCTGCCTGCTTCAAGGCACCGGTCAGTGCCTGGAGTAATATGCCCGACGAGAGCCCGATTGTGTCCATCTCAACACTGTAGCGAGCCTCATAGTCTGTGGCGAAGGCTACCGCTTCAGGCCACACCTCATCGGCTCCGTACCACTCCGGGTAGAAGAACATCAAGCCCTCGCAGTCATTCCAGCCTGCATCCTCTAACTGGGTCTGGTTTCCAAGTGGACCATAGGAAGCAGCCAGGCCTTCATAGCCCATATCCCACATAACATCGAGATATACGGGCATGGCTATAACCAGGTCAGCGTCTTCTGTCATTGCTGCAGTTGCAATGGGATAAGCCTCAGCCCCCAGAGGGGTCCGAATGATCTTAAGTTCAAAACCAAAGTACTCGTGAATGTTGCTCTCAAAAGCCTCGGCGTATGCAATCATGAGTGGATCATCGAATGAAACTACAACAATGCGCTCCACCTCAGGGTGCTCCTTAGCCAGCCAATCATAGAAAGGCGCCACTAGGGCGGTGAAGCAAGGTCCAGACTGGACGCTGTATGGGTGATCGGGGCCGTACGCATCGAACGTAGCAGAACCCATGTCGATTATTACCCCGCTTTCTTCGCATAAGGTCTGGGATGCCATCGCTGCAGCGCCTTCCTGGACGATAATGTCCACATTATCCGTATAGATGAGCTTGGTAGTTGAAGCCATCCCGCCGGAGGCACTCGCCCCCTGGTTATCTTCGTAGATGGGCTTCCAGCGGTACTGGTTTCCCCCCACTTCGAATACGCCGATCTGATCGGCCATCAACTCGATCCCTCTTTGACCCGGAACACCGGCGACGGCTCCCATAATGCCGGTTTGCGGTGCGGCATGGCCAAGCTTGATTTCCGTTACCCCCTCTTCCTCCTCTTCTCCTCCACCACAAGCGACGCCAACGACCAGCGCCAGACACAAAACCACCATCGCTGCTACTGATAGCCAACTCTTCATGTGCAACCTCCCTCAGCTTTCTTGGAGCACGCAACTTCTAGAACAAGGCATAATCTCAACATTATCCTTGCTGGAATTCGGGTTACTGAATCTCTCGCGATTTCGCCAAGGCGGGCCAAAGACTCGCCACGAAGGTCCCTCTCTGAGGGAACAATCTAGTACGATTGGATGGTGACTATATCAGTTCGCTATGGAGTGTCCTATAAACGTAACATACATCTAACTTTGCTGCCTGTCAAGTTTGCATTAACGCTTCAATAGCCTCTCAAGGTGAGGCTTGCCCAGGAATAAATTTGACAGCGGTGACAATTGAATGTCCATTGTATGATAATGTATAATAATAAAAGCTGCGGGATCGTCTAGCGGTAGGACGGCTGACTCTGGATCAGTAAGCCCAGGTTCGAATCCTGGTCCCGCAGCCAAGTTAAAAAGATTCAGATTGTGACAAGATTCACACCATTGACAGTCTTTGCCAATTGAGTTATCCTTGTTCTAGCGTTTACATTGAAAGGAGGCTGAATGGTAGGTATTACTTCTTACGGTGCTTATGTACCTTTGTATCGGTTAGACCGAATGGTGATCTTCAGCGCTATCGGGTGGGCAGCTCCAGCAGCACCTCAACCCGGGGAGAAGGCAGTGGCCAACTATGATGAGGACAGTATTAGCATGGGCGTTGCTGCCGCAATCGATTGCCTAAACGGCCTTGATCGAGAAAAGATCGAGGGTCTATATCTGGCCACCACCACCTCGCCTTATAAAGAGAGGCAGGGTGCTGGCATAGTTGCTACTGCCCTCGACCTTCGTCCTGACATTCGAACTGCTGACTTTACCGATTCTCTCAAGGCGGGCACCATTGCCCTAAATTCAGCACTTGATGCCATCAAAGGTGGCTCAGCAAAGAATGTCATGGTCGTTGCCAGCGATTGCCGCTTGGGGGCTGGTGCCGGACTCGCCGAGCAAGCCTTTGGCGATGGCGCTGCTGCATTACTCCTGGGAGAGGAGGGAGTCATCGCCAGCCTGGAGGGCAGTTATAGCATAACTGCCGACCTTGTTGATGTTTGGAGATCAGATGTAGACACTTTCGTTCGCACTTGGGAGGACCGATTTATACGTGATGAGGGATACATGAAATTGATCCCTGAGGCTGCTTCCAAGCTTATGGCCAAGTACAATCTGGGCCCGACGGATTTTGCTAAGGTGGCGTTCTATGGCCCTGATGTCAGAACGCATGGCGCCATAGCCAGGCGAATGGGGCTTACGCCGGAGCAAGTCCAAGATCCATTGCTTACCACGATAGGCAATACCGGTGCTGCTTCTTCGCTGATGATGCTGGTAGCAGCTTTAGAGGATGCCAAGCCGGGAGATAAAATCCTGGCCGTCAGTTATGGCAATGGAAGTGATGCCGTATACTTCCAGGTGACTGACGCGATAGAGAAGGCAAGGGATAGAAAAGCGATTAAAAAGCATCTGGCATCCAAGAAACAACTTACCTCTTACGAGAAGTACGCCCGCTTTCGGGAGACGTTACCGATAGAGCTTACGGGACGAGCCCAGGCACCCACCGCCTCAATGTCCGCCCTGTGGAGGGAACACAGGGGTGTTACATCTCTCGTCGGCTCGAAGTGCAAGAAGTGTGGTGCACCGCAATACCCGGCGCAGAGAATTTGCGCAAACCCTGATTGTAAAGCCATCGATGAGATGGAACCCTATAGATTTTCCGATAAGAAGGCGCGCCTTTTCACCTATACAGGAGATAATCTGGCTTTCAGTGCCGATCCACCTCAAGTATATGGCATGCTTGATTTCGAGGGGGGAGGAAGGTCAGTTTTTGATGTCACCGATTGTGTCCTTGAAGAGCTTGGCGTTGACATGCCGGTGGAAATGAGCTTTAGAAGGATGTTTCGTAATGAGGCACAAGGTGTCAGCAATTACTGGTGGAAGGCTGCGCCACCGCGAGGATAAAGAGGAGGTAAAAGATGACTACAAAAGGCATAAAGGATAAAGTTGCCATTGTGGGGATGGGCTGCACCAATTTTGGGGAGCTGTGGGATAAAGGCGTTCCAGACCTGATGGTCGAGGCATACACAGAGGCTTTGGAGGATGCAGGGATAGAGCCAAAGGATATCCAGGCGGCTTGGCAGGGCAACCTTTACGAGTATACCGGGGTAAGTGCCATGCCCCTTTCTACCTCATTAAAGCTGCCTTTCATCCCGGTGACCAGGGTGGAGAACATGTGTGCATCCGGCTCTGAGGCATTGAGGGGTGCCTGCTATGCCGTGGCTGCGGGAGTCTATGACATCTGTTTGGCGCTCGGAGTTGAGAAGCTCAAGGATGCAGGTTATGGCGGCCTCCCCGTAGCCGGAGGAGGGTCAGGTGTTGGACCCAATGCAACTGCTCCCGGCATGTTCGCCATGATGGCCACCAGATACTTCGCCAGATATGGCCTGAGTCCTGAGGAGGGGAAAAGGGCACTAGCCCACATATCCTCGAAGAGCCATCATAACGGCACCCTAAGTCCCAAAGCTCACCTTAAAAGAGAGATATCTGAAGACGACATAATGAGAGCCCCTATAATCGCCTGGCCCCTGGGACTATTTGACTGCTGCGGAGTCAGCGATGGGTCGGCGGCAGCGATTGTGGTCCGAGCTGATATGGCTAAGAACTTCAGGTCTGACCCAGTCTATGTCAAGTCGCTTCAAATCTCAGTAAGTAGCGGAGAGGAATCAACTTACACCGATTATGACTATACCCATGTTGAGAGCACCTATCGCGCTGGGGTCAAAGCCTATGAAGAGGCGGGGATTAAGAATCCCAGAGAAGAGGTCAGCATGATGGAGGTCCATGACTGCTTCAGCATCACTGAGCTGGTTAATTGTGAGGACCTGCAGATATCGCCCAGAGGCGGCGCTAAGGAAGACATCATGTCTGGCTTCTATGACCTCGATGGTCAAGTACCCTGCCAGCCCGACGGTGGCCTGAAGTGTTTCGGTCATCCTATCGGTGCCTCGGGGCTGAGGATGATGTACGAGATGTATAAGCAGCTTCAGGGCAAGGCAGGTCCCCGCCAAATAAAAGACCCTAAGATCGGTCTCACCCATAATCTGGGTGGTGTTCCGATGCGCTGCGTCTGCGCCGTCTGTATTGTGGGACGCTAGAAATTCAGCGACATCTCGAAGTGAAGGCTCCCTGACCAATCGGGGAGCCCTTCTCTTTGTAGAAGATTATTGAGCTAACTAACCTTTGATTGTATAATCTACCGAGGGCGCATTCGTCTAGGGGCTTAGGACACCTCCCCCTCAAGGAGGAGCCAGGCTCGAAGCTCACAACTCTCAGTGGACGAAGTTTTTCCACAAGTTCAGGATTCCCTTTCCTTTGTCCCTCCAGATTGCCAAATGTGCCCTGAGACAGGGCACATTCCGCCTTGGTCGGCTATCAAGAGCCCGACAAATGCTTGTTTGTGGCATCAACTGTCACCCCCGCGAGGGCTGCCCAGAAGTCGGGCCCAGTCGGTTGAGACCGAAAAGGTCTCACCCCAAAATGTAACACCTTTGCAATCTTTTTCCTCTGAATTTTGGAACTTATTTATACTGGTCTTGCTATTATATAATACTTGCTGTGATATTCTGTTGCACATCTACTTTGTAACAGGCTTAAGCCTACCTTCAGGGCACTAGTGAGCCTGCTGTAGTGGGGTGAGATAAAAGTCACATACAGCCTCAATTTCTTAGGCTATGCTTTTCATCAGCATTATGAAAACCGTGCATTAAGGAGGAAACATGAGTAAGTTCGTAGTCCCGTTAGTGCTATTGCTGGCGCTAGTAGTTACTTTTGGAACGACGGGTTGTGGTGGCGAAGGTGAAAGTGACGAGGAAGTCATACTTGGACTGATAGACCAACAAATTGCGGCGCTAAACGACCTGGATTTGCAAACGGTCTATGAGATGAAGACGCCAAACTATAGGGCAAAGGCTACATACCAGGAGTATGAAACTTTCATGGAGCAAATATGGGGTGAATACATAGGGATGGCAGGCACGAAAGAGCTTAAAGCCTCTGACATTAGCATGCGTGTTGAAGGGGAATGGGCCTATGTTACTTCCAAATTGACAATCAACGGCGATGTGTTGCTGACTTATACGGATGATGAACCAGATATCATGCGAAAAGTTGATGGCCAGTGGTATGACGTTGAGGAATTCCCGGCCGATCCTGGCTACAATACCGACGACTTGCCAAAGTAGTTATACCCGAACAGATAAATTCCAGCGACTGACTGCCGAAGCTGCGAGCGATTAGGAGCAAAGTGCGTCAAGAGAACGGCTCACAGATGGTGAAGTGTGACCAGTGCGGGTCCGAAAAATGTGCTTCTGGCGCTCAGGTGGCTACCCCTTCACGTCTACAAGTGCCTAAACTGCGAACGTCAGTTCAGGGCGAAGCCACCCACCATAGCCGAAGATGAAGATTAGATAGCAATTGAAGCATTGGGTCACCCCCTCGTACCTATGTTCTCTCAGTAAGGGTATGAGCTCAATGTTCAGACCCTTCTTGTTTCCAGTTGCTTCCGGTAGACCGCGCAAAGCTCCTGATTGTTATTTGTGGCATTAACTGACGCCCCCACGAGGGCAACCAAGATTTAACTGAGACAAGCCCCAGAAGCCCATCAGGCCCATCCTTTTGGCTATGCGCCATACCACGTCTGTCTCGCAGAAGAATGAGTTGTTTTGTATCTGAAAAGCTGGTTTATATGACCCCAAAATGCATGATTTCTGTAGGGTTTTTGGAGGTTTTCATATACTTTCTGCAAAGGTTTTTGTATATTCATTGCAACTGCCAGCTTGACAACCACCAAAACTAGGTGTATGTTACGCCCACAGGACGCTGAGCTCGGCAGTTCAAATGTGCCCGCCCGGACTTTTCGCAATAGGGGTTTGAGCAGGGGAGAATGAAACCGACCTAGAGTTGAAGTTAAAGTTCGCTTGTTGTGAGGAGTTAATTCTCACCTTGAATGAAAAACAAAAGGAACTAATAGAGAAATTGGCACAGAATGAAGAATCTGTCAGCCAATTGTACAGGGCTTATGCGGATAGGTTCCCTGCCTATAATGAGTTCTGGGCTGGCTTAGCGGATGAAGAAATGAAGCATGCCAGCTGGCTGCGTCAACTAAGTATGAAGATTGTAGATGGTTCTCCCTTATACGTGGATGAGGATAGATTTAGAGTTCAGCCAGTCCAGATTTACCAAAATTACCTGCAACAAGAGTTGACCAAAGCTAAAGGAGCCGACATATCATTAACATATGCTCTATCGGTCACGGCATCTATCGAGGAGAGCCTGATTGAACGCAAGTATTTCGAAGTTTTCGAGACAGACTCCGTAGAATTAAAACACGTCTTGCTGAATCTAGCTGATGCTACTAGGGCTCACATGAACAAAGCTCGGGAAATGTTGAGGAAACATAAGCCTCCAAAATAGACCATACTAAAGAACATGTTTTAGCCTGCTTTGTGACTTCCACCAGCCTATCACAAAGGGCATATCAATTCGCAAAGGAGCTAAAGATTAAGACAATAGAAAACTACCCCCTGAAGGATTATCCGTGCATAAAGTGCAATGTGTCACGGAGAGATGGAACCAAGATTTATCATCTTCCCATGGACCAGCAATACGACAAAACTCTTATTGAGGAAGAAAGAAACGAGTGTTATGTTGAAACCGTTGCAGATGCAGAAGCCCTTGGTTTCAGGCGTGCTTATAGGTGGCGTGGGACGCAAGAACCTGAAGGCACATCTTTAGAGTAGCTGTGAAGGATATTCCACATTAGCAGGAGATACTTCACAAAACGCACTGCTCCATAGCCATTCTGAACAGGCGCTTTCACCCCAGCGGCACCTTATAGAACTTCAAGCTATCCTCGAAGGTGATAGTGCGACACAGGTTCTCAAACGACCCCAGATAGGCTCATTCGATAATCCCCGTGACTTCCAGTTCGTATCTACTGACCTCCTCGAAACTTACTTTGACGCTCCTTACCTCAAAGTCCCAAGTTTCACCAGGTTGGAGCCCAGCGAGCCGAACTTCAATATTCGTACCAAGCACAGCATCGGCGGGACTGTACCACCTGACCTTTACTTTGGCACTAGCAAGTACCAGGCCGGTGTCATTCTGTGCTATGCCCTCGACCACTGGCCCACCCCAATGCCCCTCCTTCAGCTGATGCTCCAAAACAGCCAACTCCTGCTCCTCGGCTGCTTCTCTCTCTGTCCAGACCAGAACTACGATTACAATTGCTGCAATCGCAACTGCAAGTAGTAAGAGCCATAGCAACGATTTCACCTAACATACCCCGTGTACTTGTTCCTCTTCAGACGGCACAGCTACCGCTAAGTCATATTATACTACAAACCATTTGGCAATTACGCGATAGCCTCTTTAGAGAGCCAAATCCATCCAAAACGGTTCCCCAGAATTGGCAAGCTCTCAAGACAACGCCATTCTCTTGCCAAGCAGCAAAGGCTTATGGCCCACCTTGTTGTCCATTATTGTCATATTTTATATAAAATGATATAATAATGCAAGGTCTGCAAGAGCGAGGCAGAAGCAACCTGAGGATGAAGATGCCATATCGTCACAATAACGGTTTTGAAATTAGTGTAGAGACTGAATTACGCTCACACCGTGGGCCCAAACGCGAGGCAGTTGCGCATGTCTGCCCTCGTTGTGGGACTAGCGCTGTTGAAAATACCACTTTTTGCGGTAAGTGTGGGCGCCAGTTCAAGGGAGAAGGGGTTGCAGGTGGGACTCCACAACGAGATGAAATGGAACCCAAACATACTCCAGAGCAAGGTCTTGACCCTGGTGCGAGCGCCTGGGCTAACAGAGAAGAGGCCAAGTTCAAGAAGCGTATATTCAAGGCCGCTCACCGCATGAGTCCTGTCATAGTTGCCATCCGGCCCCAATCGAGAAACCGCTTCCGCATCTATGTGAATGGCGACCGTGTTTGGGTCGCGTCCACATACTTCATGGCTAAGGACGCAGCCAACCACGTCATCAACCGCCTTGAAGACGAAGGCTTCGAGGTCATACCGAACATCTGAGCCAAAAGCCGATGAGACTAGAGACAAACTCATAGTGCACCTCTGTATCGCCTTAGAATCCGTTTCATTTTTGGTCAATGCGGAGAAGAGATGTGCGCCTTGTGCGTCATTAACCATGGCTGCAAAGTAGTAACGGAATTGACAAGGACCAAGACATCAGAGCGGCAACGGCTCTGCAGCGCATCATTCTCGCATATAAGACTAGGCTTAAACTTTGACAATTGCTAGACTAGGTGCAACGTCACTGAGAGACCTACATCAGGAGCATTTCCTGTTGGAGGTTGTCTTCGGCCTCTAATGGTCCTCTGTCGACTTCCTTGGAAGCCCAGTAGGGAACTGCTGCTTTTTGCGAAGTCGGATAATGCGGAAGTCTTCCAACGGAGCCTCTGGATAGAAGACGGCACCAAACTGTAAGCACACAATATTGGCACGCCTACTATTAGTCTCTCGATAGAGGCTGCCGCTGCAGCGAGGGCACGATTTTGCCAGCCACGTCATACACACCACCTCCCTTCTCAGACTTTCGTCTAACTGAACAGTTACTCTTCCCCCTCACCTCAGGGACTCCTGAAATGCTACAGTTGCGTTACCCAGCAGGGTTGCCCTGACCTACCAGACTATGACCTCTCGCCGCACTAGTGGGCAAATATAAAGGTTTGGGCGTCGCCGGCTCAAGGAATCGTTTATGGTTGCTGCCCAAACCTTTTATCTTTTGTAGGTTATTATGACATCAACCTATCTTCTTTCATATCATATGATGTATTGTTCGTCAATACGAATTTAGTCCTAGGAAATTAGTGCTATATCCTTGACTTACTCGTTGCCAGAGAACGCCTTCACCTTAACAAGCAGCCAAGGCCGATGTATGTTACTCACACAGGCAGTCAAGAGCGACTTTGTCATCTTAGCGCAATCAGCAGATTCTGAGACGGGGTGAAGCCAAATATGAGTGACGTTTTGAATGAAGCACAGGCATTACTTCAATGCAGAGCTTGCCCTTGGTATAGGAACTGTGTCTTGCCAATGCGGGTTACAGAGGATGACTTAAGAAGGCAATTGGAGTCTTCCATGCCAGAAGCGGCGCAGCATGGCATGGCTCAATTGTTATCAAGCCTAGCAGCAGCGGCTCAACACTCCCTTCTTGAGGGTTGCCCGGTCTTCGTGGGCAGACTTCGGTCAAACCATAAGCTCGCTGAGCGAATAAAAAAGATGATGCAGGAGTGGTCAACAGAGAGCGAAGAGTAAAACTGGTAACGCGGGAGCGAGCGAGGTAGCATGCTTTTGAGACTCGTACTCCTATTTGTTCTTACCCCACTTGTTGAGCTGGCAATCCTCGTCTACTTGGGGACCATCATAGGTGCTTTGCACACCATACTCATCGTAGTGGCAACAGGCGTTCTTGGTGCTGTTTTGGCAAGGCATCAGGGCTTGACAGTCCTTTCTAGAATTCGCAGCAATATTGAGCGTGGAATCCTACCCTCTAACGAGCTCTTTCACGGAGCCTTGATTCTTGTGGGTGATTTGTTGTTGCTTACACCTGGAATAATCACAGACATTCTTGGGTTCATGGTATTAGTTCCTCAAACAAGGCGCATCATCGGAAGATGGCTTCTTAGCGTCATACGCCGCAGGATTCAAAAGGGAGAGATTCACTATTGGGAGGTGAGATAGCCTTGTGGCAGCAACAATGGCGTCCTTCACAACCCGAGTTCATATGTGACGAGCATGGCATCGTGGAACCAAGGCAAGTTGCTGAAGAGACCCGTGAGTTTAAGAATTGCCGCATGACCATAGTGCGCATGGAGTGCCCGATGTGTGGACGTGTGCTCTCACGGGATTACCCTGAATGGAAAGAACTACGAGAGCTATGGGCTAATCAAGAGGAAATGGCCTCAGAGTAGGCAGAGAAGCATCTCCTTAAGATTCCAGCCCACCGAAAAGAACAGGATAGCAATAGACGGCAGGAGAAGCTTGCCGGGCATAGCCCAAGCGATGAAGATGGGAACAGCACACTTGGCAAGCAACAGTTGAATCGGAGAATCGAGCAGGCTCCGCATCAGAGGATTGAGTTCGCAGAAACCGAAATAGAGGGCAAAGATGGTTACAATGATGTCAAGCTGGCTCAGGAGTACAAAGGAAGCCTTCTCAACGGTGCCTCGTCTAAAGGTGACAGCAGAATCCCACAGGAACGGTCTCATACTAAACTGCATTCACAGCCTCATAGTGACATCGCTCGCGCTAGACGAGGGCTTTCACTATTGGCTCCCGAGTGCTCATATGTACACCTAGTATGCATGTTTCGTACACCGCCGGCTGGAGTTCTTACGCTTCACGGCACCATTCTTAGGTCGCTCAGCGCCACTGAATCGCCTATGGTATTCAATTCTCTGCAGTCTCTTACGCAGCTTATTCATCATTATGATGCCGTCAAGAATAGGTCAAAGCTATGTCATAGCCACAGCGGATCTACACAAGAGATTGAGTGCTACAAGCGTGAATATTAGCTTTGGCAATATGCGGCTCCTTTTCAGATATTCTGGACATGTGCATCTTTTCCAACCAGGCCTTGTTATGGAAGGTGGCACCACACTGTAAGCAGGCAATGCCCTCAGTTTCTCTATAAAGGTTAC
>Ga0180433_10010847_pt1 | contig 10897 bp, 8 predicted proteins | sample SS_ome_8_FD_132980 | JGI IMG/M metagenome (GOLD analysis project Ga0180433, IMG submission 132980) | Hypersaline lake sediment archaeal communities from the Salton Sea, California, USA - SS_1_D_1 metaG | ecosystem: Environmental > Aquatic > Non-marine Saline and Alkaline > Hypersaline > Sediment...
ACAATTCGGCCGTCAACGATAACGGCTATCCGGTCGGCATAAGAAATGGTTGAAAGCCTGTGCGCAATAACAAAGGTTGTTCGCCCCTTCATCAGGTTTTCAAGAGCCTTCTGAACCAGCGTTTCCGATTCTGCATCCAATGAAGACGTAGCCTCATCCAGTATTAAAATGGGAGCATCCTTTAACAGCGATCGAGCGATACAAATTCTCTGTTTCTCCCCTCCGGACAACCGCCCGCCAAGTTCTCCAATATTTGTATCAAAGCCATCCGGAAAGTTCTGTATAAACTCGTATGCATAGGCTGCGCGAGCAGCATTTTTAATGTCTTCGTCAGACGCATTTTGGTTTCCGTAAGCGATATTGTTCCGAACCGTATCATTAAAAAGTATGGGTTCCTGAGTCACAATGGCAATCTGGTCCCTAAGCGAGGATATCGATGCATCCCTGATATCAATGTCATCAATCAGAATAACCCCTTTGCTGACATCATAAAATCTTGGGATCAGATTAACCAGAGAAGTTTTTCCGCCGCCGCTCATTCCCACGAATGCAAGAATTTCTCCGGGCCTGACATCCAGGTTAATATTTTTTAGAACCATTACGTCATCATATTTGAAATACACATTTTTGAAAATAACGTGGTGAGGGGCGCGTTTAAATCGAACAGGATTGGGTATTTCTTGAATATCAGACTCCGATTCCAGGATATCAAATACCCGGTCCGCACCGGCGAGCCCTTGCTGTATAATATTATTCAGCTTGCTTAATTTTTTTAATGGCGCATAAAGCATAATAACAGCAGCCATGAAAGAAAAAAAGGTTCCGGCGGTAGAGGTGCCGGATATTACTTTGTAGCCACCGTACCAAATGACCATGGCTACCCCCAACCCTCCTAAAAACTCCATAACCGGCGAAGACAGGGCTTTAATGCGAACCGTTTTTAACTCAAACTTGAAAAGTTTAAGCGTTTTTTTAAAGAATCGTTCTTTTTCATACCCTTCCATTCCAAATGCCTTTATAATTTTATTTCCGGCAAAAGTTTCATGCAAAGTAGAGGTAAGGTTGCCCATAGCCTCCTGTGTACGGGTCGTAACCTTCCTCACTTTTCTTCCCAACGCAACAACAGGAAAGAAAGCAAAGGGTAAAACGATAAGCGCGATCAAGGCCATCTTCCAATCCCGATAGAAGATGACAAATACTAATCCTGCAACAGTAAAAAAATCTTTCAATGATCCGGTAACTGCAGACGAGACCATATTTTTTATAATGTTTACATCATTTGTAACCCGAGACATCAGAACTCCTGTCTTTTCTCTTTGAAAAAATGAAATAGGAAGGTCCTGAATGCGATCATAAAGACGGTTTCTAAGGCGCCTGATGATATTCTGGCCCACGTAACTCATAAGATATTCCTGATAATACATAGCAAAACCAAGCACTAAATAAATAGTGATTACCGCCATTGGAATCAGCTTAAGCATGCCCATGTCTTTATTTATAAAAATATCGTCAACAACCGGTTTTATTAAAAAAGGAATCGCCGACCTTGCACCGGCCATCACCAGCATGCATATCATTGATAGCACCAGTCTGAACCATTGATCTTTTATAAGCAATAACAGGCGTCTGTGTCTGTCTTTTATGATCAGTTTTGATTTATCGTGCATCATACAACATTCCGACTGCTATATCGGCAACACGTTCGGAAGCACCCGGGCCCCCGAGCGCATCTTTGACTTGCAACAATTCGAGTCTCAATTTTTCAAGGCCGGGAGCATCACTTAACATATTGAAGACCGTATCTGCTATCCTGGCAGGAGATGCTTGATCCTGGAGCAATTCGGGAACAATTTTTTTGCCGGTAATGAGGTTGACCAGTCCGATATGTTTGACCTGTATCAGTGCTCTTCCAAACCAGTAGCTTATGGGAGACACTTTGTAGATAATTACCATGGGGGTCCCGGAAATTGCGGATTCAAGAGTAACCGTTCCGGATGCGGCAACGACAACGCTGCTTCTTTCAAAGATTTTTCTTACCGGACCGGATACAATTTCAAGATCGGCAATCCCGTTGTGTTTGTTAACGATTTCTTCCACGGTTTCTCTTTTCACATCAGGGGCAACTGAAATAATAAATTTTACGTTCTTCATCCTTTTACGTAAACTTTGGCCGGCATCAAGCATTATGGGAAGGTGTCTTGCAATTTCCCGATCGCGAGATCCCGGGAAAAGACCTATGACAGAAATATTATTTTCAGGCTTTTGAAAAATTTCTGTTCCATAATCAAGATCCATATCAAGTAAAGGATGACCCACAAATGTTACCGGAATTTGATGTTTTTTATAAAAGTCTTCTTCAAAAGGCAGAATAACCGCTACATGATCTACAAGCTTTCCGATCTTTTTGACACGGCCGGGTCTCCAGGCCCAAATTTGGGGGCTGATATAATATAAGACCGGTATTCCAAGCTTTTTGGCGCAGGCGGCCACATTAAGGTTAAAATCGGGAAAGTCGATGAGTATCAAAAGATCGGGCAGAAGTCTTTTAAGCGTCTTTTTGGCAACCGCCATCCCTTTAAGCAGATTGGGCAACTTGGAAAAGGCTTCGGTTATCCCCACAACCGAAAGCTCTGAAGCATCAACCAAAACCCTGACCCCTGAAGCTTTAAGGGCCTGTCCGCCGATGCCACAGAAAAACAGTGTATTATCTCTGTTACGCATGGCGCTGACCACCCGGGCCCCGTGAAGGTCTCCTGAAGCTTCACCGGCAATGATCATAACACATTTTTGTTTTGAAAGCGGTGCCATACGAAGGTTAACTCAAAAAACGGCGGTTGGTATCACGGATCTGCTTCATAATGCTCAAAGCGATCTTTAAAGCATCGCGTCCCATCTGCCCCGTGACCTCCGGATCTTCACGTCTTCTTACCGTTTTTACGAATGATTTTAACTCATTTTCCAGGGCGTCCCCCTTTGCAAAACTTATCTGTTTGATCTCCATGCCGGGTATCAGTCCGCCTTCAACTTGATCGTTTCGCTGAATAACGGTAATCCCCTGATTTGCAAAATCCACGGATATGTAAGTATCTTTTTGAAACAGTCTGATCTTCCTTTCATTTTTGGTCGATATTCGACTGGCGGTAACATTGGCGATACACCCGCTTTTAAACTCAAGACGTGCATTGGCGATATCAACATGTCCGGAAATTACGGGGATACCCGCTGCATGGATATTGAGGATTTCAGACTTGACAAAGTTCAGTATAATATCAATATCATGAATCATAAGATCGAGTACGACACTTACATCCGTACACCGATCTTTATAAATACTCAACCGATGGGACTCGATGAACATCGGCTGTTTAATAATATCCCGAAGGGCCACCACCGCCGGATTAAATCGTTCAAGATGTCCAACCTGTATAATAAGACTTCTGGCTTTTGCAAAACGGATAAGCTCGTCGGCCTGTTCAGTGGTCTCTGACATGGGCTTTTCTATCAGCACATCGATATTGTTTTCCAAAAAATCCCTGGCAACAGAAAAATGGGCCGGTGTAGGGACAACAATACTGACTGCATCGACTTTTCCAAACAGATATTTATGATGTAAATATGCCTTTGTATTAAACCTTCCGGCAACCTCCTCGGCCTTAGATTTGTCAATATCGACGACGCCGACAAGTTCAATATCATCCATTCGGGCATATTTCTCAGCATGATATCTTCCGAGATATCCCGAACCCACAACACCCACACGTAACTTCTTCATAACCTTTATTTTTCCATCGCAACCACGGCAATACCATATTCATTCGCCATGTGAACCATCTCTTCCCGGTCAAAAACAATGGCCTTTTCGGCCTCAACAACAAGCACCCCCGCTCCGGCTTCATGCATGGTCTTAATGGTTCTCACCCCGATTGCGGGGATGTCGAATCGTATGTCCTGTTCGGGCTTGCAAACCTTAACCACAACCGCGGTGCCTTTGCCAAGCCTTCCGCCCCGCAGTATGGTAGCGTCGGTTCCGTCAATGGCCTCCACTGCCAGAATAGACCCGCCTCCCACCACCACACACTGGCCGATATCAAGGCGCCCGATCTCTTTGGCCACTCTCCAGCCGAGATCGATATCATTGCTCTCGGACCGGGTCGGTTTCCGTTTTGTCCAGCAACCTTTTTGCGCCAGAAGATCCGGTAATAGAAATGTCGAGGGTTTTATTTCAATACCCTCTTTTTCCAGAAGTGCGACAAACCCCCTTAAAAGCCCGTCATCATGGGTATGGCGCATACCGGCAATAAGAGAAATGGCTTTGATGTCGGGCCTTACATTCGAAAACATTCTCGTCTTTGTTATGGCCCCCATCATAACTGCCTGGCTGACTGCGTTCTTTTTAAAAAATTTTATAATACGCTTGATCTGCCCGAGATGAATCCATTCAATGGTATCAACATGTTCTTTCAGTCCGGGATCCGTCTCATTATTATACGCAACTGCATGGATGATAAACCCTTTGGATTTCGCAGCTTTTGAAAAAATGATGGGGAACTGTCCGCCCCCCGCAATAAGCCCTATCCGCATAGTATCTTTACGAGACCTTTGCAAAACGCCCCTTTTTGCCCGATTAATGGATATACTGACTGTAAAAATAAATTGATTATCTGGTAACCCCTCGTCGGGAAGATTTTATAAAATCGATCAGGTTGACCACTTCGGGAACCTGTTCCACCTCGGCTTTGACTCTTTCTATGGCCTCGTTCAGCGTAATCCCGATGCGGAAAATAATACGATAAGCTTTCTTTAATAAAAATAATGTCTCTTGTGAAAACCCTTGGCGTTTCAACCCGACACTGTTTAAGCCATGCAGTTTTGCCCTGTCACCGGAAGCAATAACATAGGGTGGAATATCTTTTACTACCGCTGATTTTCCACCCACGTATGCATAATCGCCGATCCTGACAAATTGGTGTATGGCCACCAGCCCGCCGATGGTGGCATGATCACCGACAACAATATGTCCGGCAAGTGTTGCGTTGTTTGCAAAAATGACTTTTTTTCCGGTGATGCAATCATGGGCGATATGGGTATAGGCCATTAAAAAGTTCTCTTCACCAACTTCAGTGAGTCCTCCGCCGAATTCCGTTCCCCTGTGAACCGTAACAAATTCGCGTATGGTAGTACCGCGTCCAATCTTAACATCGGTCTTTTCCCCCTCAAATTTCAACGACTGGGGAGCAGCGCCTATGGCGGCGTGCTGAAAAATATGACAATCCTGGCCGATGGTGACATAAGGTTCGATAACCACATGGGAACCGATAACGGTTCCGGCTCCGATAGACACATTTTGTCTGATAATGGAATATGGCCCAACTTCCACGTTAGTGTCCAGCTCGGCCTTTGAATCTATAATCGCCGTTGCATGTATCATTGCTTTTCCCCAAAAGATGCCATGAGTTCGGCTTCGGCTACGAGTTTTTCATCAACAAAGGCCATCCCTGACATTTTAAACACTTTTGCCCGCTGTTTTAAAAATTTTATTTCAAATATAATCTGATCCCCCGGCACAACCGGTTTTCGGAATTTGACCTTGTTCATGCCCATAAAATATATCAGTGAACCGTGTTCTTCTCCGGACAGCGATTCAGCAGCCAGCACCGCGCCTGCCTGACCCATGGCTTCGATCATAAGTACGCCGGGCATTATCGGACTCCCCGGGAAATGACCCTGGAAAAAAGGTTCGTTGATGGTTACGTTTTTAAGAGCAATCACCTTCTCGCCGGGAATCAGTTCAAGTATGCGATCAATCATGATGAACGGATACCGGTGAGGCAATAAATTCATAATTTTCAGGATATCATAAGTTTTCTCCATATTCCCATCCCCCCCTGCTTCAGTTCTTTTTTTTCTCGATTTCCTTTATTCTTTTTTCGATTTCCTCCAGTTTTTTTTTAACCTCGGGAAGTTTGGGCAAAATCCTTTGTACCCGAAGCCACAATTGGTGAGGCATGGCAAATGTTCCTGACACGGTTTGACCGCTGGGAACCGACTTGGCAACTCCGGCCTGACCCCCGACGGTGACATTATCTCCGATGGTCAAATGACCGGCAACACCTGCCTGACCCGCCAATATGACATTTTTCCCGACAGTTACACTCCCTGAAATTCCCACCTGGGCCACAAGCACAGTATTTTCATCCACGGTCACATTATGAGCAATGTGGACAAGGTTGTCTGTTTTAACGCCAGATTTTATCCAGGTTTTACCGAATGTGGCTCTGTCAATTGTATATCCCGCACCAATTTCCACATCATCATCTATCCGGACAATACCGGTATGGGGAATTTTGTAATATTTTTTTCCGTCAGGAGCAAAACCAAAACCGTCGCTCCCGATAACCGTCCCCGAATGTATGATCACCCGGTTTCCTATTGTACAACGCTCTAATATGGTCACATTGGGGTGAATTCGCACATGGTCTCCCATGACCACGTTGTCGCCGATAACCACGCCGGCTTCCAGCGTAATTCCATGACCAACAGTAACGTTGTTTCCAATCACAACAAAAGGAGCGATGGACGCTTCCCGGCCGCATACAAAATTTTTGCCGATACATGCGCAGGAACTTATACAGGGTTCCGATTTTAAAGGGGGATAAAAAAGGTTTAACACCATGGCAAAGGCAAGCTGGGGATTGTCCACCTGTAGAATATTTTTTGTAGCACCTTGAAAATCTTTTGGAACGATAACCGCTCCGGCATCTGTTTTGTCAATATTTTTTAAAAATTTTGCGGTACCGGCAAATGTTATTTCATCATCGGACGCATCATCAAAGGGCGCAACACCACGAATCTTTTTATTCTTGTCTCCCTTTATTTCGCCGTTGACAACTCCGGCTATCGTGTCTAGTGACAGTTCCATTTTGATTATTTTTATTTTGCGCTTTTATTCTTTTCAGCGTTTCGGGCAAAAATGACATTATATTTTTGAATTAACCGGTCGGTGATGTCGATGGTGTTTGGGGAATACATCACCCCGGCCTCCCGTTTTTCGAGAATAAGAAGAAAACCTTCCTGTTTGCCCATTTCATCAATAATCGTTAATACCTCTTCCTGAATTCGGCCCACGAGTCTTTTTTCATGCTCCTTGAACTCAGCCACATATCTCTTTTGTAAGGCCTTAAAATCACCGATTTTTATTCTTATTTCACGTTCTCTTTCTTCGCGCATCTCCCTGCTCATCACAAGGGCTTCACGTTCAAGCTTGTCTTTTGCCGCTTCGATTTCTTCTCCTTTTTTTTTGAGATCAGCCTCTATCTTTTTGCCCTGATTATTGATTTCAGCCGTTGCATTTTTGCCGGCACTTGATGTCTTAAGGATTCTCTCAAAATCTACAATCCCTATTTTAGCCACATCTGCACCATAAGAAGATGCAAGCAAACAAAAACAAAAAACTGTTGCTACAAAAATCACTTTACACGTCCGCATGTTATTCCCCCCTTCAACCCGTTAAACATATTTTAATCATACTTGTCAGAAAGACGTACCCATTCCAAATTCCCACTGTGCCCCTGATCCCTCGCTGTCAATTACGTAGCCTCTCTCAAGACGGATCGGACCCATGGGAGAATACCATCTGAACCCGAATCCCGCAGTTTGTCTTAGATCCCCCAGATCTATACTTTCATCGTCATTATAAACATTTCCCGTGTCATAAAAGAGAAGCCCCACAACTCCTTGTTTCTTAAGCAGAGGAAATATAAGTTCTGCATTAAATTGTACGAATTTGTCTCCACCGATTTCATCACCGTTTTCATCTAATACGTAAACGTCTCGCCAGTCATAGCCGCGCAATGAGTTTAACCCCCCCAGATAAAACCGTTCATAATCCGGGAGAATTCCACCGGAGTTCTTCTGGACATAACCGATTTCGCCGTGTAAAAATGTTACAATGTCCTTGAATACAGGAATGTACCATCCGGTTTCCCCCAAATATTTTGTAAACGTGACATCTCCGCCAAGACCGGCATATTCCACCGATATACTGTGCCGTGATCCTTCTGTGGGATTAAATCTTCTGTTCCTGGAGTCGTAAACCAAGGAGGTGATTATACTGCTCGTCAAATTCTCACCTTCCAGATCTTTAATGGATTGCGAAGCATCGTCTTCAATATTTTCTATATCCGCAAGTTCATAATTATACCCGATATAGGCGCGCACGAAATCCCAAACAGGATAGCTGAACCTAACCCCGCCTCCCTGACTGTTCTTGTCGTATGTATCATAATCGGTTTCCCAGTCATACAGATCAAGCCTTGCTGACAGAGGAATATCAAACAGCCAGGGTTCCGTAAAATTCAGTCTATACAGCGTTGTCCTCCCTCCGAGCTGGGCATCGACTGAAAGGATCTGCCCACGTCCAAACAGGTTATTCTGAGAAATGGAGGCCATGCCGAAGACATTTTCCGTGGTGCTGTAACCGGCGCCAAAAGAAAACGTTCCGGTAGGCTTTTCGGTAACATCGATTTTCAAAATCATTTTGTCGTCGGAGCTTCCCTTTACCGTGTCAACTTTTATGTCTTCGAAATAATCGAGCCGGTAGAGGTTGCGAACGCTCCGTTTTAAGCCCTTACCGCTGAAAAGTTCCTGTTCGTACACCTTAAGTTCACGACGGATAACCTTGTCTCTGGTCTTTTTGTTTCCGCCGATAATAATGTTTTCAAAATAGACCTGGTTACCTTTGGCAACAACGTAAGTAATATCAACCGTCAATTCATCGAAATTTTTGTCAATCCTGGGATTTATTTCGGCGTAGGCGTAACCCTCATCCGAATATAGATCCGTAAGGGCCAGAACATCGTTACGAACGATCTCACGATTATAATAGGTTTCCTTGGTAATCTTTAGCTTTTCCTTTAATTCCTCCTCGGATAAGATAAGGTCACCGGTGATGTCCACCTTACTGACCTTGAACCGCGGTCCTTCATCAATTTTTATGGTAATGTCGATCCTGTCTTCACGAAATTCAACTTGCGGTTCTCCTATTCTGGCCTGGATATAACCGTTGTTGTAATAAAAAGCTGAAAGCTTGGCGATATCCTGTTTGAGATTCTCCCTGTTCAGCTCTCCGGACGACGTCATCCATGAAAAAAACCCCTTTTCAGATGTTTGCATCATTTTTTTCAGTTCTTTATCCGTATAAGCATTATTCCCTTCAAATATGATATGCTTTATCAGAATATTTTCACCCTCTTGGATAACGAATTCCAGGTCAGCCTGGTTATTTTCCAGTTGATTTATGGTATAAGTAACTTTTACATTATGATAATTCTTTTCTTTATAAAGCTCTTCTATCCGTTTAATGTTGCTGCGAACCTTGAATATATTCAGTATGGAACCTGTCCGGATACTCAAGTTTTCTTTGATCTCTTCATCCTTATAGATCTTGTTGCCTTGAAAACGAATAATCCGGATACTCGCTTTTTCCGTTACCCTGAACGTAATTATTTTACCTTGGGGGCTATCTTCGGCATCAATCCGGATATCTTCAAAATATCCCATGGAATATACGTCCTTAAGGTCTTGAGAAAGGCTTTTGGCAATATATACGTCGCCGGGCTTTGTTTTTATATTTCTTTTGATAGCGTCTGCCTCTATCCGCTTATTGCCGGCAACAAGCACTTTGGCAATTTTTTCCCGCTTAAAAAGCTTCATGCTCATATCCCGGACAATCTGCTTCACAGTTCCGGGCACATTTGTTATTCCCTGGCCTTCTTTAACGAAAACACCAACAGGCCCTTCCCCAAAAGGTTCTATCATCTTTGCAACCAGGATAAATTTCTGCCCGATCCATGTCAAGCTGCCCCAGACAACATAGTCGGCACCGCTTTTGACACCAACATTCCGAATTCCTTCGATCGTTTCAACAGCTTTCTCCCCTGAAAAATCAGGAATGCCTTCCGGTTCCAGTATAACGGCACCTTCCTGTTTAAGGTCTTTTTCGATCCTGTCCGAAATTTCGGTTTGCATATATGAAAGGTCCTCAACCGAAAGTATGTCAAATGGTAATACCAACACGCGCACTGCTTCTAAAGAGTGTGCCGTGTTCGGTAAAAAGCACAGCATTACGATAATAATCAAGCATAAGCGCCTTATTAACATAGAACTCCTAATCGCATAAATTCCCGGATCCATAAACTCAAAATTTTACCAGCTGTCCGTCAACAATTGTCATCCTGCGTGACATGTAAGATGCAAGTTCCATGTTATGTGTCACCACGATCAGAGTCATGCAAAATTCTTTGTTTAATTCCAAAAGCAGGCTATGGACGAGTTCACTGCTTCCCTGATCAAGATTACCCGAGGGCTCATCGGCCAGAAGAATAACCGGATTGAGAACAAGGGCTCTGGCAAGCGCAACCCGTTGCTGTTCACCTCCCGAAAGCTTTCCCACTCTGAAATGTAATCTGTCTTTAAGTCCCACCCGGACTAATATCGCCTCTGCAATCTCCCTGGCTTTTTGTTTGCTCAGCCCTTTAATCAGTGCCGGCATCATGGTATTTTCGAAAGCAGAAAATTCTGGAAGCAGATAATGAAACTGGAATACAAACCCTAAAGATTCATTCCTGAATTGTGCCAGCCTGGCATTATCAAAAAGAAAAATATCTTCACCTTGAAAAAGATAGATCCCGCTATCAGGCCGGTCCAGCGCTCCCAGCAGGTGTAGCAGCGTAGACTTGCCGATGCCCGACGCCCCCACGATTGCCAATGTTTCTCCGGCGTTTAAATCAAGGTTTGCCTGTTTTAAGATATCAATACGGCTGCCGCTGGTATTGTAACTCTTACACAGGTTTTGTACCGACAAGAAATGGTCTGTAACAGTCTTTTTTTGGTTGTTCCC
>Ga0180433_10010849_pt1 | contig 10895 bp, 8 predicted proteins | sample SS_ome_8_FD_132980 | JGI IMG/M metagenome (GOLD analysis project Ga0180433, IMG submission 132980) | Hypersaline lake sediment archaeal communities from the Salton Sea, California, USA - SS_1_D_1 metaG | ecosystem: Environmental > Aquatic > Non-marine Saline and Alkaline > Hypersaline > Sediment...
CGTATTTCAAAACTTCATAGGATTGCTGTTATGGGAGAAAGGTGAAAGAGATGCCTATTTACGAATTCAGATGTTTAAACTGCAACAAAGAATTTGAAACGATCGTTTTTTGCAGCGATGACCACGTCGTGTGCCCGCAATGTAAACAGGATAACATTGAACGCCTCATGTCGGCTTGCGGATACAAGAGCGGAGGAAATTTCACGCCCGCTTCCGGATCTTCCGGGTGCGCTTCCTGTTCAAGCACCAATTGCAGCAGTTGCCATTGAAAATCAATCACTTGCATTTTTCAAAGACACGCATCAGGTTCTTCGTTCCAGCGGTCCCCACAGGGACTCAACATTTAACCATTTGAGCATTTGAGCAGAATGGTCCGAATCGGTCTTGGATATGATGCACATCGCCTGGTTGAAAAACGCCCATTGATTCTGGGCGGCCTCGAGATCCCTTTTCCTTTGGGACTGGAAGGACATTCTGATGCCGATGTTCTGACGCACGCGGTGATTGACGCGGTAATAGGCGCGCTGGGGTTGGGAGATATCGGCCGACATTTTCCCGACTCGGATTCCGCCTACAAGGGAATTGCAAGCCTTTCCATGTTGAAAGAGGTGACGAAAAGGATGAAGCGCGAGAGATTCCGTATTAATAATGTGGATGCCACGATCGTCGCAGAAAAGCCCAAGCTCGAAACGCACTTGGAGCGGATGAAGGAAAAAATCGCAGAGTGCCTGGAGGCGCCCGTCAATGTCATCAATATCAAAGCCACGACCACGGAAGGCCTCGGGTTTTCAGGCCGGCAGGAAGGGATAGAAGCATTTGCCGTCGTCACCATCGTAAGTGCGCTCGATGAAACAGAGCCTGAGGGAGCATAACCTTCTTCCCGAAACTCCGAAATCTCTCCCCGTCGAAAGAAAGAGGAACCACCGAGCTTTCGACTCACCTTGTCCGATATCATGGATATCACCAATAAAGCGGTAAGGAGTGAACAATTGACGCTTAGATTTTACAATACGGCCACTCGGAATAAGGAAATATTTCAGCCTTTGGAAGAAGGGAAGGTCAAGATTTATGTGTGCGGCGTCACCGTCTATGACCTCTGCCACATTGGGCATGCCCGGTCTGCAATCGTCTTCGACCTCCTCGTGAGATACCTTCGTGCCAGGGGCTTTGACGTCACGTATGTGCGTAATTTTACGGACGTAGACGACAAAATTATTGAAAGAGCTCGACAGCTTGGGAAGGAAACGCGTGTCATCGCCCAAGAGTATATCGACGCTTTTTACGAGGATATGGGTCGTCTTCGCGTGCTGAAGGCGGATGTGGAACCCCGGGCGACGGAGCATATCGACGGGATGATTGCGATGGTCAAGACCTTGCTGGACCGAGGCTATGCGTATGTTGAAGGCGATGAGGTGTTTTTCTCCGTCGAAAGCTATACCGACTACGGTGTGCTGTCCGGCCGAAAACTCGAAGATATGCAGGCGGGCAGCCGAATCGCCGTGGACGGGAAAAAAAGGCACCCCATGGATTTTGTTTTATGGAAAGGCGCTAAATTGGGGGAGCCTCGATGGCAAAGCCCCTGGGGCTTTGGAAGGCCCGGCTGGCACCTGGAGTGCTCGGTAATGAGCAATCACTACCTTGGCAACTCCTTTGACATCCATGGGGGTGGAAAAGACCTTCTCTTTCCGCATCACGAAAATGAGAGGGCCCAATCCATCGCGACCCATGGGGGGACTTTTGCCAGATATTGGATCCACAACGGATTCGTTACGGTGGAGTCGGAAAAAATGTCCAAGTCACTGGGAAATTTCCTGACAATCCGCGATGCCTTGAAATCTTATCCCCCTGAAGTGCTTCGTTTCTTCCTCCTCTCAAAGCATTACCGAAGCCCGCTTGACTTCACGAAAGACGCCGTCTCGGGATTTCAAACGGGACTCGTCAGAATCTACAGGACGCTGCTGAAGTTGGAAGGCTTGCTTGGCCCCCCGGAACCGGAAGGCAAAAACACCCATTGGCAATTTCTTGCGGGGAATCGGCATGACCCTTTCATAGACGAGTTTATTCACTTGATGGATGACGACATGAATACAGCGGGCGTCATGGGTCTATTGTTTGAAAAAATCAAAGGCATAAACATCCGTATGGAACCCGGTCGGAAACCCATCGAGGCGGGGACCCGCGCAAAGCTGGCGAACGATCGCCGCAATTTTTTGATGGCGGGTCGCGTTCTGGGCGTTTTGCAGGAACGTCCTTCTGAGTTCCTCAAGGAATTATCCGGTTCGTCGGAAAAAATTGATGCAACCGAAATCGAAGCCCTGATAGCGGCGAGGGCGGAAGCAAGGAAGGCAAAGGATTGGGCGAAGGCTGATGGGATCCGAGACCAGTTAAAGACCATGGGCATCGTGTTGGAAGATGGTCCGCAGGGAACTTCTTGGAGGTTGGATGTTTGAAATCAAAACCGATCTGACTCCCTGTGGGGACCAACCGGAAGCCATTAAAACGCTTTCAAAGGGGCTCAGGAAGGGTCTCGCACATCAGGTCTTGCTCGGCGTCACAGGCTCCGGCAAAACCTTCACCATTGCGCACGTGATAGCCGATGTTCAAAGACCCACGCTGGTTATCGCGCCCAACAAAACACTCGCCGCTCAACTTTACGGGGAACTCAGGAGTCTTTTCCCCAACAACGCTGTGGAGTATTTTGTCAGCTACTACGACTATTACCAACCGGAAGCTTACATCCCCCAATCAGATACCTACATTCAAAAAGACGCCAGCATCAATGAACAAATCGACAAGATGAGACATTCCGCCACGAGATCTCTTCTCGACAGAGAGGATGTGATTATTGTGGCCAGCGTATCCTGCATCTATGGCTTGGGTTCTCCCGAGGTCTACCATGACATGCTCTTGTACGTTGAAAAAGAGAGTACTTTAGCAAGGGAAGACGCAATAAAAAAACTCGTTGAGATCCATTACGAGCGAGGTGAAATCGATTTTTACAGAGGGCGGTTTCGTGTCCGAGGGGATGTCTTGGACATTTATCCGGTTCACGCGGAAGATCGTGCGGTACGCATCAGCTTCTTCGCAGATACGGTGGAAGAGATCCGGGAGATCGACCCGTTGACCGGGAAATCCATTCGGGCCCTCAACCGAATCGCCATTTACCCCGCCACCCATTATGTCACGACCGTGGATATCCGTGAAAAGGCGATCCAACACATCCGGGCGGAACTCCAAGATCGGATCCAATATTTTCATTCAAAGAATAAGCTTTTAGAGGCTCAACGAATCGAGGAACGTACCCGTTTCGACCTGGAAATGATGATGGAGCTGGGCTATTGTCATGGGATTGAAAACTACTCGAGACATCTGACAGGACGAGCACCCGGCCAGCCTCCTCCCACACTTCTCGATTATTTCCCAAAGGATTTCCTGGTCGTCATCGATGAGAGCCACATTACGATTCCACAGTTGATCGGTATGTACCGGGGTGATCGATCCAGGAAAGAAACTCTGGTCTCTTACGGGTTCAGGCTACCCTCCGCACTTGATAACAGACCGTTTCAATTTGAGGAATTTGAGGAAAGGGTCAAGCAAACCATCTATGTCTCGGCAACCCCCGGACCCTATGAACTACAAAAGGCCCAGGCCATCACCGAACAAATCGTGAGGCCTACAGGACTCATAGACCCCCAGATCCTTGTGTGCCCGGCGACAAATCAAGTGGATGACCTCTTGGGCTTCATCAGAGAGCGGGTGAGACAAAATGAGCGTATTCTCGTAACCACCCTGACCAAACGCATGGCCGAAGACCTTACGGAGTACTATGCGGATTTGGGCGTTAGGGTTCGATACATGCACTCGGATATAAAGACCATCGAAAGAATGTCAATTATCAGAGATCTTCGCCTGGGGGCCTTTGACGTTTTGGTGGGAATTAATTTGCTTCGAGAAGGTCTCGATCTCCCAGAGGTCTCTCTTGTCGCAATACTTGACGCCGACAAGGAGGGGTTTCTCCGTTCAGAAAGGTCACTCATTCAAACCTTCGGCAGGGCGGCAAGAAATGTGAATGGGACCGTAGTGCTTTTTGCCGACCGCAACACCGAATCCATCCGGCGAGCCATCGATGAAAGCACTCGTCGTCGTGAAATCCAGTTAGAATACAACAAAATCTATCACATCACACCCGCCACCATCCAAAAGCATATCGATGACATCCTGGGTTCCGTCTATGAATCGGATTACGTAACGCTTCCTGCCTTGGCAGAAACGGAGACGGATTATGAGACACCTGAACGCGTTGAACAAATGATCCAAGCGCTCACGACCAAAATGAAAAACGCAGCGGAGAATTTGGAATTTGAAGAGGCCGCCAAGTTAAGGGACAAGATACGGGCACTTGAAAGAATGGAATTAGAGGTATTGTCCGCTGCTTAATTCTATGTTGTCATGGACGAACTCAGGGTGTCCCTTCAAAAGTCGTGAGGCGAATAAAACCCCGGGAAGACGCCCAATCGACACACCCTCCGCCGACCCATGAAAAGCCGGACGTATCTTCTCACCAACCAGCGGAACGGCAAAAGATATCCCATTGCGACTTATCGAGATATTTTCACCGGACTCAATCGGTGTCATTCTCATTTGAATTCGATTGATCTTCACTTTCCTCCGCCTCCTTTTCTTCGCTCGGGGTCATTTCGGGCTCACCGACTCCTGCCTGATCCGTTAACTCATTGAGAGTGCTTTCAAGAGATTCCATATCTTCAACATTCAGGTGAGGTATGGATGGATCAATTTCTTTAATCATATTGCTGAGAACCTTCTTCGGCCCCACCTCTATAAACAAATCCGCCCCATTCCCGATGATTTTTTCAATAGAACCTCTCCAGTCGACAATCCTAAAGAGTTGATCATAAAGTTCTTTTCTGATATGGTCGGGGTCCACAATCGCATGGGTTGACACATTCGCGATGAGTGGTTTTGAACCTATGTAGATGGTGCTGTTGTCTAATTCTTTTTTGAGTTTTTCCGCAGCCGGCCGCATGATAGGGGTATGAAAAGGTCCCTCCACTTTCAGAATCTTGGCCAGCTTCCCCTCTTTCTTCAATTCCTTTGCAAGCTCCGTCAGCTTCCTTTTAGAGCCGCCGACAACAATCTGGTTCTTTGTATTGTTCAGGGTCACATACAGTTCAAAATCTTTACATATTGAACATATTCGTTTGTAATTTAAATTGCGTTTCTTATCCACGATCGCCATGAGGCCGGCACCCGGGTAACCTCGCCCCACCTCCGTCATGAAAGCGGCCCGTTTCCTGACAAGGTCCAGACAGGTCTCAAAATCCACGGCTCCCGAAACCAGAAGGGCCGAATATTCCCCCAGACTATGACCTGCCAAAAGCGAGGCATTTAAATTAATATTGCGTTCCCGACATTTTTGTTCCAGAACCCGATAACACGCATAGCTCGTCGTAAGGACTGCGGGTTGAGTAAAAATCGTTTTGTCCAGGACAGTTCGATGAATCATTTTCATTCCGAAACCGGGCTTTTTAAAGCATTGTTCGGAGAGCTTGTACCCCAGAAACTGGTCTGCTTGATCAAAGATCTCTCGAACCATCTCGAACTCATCATAAAACTCTTTCCCCATCCCCACATATTGGGATCCTTGTCCGGGAAATATCAGTGTGATTTTTTTGAATTTCATAAAGTAAATTCCAACCTGCTGTGGATGATGATCTTCTGGGAACAACCAATTCAGCACAAACGTCGAATCAACCAAAAAAATAAACGCCTTTGAGCACCCTCACCCAAAGGCGGTTTAAGACCCACCGACGGTAACCCGGCGATCATGGCCCTTCGGCTGTAGACCCGTAGCTTTGCGTCATCGCCTTTCAGCGACTTTGCCCTTTCACTGCATTTTAATTTTAATTGTAAGAAAACTGCCTTATTTTGTCAAATTCTTTTTCTTAAATTTACCAAGAGTTAGATACGTTATAGGCATGAACCCGACAAAAGACATTTACATTTCCGGCAACTTCATCCCTTCCAAGCACCTCTTGACTTCTTCCTTCAACACCTTCCCCATGGTGTTTTTAGGCAATTCACCGACAAGTGCGACGGCCTTCGGGCACTTCCAGTCGAGGAGGTGCTTCTTGCAGAAAGCCCGGACGGTCGCGGGATCGAGGGTAAAACCCCTTTTGACGACCACGGCAGCCACGACTTTTTCCCCCCATTTTTCATCCGGAATACCGACCACCGATGACTCAAGGACCCCGTCCATGCGATTGATCGTCGACTCCACTTCCTTGGGCGAAATATTTTCACCGCCGGAGATGATGATGTGCTTGATGCGGTCCGTGAGGTAGTGGTATCCCGCTTCGTCCGCCCTGCCGAGATCCCCGGTCCTGAACCACCCGTCGACGAAGACCTTGGCCGTCTCTTCGGGTTTTTGCCAGTACCCCGGCGTGATCGCGGGCCCTTTGAGCCAGAACTCCCCGGTTTGACCGGGTGCCACGTCCTGGAAGGTCTTGGGATCGACGATCCTGACCTGAAGGCCCGGCAGGGGGATCCCGATGGAGCCCGGTTTCCTGGCGCCCCGGAGGGGGTTCGAGAAGTTCATTCCCGTCTCGGTCATGCCTTCCCGCTCCACTGGCTCTCTACCGAAGGTGTTCCTGATCTTTTCGAAATCCTTGGGCAGAAGAGGCGCCGAGCCCGACGTCCACAATCTCATGTGTTCGAAATTGAAACGCCCTCCATCAAGCGGGGTCATCATCTTGGCATACATGGAAGGGACGGCCATGAAGACGGATGGTGTGTAACCTGAAATTCCTTGAGCCAGAATGGCGTTCACGGTTTCAGCGTTGAAGGCATCCAGAAAGAGTACGTGGGATCCCGCGATCAAGGCCGTGTGGAGGGCGAAGCAGAGTCCGTGCACATGGAACAAGGGGAGGGCGTGACAGAGGATGTCCGATTCCGTAATTTCCCAAAAAGTGATTATGTTCTCGGCATCGTAGGCCAGGTTTTGCTGCGTGAGGACGGCGCCCTTCGGTTGTCCCGTCGTTCCCGAGGTGTAGATGATTAAGGCCGGATCCTCCGGCTTTACCTCCACGGCAGGCGGAGCCGCGGAAGCGGCCCGGAAAAAATCGACGGCTTCGTAAGGTGCCTGCGGGTCGGCCACAAGGATTCTTGCATGGGGGTCCACATTTCGCACCAGATCGGCCTGGGCCGGTCCGCACAGCACCAGGCTCGCCCGGGTGTCACTCAGGAGATAGGCGACCTCGTCTCTCTTGAAACCGGGATTCAGGGGGACCCCGATGCCTCCGATCTTCTGCACGGCCAGGTGGGCGAGCACGGAAAGGAGGCATTTGTCGAGTAGAAAGATCACCCGGTCCCCTTTGGCCACCCCTCTTTCCAGAAAATCGTGGGCTACGCGGTTCGTATCCGCTTCCAATCTCCCGTAGGTCATCTCGGTTTCCACCTTGCCTTGACGAACGAAAGAGAGGACGGTCTTGTCCGCGAGTTTCAGGGCGGTGCGGTTCAAAGCCTCTTTCAGTGTTCTTTTACCCACGACTCCCTCCTCGATTCATGCGTTGCCCCGCTTTTCCACCCCGCCGGTGGGGTCGAATCCGTATATCGTCAAGAGCATCGCCCCGGATGTTCCCATGTCTCACGTTCTCCTGGGGGTTTCCCCCTTTGTCATCATCGAGGTCATCGTCATCCTGTGCGTGTGCATCTGGCCGGAGCTCGCGTTGTGGCTTCCGAACAAGATGATCGGGTCTCAGCAACTTCCTGACCAAAACGCCTTCCGTCACAATCATGGCGGCCTATTGAACTAAAGCGTTCCGACCCAGAGAACAATAGTCACCCCTTTGTCCTTGTTGGTGATGTGCTGTTTGGCCGGATTGGCGAAGAAGTGGACGGCGTCCCCTTCGGCAAGCTCAACGGACTGGTTTCCGTGGATAAGTTCCACAGACCCTTTGAGTACACAAAGCACTTCCTGACCGTTTTTCACGCTCTTGCGCACAGGAATCCGCGTCCCGGGTTTGAGAAACAGGACGGCGCTGTCAATAACGGATCGATTCTCGGGAGGCAGGAACCGGCGGGTGACGAATCCTGCATGGGGAATTTCCACGTCTTTCCACTCCGTTTTTTGGATCGTCGCCAGGTTTTCTTCTGTGTCGGCCTGGTTTAAAAGATCGCCGGCATTGACGCCCAAAGCGTGACAGATGCCGACCAGGGTGTCCACCGACGGAGAACTCACGCTGTTTTCCACCTGGCTCAGAAAACCCTCAGAGATGCGTGCTTTTTCGGCAACGGATTTGAGGGTCAGCTTTCGTTCTTTTCGATGTCTACGGATCAAGGCTCCGAGGTTCACGGCGAACTCCTTTTCTGCAAGATATCTACATTATTTCAAAACTTAAGTATTTGTAAATAAATTTCTCCCCTTCTCCGTATCGGCCCCCCTTTGACCGAATCTCGATTGTTCGCCCCGTCCCTGCCTCCACAGCTTTGGGGAAAGCCCAGGGTCAAGGATCTTTGAGCGTGTCGCGACGATTATAAGCCCGTTCATAAACCCGGGGCGTCCATCCATTCGTGCCGGCGCAAAATCGTCTTGACATGACGAAAAATCTTGACTATGAATATTTAGTATGTGTAAAGACATCACAGGGAGACGATCATGAAAGGTCCGCTCAAGCTAGTGAGATCAGGAAAAATCGCAGATATGGAACACCTCGGTTCGATCTACGACTGGTCGGAAGGCTCGGCCTATCTGGCGATCGACGAGGTTTCATTTGCCGGTCAACGGGGAGCCATTCTGTCTTACTACAACCCCCCGGTCCACCAGGTGGGAAATCCCGCTCTCGATGCCTACCTGGAAGGTCTCGACCGGGTCTACGAACGCAGAAACGAGCTCGCATTCCTCATGACGGTCGGAGCCAATGATCCTGTTCACGCCGGCGGAGACCTCAAGGAAAGCCTCGAGAAACTGGACAGGACCGCGGCCTTGAAAAAAGAGAAGGAACAGGCGGGCGCTTCAGCCGAAGAGATTGACGCGCTTTATCACTGGGCGGACAGGCGCCTCGAAAAAGGGACCGCCCTTCACGGAAAGGTAAGAACACTGGCCCATCACCTGCGCACGGTCGCCGTCTGCGGCGGAGGCACCCGTTTCGGAGGTTCGACCGAGATTCCCCTGATGTCCGACTACCTCGTGGGAGACTCCCGGAGCGGCATGTGTTTCAGCGAAGCCATGATCGGCCTCCTGCCCGGCTGGTCGGGCGTGGCCAGGGCCATCATCAAGGCGGGGCGACTGAACGCACAATACATGGCCATGACCGGCAAGGAGGTCAAGGCGGACCAGCTGAACGCGATCGGTATCTACAATGCGGTGGTGGAAATCCCGCTTCCTTTTCCCCGGATGAGCAGGATCGGGGATCCCAAGGCCGATAAGGCGGCCTACGCGGAGGCCCTGGCAAGACACGACGAGGAAACGGGCACGGTCCTGCTTCCCAAAGGACTGCAAATCGCCACATGCCCGGTGGAAGACATCCCGGTCATCAGAGAACCGGTCGCTCTTGCCGCGGAATCGGAAATCGCCGAGGAGGTAAAGAAACGGCGAGATCCTGAGACCTATGCCCCCATCCGGGGAAAGTCTCTCAGGGAGGTCGCCGAGGAGATGCGAAAGCTGGGGAGGCCCCTGGCACCCCAGTCGGTCCGTGCGCTTTCGGATCTCTTCGCGAGCTACACGCCGGGCGACTTCGATGAGGCGGCTTTCGTGAAACGGGAAGCGGATGCGGACGCCAGGCTCTACAGAGATCCAAAATTCCGCGCAGGATTGACCGCGACACTGGAACAAAAGGTGGCGGATTTCAGGGAGGTTTCGTGAGATGAGGCCGTATTTCGAGAAAATGAGTTCTATAGGCAAAGTGCTTTCGGAAAGAGAGAAAGCACAGAGTGAAGCAAACGCCAAGGAGATCTACACCGTGGATCAGGCCGTGGCACAAGCCATGGAAGACCGCAAGAAGACCGGACTTCCCGCAGATAAACTCCACAAGCGGGGGGAGAAGACCGCGTGGGAACGCATCGATCTTCTGGTGGACCCGGGTACTTTCCTACCCATTAACAGTATCTATGATCCGGAGTTCAATCAGGAAGGAACAACCGGGGTTGTGACGGGGCTGGCACAGATATCCGGAAGGTATGCGTCCGTGATAGCCTCGGACAACAAAGTGCTTGCCGGCGCCTGGATACCGGGGCAAAGGGAACATGTTTTTCGAGCCCAGGATATCGCCGAAAGCCTCAACATCCCACTCGTTTGGATTCTCAACTGCAGCGGCGTCAAGCTGACGGAACAGGAAAAAGTGTACGCCGGTAGACGGTCGGGGGGAAGAACCTTTTTCAGGCATTCTGAGTTGGCGGAGAAAGGAATCCCCGTGATTGTAGGAATGTACGGGACCAATCCGGCCGGCGGCGGCTATCATGCCATCAGCCCGGCCATTATCTTTGCTCATGAGAAATCCAACATGGCCGTAGGCGGCGGCGGAATCGTGAGCGGCATGTCACCGAAGGGACATTTTGACATTGAAGGCGCAGAGACCCTCATCGAGGCGACAAGAAAATTTAAGCAGGTGCCTCCGGGAGGCGTCGGAATTCACCATGACAAGACCGGCTTCATGCGGGAGGTGTTTGATACTGAGGAAGGTGTGCTTGAAGCCATCCGAAAATGCATGTCGGGGATGCCGTTATATGATCCTTCGACTTTCCGCGTGGCCGAACCGGCCAAACCCCTCTACCCTGCCGAAGATCTGAATTATGTCGTTCCCTTTAATCAAAAGAGGGTCTACAGTATTGAACAGGTCCTGGCAAGGATTTTCGACGGGAGTGAGCATTTGGAATATAGA
>Ga0180433_10010850_pt1 | contig 10894 bp, 2 predicted proteins | sample SS_ome_8_FD_132980 | JGI IMG/M metagenome (GOLD analysis project Ga0180433, IMG submission 132980) | Hypersaline lake sediment archaeal communities from the Salton Sea, California, USA - SS_1_D_1 metaG | ecosystem: Environmental > Aquatic > Non-marine Saline and Alkaline > Hypersaline > Sediment...
AAATATTTACATAAAAAATACAGATGAGAATAATACAAATGCTTTATTGCATGTATATGATATATCCGGTAAAATAATAAAAGCTTATAAACTACAAAACACAACAATAAACACTTTTCCTGTAAACGCTTCAAGCGGTATATATCTAATTAAGATATTTACTGATACAGATGTTATTAATAAAAAATTATTTATTCATTAATTTACCTTCATTTTGCTGTTTCCCCTTAAGTATTTCGTTCTAAATACCTGAAATGCCAAATAACATATTTGATGTAATAACTATTTTAGTTGACAAATAAATTAATTTATTATTCTAATCGCATATAATATATCTAAATTATCAATCAGGTATTTCTACGTATGAACAAAGTATTTAGTTAAACGTATATATTAATGTATATATATATAATGAAGTCAGGAATTCTAAATATTATTTTACTTCTACTATCTCTAATTATCGGTTCAAATTTCATTTTTGCCCAAATCGGTCCCGGTGGTGTCGGCGATAACACAACAAACAAACTCTGGCTGAAAGCGGATGCAATTACAGGTCTGGCAGACGGAGAATCAGTTACTACATGGAATGATGCATCCGGGAACAGTAATAATTTTACCCAGAGTACTGCCAAAAGAAAACCAACCTATATAACATCAATTATCAACGGGAATCCGGTAGTTTATTTCTACGCAGAGAACGGAAATAAAGAAGATTATATGACTTCTTCATTTACGGTCCCGACGCAAAACCTTACGATGTTCACTGTATTATATCATAATGATCCGGACGGACCTGTATGGGTCACTGACAACGGCACCACCAATACGGGATTCTGTCCTTATGACAGTGATGACGGGAACCAGAAGCTATATACCGGCTCATGGCTGCAGAAAACTTCCACATTTGCAAACAGCACATGGTATTCAACTGTTATTGTTCAGGGAACAGGTTACTCGGAAATATGGAAGGATGGAATGTTGAGTGATAATAACGCACAGAATAGCGGCACTCTCGGGACTTTTGAGATAGCCAAAAGCAATAATGATTATTTTGACGGGTATATAGCTGAAATCATTCATTATAATTATGACCTCAATGATGCTGAAAGGATCATTGTTGAAAATTACATTGCTGCAAAATATAACCTGAGCATAACAAACGACAAATACGCCTTCCAGGGAAGCTATGGAAACGATGTTGCAGGTATAGGCAGGGTGGATGCATCAAATACACACTCAGAAGCAGAATCTTCAGGAATACTCAGAATAGGCAACAGCAGCAGCCTTGGTGACGGGGACTATCTTCTTTTTGGCCATGATAACGGGGATATATCAACATGGACTACAACGGAAGCACCCAACTCGGGAACCAACACACAACGGATCGCCCGTGAATGGAAACTTGACGAAACAGGTGATGTCGGAACAGTCACAATAAGTATTGATCCAACAGACCTCGGCTCTCTGCCTGCCGGCTATAACACCTACGTTGTGTGGGTTGACGGTGACGGGGATTTCTCTACCGGTGCGACGCAATATCCATTAATACTAAACAGCGGTTTATATGTAGGTAATAATATTGATATTGCAGATGCAAATTATATCACTGTTGGTATTATTAAGCCTGTAATTGAATTTTCCACTTCAGCATCAGGAAATTCAGAAACGAACTCCTCTCCCAACATTGAAATATCTGTAAACTTTGTTCTGGCCGATGATATTACAGTGGATTATTCTGTTTCAGGCGGAACAGCCACAGGCGGCGGAACAGATTATTCATTGGCAGGAGCTACCGTTACTATCACAGCTGGAAACACAACAACAAACATAACCCCGGCTATTATTAATGATACAGAAGTAGAATCCGGTGAAACAATTATCATTGACCTTTCAAATCCTTCCGGCGCCACACTCGGAGCAACAACTACACATACATATACGATAACTGATGACGATGCCTCCCGTGACATAGACTTCCAGTCATCATCTTCCGGCGGAGGAGAAAGTACGACTCCTGTTTCCGTTACAGTACAACTCAGCTCGGTTGACAACACAAATGCCTCAAGTGTAGATTACACTGTTACAGGAGGTACAGCAACCGGAGGAGGCACTGATTTTACGCTTGCTGCAGGTACAGCAACAATAACTGCCGGAAATACAACAACATCGTTTGATATTACTATAATTGATGATATATATGATGAATCAGACGAAACAATAATAATAACATTATCAAATCCATCCAATGCAGTGCTGGGAACCAACCAGGTATTTACATATACAATTACTGACAACGATTCTCCTCCTGAAGTGCAATATTCATTGACTTCATCAAACGGTGGCGAAGCAGTATCCCCTGTAAATATAGAGATATCACTGTCTGCGGAAACGGAAGAGGATGTCACTGTTGATTATTCGGTTTCCGGAGGCACAGCAACAGGAAGCGGTACTGACTACACTCTTGCCGGAGGTACCGCAACAATAACTGCAGGGACAACAACAACAAATATATCAGCAACAATAACTAATGATACAGATGTGGAAGACGATGAAACGATAATAGTTGATCTTTCAAATCCGTCAGCTAATGCAACACTGGGTGATAACACATCCCACACCTTCACTATTAATGATGATGACAATGACAGAAAAATTGATTTCAGCACAAGCAGTTCCAACGGGGATGAATCCGCCACACCTGTCACTGTTACAATACAGATCAATAATATTGATGAAGTCAACCCGACCACGGTTGATTATACAGTGACCGGAGGCACTGCAACCGGAGGCGGCAGTGACTATACTGTGGCCAACGGCACAGCGACAATTACAGCAGGTAATACCACTACATCATTTGATATTACAATAAATGATGACAGTATGGACGAATTGGATGAGACCATTATTTTCACCTTATCCAATCCCACCAACTCAAACCTTGGCACCAACACGGTATTCACTTATACAATAAATGATAATGATGACCCGCCGACAATAGAGTTTTCAAATTCTTCATCAAATGAATCCGAATCCACCTCATCAAAGAATATAGAAATATCATTATCCGTTATTTCAGGGCAGGATGTTACAGTTGACTATACTGTTACCGGAGGGACTGCCACCGGTAGCGGAACAGATTACACTCTTGCTAACGGAACAGCAACAGTTACTGCCGGTAATACAACAACAAATATCAACATTTCCCTGACCAATGATACCGAGCTTGAATCAGGAGAAACTGTGATCATTGAATTATCTGATCCTTCGGGAGCAGACCTGGGAGCAACCACAACACATACATTCACTATTAATGATGACGATTCCTCAAGGGAAATTGATTTTAATGCAAGCAGCTCAAACGGTGACGAGAGTGTTACCCCTGTTTCGCTGACAATCCGTATAAACAGTATTGACAATGATAATTCAACAACTGTTGACTATACAGTAACAGGGGGCACTGCAACAGGCAGCGGAACCGATTATACCCTTGCCAACGGTACAGCTACAATAGTTGCAGGCAACCTCAGCACAATTGTGAATATCACCGTTGTTGACGATTTTTATGATGAGAATAACGAATCAATAATAATCACTCTTTCCAATCCGACAAACAGCACGCTCGGCAGCAACCAGGTATATACATATACAATAAATGACAATGATGATCTGCCAACCATCGAATACAGTACATCTTCATCAAGCGGTTCGGAAAATTCATCACCTGCAAATGTGGAGATATCTTTGTCTGCCGAAGCAGAAGAGGATGTCACAGTTGACTATACAGTAACAGGAGGAACAGCAACAGGAGGAGGCACAGACTATACACTGTCCAATGGTACGGCTACAGTTACCTCCAGTAATACAACTACAAGTATCAGTATTACTATTGTTGATGATGCATCCCTCGAATCAAATGAAACAATAATCATAGAATTATCAAATCCTTCTTCAAATGCCACACTGGGCACAACAACATCACATACTTTTACTATTAATGATGACGATAATGACGGTTATGAAGGCCCCGGCGGTATAGGGAATAATTCTACAAACAAGCTGTGGCTGAAGGCTGATGCTATTACAGGATTAAACAGTGGCGATCCGGTTACAACATGGAGTGATGCATCAGGTAACAGCAATAATGCATCTCAGTCAACAGCCAACAGAAAGCCCACATACTATACAAACCAGGTAAACGGCCTTCCTGCTCTGTACTTCGATGATCAGAACGGTAACAGGGAAGACTACTTATCTACCTCATTCACTCTTACAAACCAAAACATGACAGTATTCACTGTGTTCTCTCACAGCAGTGGTACAGGTCCACTCTGGGTGAGCGAAAAAAATACGACAAATTCGGGTTTCTATCCTTATGACGGCACTAACCAGAAATTATGGACAGGTGCCTCATGGCTGCAAAAAGCATCCACTTTCAGTTCAGGCACTTACTATTCAAGTATTATAATACATAAATCAGGCGCTTCTGAAATCTGGAAAGACGGCACATTAAATGATAATAATTCATCCAACAGTGTTGGGCTGGGCACTTATGAGATAGGTAATGGCAACTATAACTACTACAAAGGGTATATTGCAGAAATAATATTCTATAATAAATCGCTGAACGATGCACAAAGGATAATTGTTGAGAACTACCTTGCGGCAAAATACGGACTGACAATTTCCAATGATAATTACGCTTACCAGGCAGCCCATTCTTATGATGTCGCAGGGATTGGTCGTGTGGATGCTTCAAACATGCATACGGAAGCGATGTCTGCTGAAATGTTCAAAGTCAGCAATGCAGGCGACCTTGGCAATGGTGAGTATCTGCTGTTCGGGCATGATAACGGCTCAATTACGAGCTGGACCACAACAGAGGCGCCTTCCGGCACACAGCGCATCGCGCGTGAATGGCGCCTTGATGAAACAGGGGATGTGGGAACTGTTGACCTTGCCCTGGATATTACTGACCTGCCTTCAAAGCCGGCAGGGTACAACACATATATTGTTTTTGTTGACAGCGACGGAGACTTCTCTGCCGGTGCAACGAGTTATGACCTGAGTCTGGATGGGGGATTTTACATTGCTGCAGGCACAGCAATCAGTGACGGGGATTATATCTCCTTCGGCGTGAAACAACCTACTGTTGAATTCACTGCATCAATATCCGAAGGATCGGAAGGGACAACACCCGCAATGGTAGAGATAAGCATATCCGCAGATTCAGACCAGGATATATCTGTCGATTATACTGTAACAGGAGGGACTGCTAGTGGCAGCGGAACAGATTACACACTTGCTGACGGAACAGCAACCATAACTGCAGGTAACACTACTACAAATATTTCAATTACAATCAATAATGATGTAATTGATGAGAATGATGAAACAATAGTGATTACACTATCCAATCCAACAAATTCATCACTGGGAACAAATACGGAACATACTTTCACTATAACTGATAATGATCCTGCGCCACCAATACAATTCACTGCAACAACATCATCCGGGTCAGAGCCTTTAACACCGTTAAATATCGAGATCAGCCTCTCTGCACAGTCGGGACTTGATGCAACAGTTGATTATACAGTTACCGGAGGCACTGCCACCGGAAGCGGAACAGACTATACACTTGCTGATGGTACAGCAACAATAACTGCAGGAAATACTACTACAAACATCACTTTATCAATAACCGACGATGAATTATGCGAGGGAGATGAAACAATAGTGATCGCTCTTTCCAATCCGTCCAATTCATCACTTGGTTCCAATACAACACATACATATACTATTGAAGACGACGAAATATGTGCATCGGAATGGACAGGTTCTGTTTCTTCTGATTGGGATAATGCAGGCAACTGGACACACGGAGTTCCGAATCCAACAATAGATGTGACATTCTCGGCAATAGCACCTAATGATCCGGTTATTGCAGGTAATGCCGAATGTGAAGATATCACCATCTCTTCCGGATCAAAACTTTCCGTTGACCCAACCGGCACATTAACAGTGTATGGCGCACTCATTGCAAATGACACACTTTACTTTGAGTCTGACATAAGCAATACTGCATCTCTTATTGATAACGGCACTATATCAGGATCAGGACCATTCATTGTTGAAAGATACCTGACAAACCATTGCTGGCACTACTTTTCTCCTCCTATTAGTGATGCCACAGGAGGAATGCTTACAGGAGTCTGGAGCAATAAATATTATTATGACGAAACAGGACAACAATGGGTTCAGATAGATAATGAGGATCCGCTGACAGTAATGAAAGGAGCAGATGTGTATGTTGCAACTTCCAGTGATAAAACATCAAAATTCGACGGCACACTAAATACAGGATCAAAAAGTATAAACACAACAGCCGGCGGACAGGGCTGGAATCTTATAGGGAATCCTTATCCTTCTGCTATTGACTGGGATGCTTCATCAGGATGGACAAAAACAAATATCAACGACGCTATTTACTTTATGAAAAGCGACGGTAATTTTGCAACATATATTATGGGGGTCGGAACAAACGGAGGGACACAGTACATCCCCGCTATGCAGGGATTCTGGGTGAAAGCAACAGGAGCAGGAACCGTCGGCGTTACCAATGATGTAAGAGTGAATAATTCACAGGCATTCTGGAAAAACAGCAAAGTCACCTATCCTTTGCTCGGGCTTACTATCGAAGGAGAGGCAGGCACAGACGAAACGATCACTAGGTTTGTAGAAGGCTCAACAATGAATTTTGACGGTGCTTATGATGCGTATAAAAAATTCAGCACAAACCCGGAAATACCCCAGTTATACACTGTCACTCCTGATGAAAGCGAACTGTCTATAAATACCATGCCTGAGATAACTGCAGAACTTGAAGTGCCGTTGAATGTCAGGATCGGCACCAATGACACATACAGCATCTCTATCACACAGATAGAGAACTTCAGTGACACAATGCCCATATATCTTGAAGATCTTAAAATTGACAGCGTACTGAATCTGAAATCGGAAATAACTTATTCATTTATCGGAGAAACAACCGATACGGCAAGGTTTATCCTCCTGTTTTACGAACCGGATGCAGAAGCGAACTGGACAGGAGCCACCCCGGACTGGAACACTGCCTCGAACTGGAGCAATAACAGTATCCCCGGTAACAAAACCAATGTTACCATCAAAGCCGATGCAACAAACCAGCCTGTTATTGATGATAACTGTTATTGCAAAAATATTACCATTGAACCAGGAGCATCTCTGATCATCAATACAGGGAATATACTGGATGCCGGAGGTGACCTTGTACTTCTTTCAGACGCATCAGGAACAGGGCAGATAATTGATAACGGAACCCTGGCCGTCAGCGGTACAACAACAATGCAAAGCTACATATATAAGCAGGCATGGCACTATGTCTCACCGCCCATCTCAAATGCGAACAGCAGTATGTTCAGCCAGGCAGGACAGAATTTCTACTCATATAATGAGACCAGTGAATCATGGCAGTCAGTGTCAGGCAGCCTTACTGTTATGAAAGGATATAATACTTACATGTACTATGACCATGATACTGTGCTGTATTCCGGCACACTGAACACAGGCAGCCAGAGTATTGAAGTGACTAACGGAAGCCAGGGATGGAACCTGGTCGGAAACCCCTACCCTTCGGCTATTGACTGGGATGCAGCGTCAGGGTGGACAAAAACAAATATCAATGACGCTATTTACATCTGGGACAATGCAGTAAGCAACTATGCAGCTTATGTTGACGGTGTGGGAACAAACGGAGGAACACAGTATATTGCTCCGGGACAGGGGTTCTGGATCAAGGCAACAGGAACAGGCACTCTTGGAACAACAAATGATGTAAGGGTGATCAGTGATCAGGCTTTCAGGGAAGACAGGGATGTTTCCAATACTCTGAAACTAACTGTAAATAGCTCATTATACTATGATGAAACAATAATTCGGTTCAAAGATAATGCCACTGATGATTTTGATGACCTTTATGATGCACTGAAAAAATTCAGCTATGAGTATGTGCCAATGATATATTCCAAAGCATCAGGCGATCAGGACCTTGCAGTGAATTCATCGCCGTTCCCCGACAGTTACTGCTCAATACCTCTCTACTTTAAAGTCAATACTAACGGTAATTATACTATCACGGCAGACCTGATGGAAAGCTTCGACCAATCCGTAACAATATACCTCGAAGATGTCCTGACAGGAAACTGGACAATACTTAATCAGGATCCGTCCTATACCTTCAGCCATTCAACAGGCAATGCACTTAACAGGTTCATCCTGCATTTCTACGGCATAACCACTGACACAGATGAAATAAATGATAATTCATTATATATATATTCATATTCCGATAACCTGTATATCAGAAGCAGCACAGAACTTCTTAACGGAACTGTTGAAGTATATGATGTTGTGGGAAGAATGATATTTTCACAAAACATCAATAATACTACAATCTACAGGCATACACTTGACAACCCGTCAGGCAATTATATTGTAAAGCTCAGAACCGGAGCCGGTATTTACACCAGAATACTTTATTTTGAATAGTACGGATTTTTAGTATATTTATCCCGTATGCTTTTCAGGATCCGTAATAGAATAAGACAGTTCATAAAACAAAGGAACCCGCTGGAGCTGTTCCTTATTAAAGGTGCAGTACTCTTTTTACTGTATTATATAGGAAAAACAGTGCTTAACAAATCAGCGCTTTTCAAAATACCATATCATAATTTCAAGCTGTTCATGACCAAAGCCCTGTTATACCCGACAAAAACCCTGCTGGGCTGGATGGGGTATGAAAGTGACATACAGGGTAAGCTGCTGATCATTATGGATGACTATGCAATAAGGATTGACAGGGCATGCCTGAGCATGAATCTGATGGCTCTTTTTGCAGGGTTCCTGATCATCTACCCGGGGAAATTAAGATCCAAACTATGGTATATACCCATGGGAATAATTATTATTTATCTTTTAAATATCCTCAGGGTCAGCGGACTGGGAATTATCAATGTATGCTGCCCGGCGTCTATGGATTTTTATCACAGGTACCTGTTCAAGATCATTATCTATTGCTTAATATTCCTTATGTGGTTCATCTGGATCAGGAGGTATGGGTATAAGGGAAATAAGGGTATAAGGGTATAAGGGTATAAGGGTATAAGGGTATAAGGGTATATCACCTGCTCCGGAAATTGTCTTCCAGGATCTGGATATATGCTTTTCCAATTTTCAGATCGGATGATGTATATGTACCTTCACGGATGATGTATTTATCTGAGGATTTGTTATAAACTAATTTGTATATATCCGACATTAATCCAAAACCATTATTATAAGAATAAAATGCAAATGATCCTGACCGGTTACTCAACATATTTTTACTAAAATCATAACTATTGTTTTCCATACCGAGCTGATACAGGATCGTTGCCGGAATATCCGTCTGGCATGCATATTTATCAATGATCGTATCCCCGGCATTCAGCGCGCCTCCGAGCCAAAGCATCGGGATCCTGAATCCGCCGGGAGAATAATTTTTATGATCTCCGATATCTTTTACACCATGATCTGCCACAATTATCACCCATGTATTTGCCCACCATTCCGATCTCCGGGCTTTTTCAATAAATTCACCGAGACACCTGTCAGAGTAATATGCTGAATTTAACAAATTATAATTATCATGTGACTTGTCAAACACCGGTTTCATCGGAATGTCATACGGTTCATGATTGCTTAATGTAAGAAAAACCTTAAAGAACGGCTCTTTCTTTTCTTTATCCAGATCATTCAGCAGTCGGTTGAACACAATGTGATCCGGAACGCCCCATTCCGATATCCTCTCGGACATCCTGAAATCCTTCAGAGAGATCATATTATCAAATCCGGCGACAACAAAATATGCACGCATATAAGCAAAGTCAATATCCCCTCCGTAGTATATCGAACCCGAATATCCTGCTTTCTTCAGATCAGCGGATAAATGCGGGATACTTTCCACTTTACCGGGATACAGCATAATATGTTTTGACGGATGAGCAGGATAACCGCTCAGGATAGCAGGCAAAGCATCATGTGTACGTGACCCGCTTGCATAAAAATTCTCAAATAGTATCCCTTCTCCTGAATATTTATTGAAATAAGGGGTGATTCCGGGTAGTCCGCCCAATACACTGATATAATCAGAAGAAAGGCTCTCCATTATGATCATCAGGATATCAGGCCTTTCCTTTATTATGATCCGGGACGGATACTGCCTGTTATATAATTCTTTAAAAATTTTGTCTGCCTCCTTATCATCATAGTATCTGTATTCTTCTTTGTCTTTTAGCAGGTTTTTCGTCGAACTGCCTATGTTCCACACGACATTAACTGCCGCATGGTTTGAAAAACCTCTGTCAGAAAAATAAACACAGCCTGAATTAATGATCCCTGCTCCTCCCCTGTTAAAATAGAGCCAGAATACCATTACAGTAATTATAACAACTGACACTTTCCATCCGGGTTTATTGATGTGCAATATCACTTTTTTAATAAAAATATTATACAGATAAATAAAAACAGCTATCCACAGCAATGCTGTAAATGCAAGTATAACGAACTTCCATATCGTAACTGAGGATATTACTCCGGAAAGGAATCGTGCATAATATAAAGATGAAATATCCAGCCTGTAACCCCAGTGTTTATATAACTCAATGTCCGAAACCACCGGTATTGTACAGCATACTAATAAAATATATGTATAATAATTTATCAGTAAGGGAACCAGCTTACTATTGTTCAGAGAATATATAATAAATAACAATGCAGGGATCATTACTATATAGCCGGTTGCTGCAAAGTCTATCCT
>Ga0180433_10010851_pt1 | contig 10894 bp, 11 predicted proteins | sample SS_ome_8_FD_132980 | JGI IMG/M metagenome (GOLD analysis project Ga0180433, IMG submission 132980) | Hypersaline lake sediment archaeal communities from the Salton Sea, California, USA - SS_1_D_1 metaG | ecosystem: Environmental > Aquatic > Non-marine Saline and Alkaline > Hypersaline >...
AACGCTAAATTCTCATCTTGGTAGACATTATTTAAAATCATAAATAAATTTAGGTTAATCAATATTAGTACTATTATCATGAAGAAAGAAAGGCTTAATAAGAATTTCTTGGATGAATTTGAAAATTATGCGTTCTCAATTATTAAGGAAAATAATATTTTTTTAGTTGGATCATCTCGATTTAGGGATTACTTTCTTAAGGTGGAGTCAATCCTCCAAATCATTTATAAGAAGCAAGTATATATATGCTCTGTGGATGGATTATTCAATAAGGAATGCTTTTCCAAAGAAGAATGGGAAAACCTACAAACTATTGCACTTCAAAAGCTGCATAATCATGATGCAATCTTAATAATTGATGTTAATAATTATATTGGTGACCATTCCCGGGAAGAAATTGAATATTTTAAGAATGTAATAAAAAAACCCGTTTATTATCTTTCACAATTGAAACACTAAGACTCTCTTTTCATACTCATAAATTAATAATTCCTTAAACTCAGAAGATTTTAAAGTTTTATTGATAATTTTCTCTTAGTTTATAAGTAGATATAATGAAAATAAATAGGGTTTAATTTTACTATGGAATTGTTCCAAATATTTTGGGACGATCAGAAGAAACTTTGTTTGGAATTCAAGAAAAATGAGGAAGAGCAAGTTCTTTTTCTTCCTGATAAAATTAAACGCCTAAATTTTCGCTTTGAAATCTCTAAAATAGTGACAGATCAGATATATTACCGACAAACTCCATCTTTAATCTCAATAAAGAAAATCTATCATTCTCAAGAATATTTGAGTTTTTCTATTGATTTAGATGAGATTCGAGGTTATGATGATGTGCAATTTAAAATCTTAGAACTAAGTATTAATTTGTTTTCAGGTCAAAGAATTGAATATTCATTTAGCGAGAAGTTTAATATTTCCGATATTTGGATAAATGAGGATTGTTATGCGGGGTTCCAGTTCATAGATTTGACTAAAAGCCGTAATCAGCGACAAAGTTTCATTAAAGAAAAAGTTTTTGAGGAAGTTAAAACGGATTTCGGGCAAAATAAAGAAAAAAGAACTTTTGTATACGAAAAAAACAGTGTAGAAAGCTATAATATTGATCAAACCTTAATGACAATGATTACCGAGAGTAATCAAACGCTTAAAAACATTGAAACTCACCTCAAGAATCTGACAAATACTCTTCAGAATATGCCGTTAAGCAGTGTACCAGTAGGACCACCCCAGCGGTTACCTCAGAGGGTTCCCGGAGCCTCAATGAGTCATGTCACTTCTGAAAAAGTAGCAAGTCTAATTAAATCGAGTGCTTCTTCTGTAAAGATGTTAGTGATCAAAGAAATGAAAGATAAGTTTAGAGAAGTCACCGAAAAGCATAATGGATTTAGTGTGAAAGATATTTTAAAGCCAATGAGTAAAGAAGAGCTTAAAGCACTTACCCTAGATGAGGAAGATTTAAGAAAAAAGTCAGAAGAAGCTATCAATAATCAGATTAAACGGCTTCAAAAACAAGAGTCACAGCAAATTGAACTCAGTGATCTAAAAAAACCAGAATAGCCCTCAAATGATAATAAGAAGTATTCATTAATTATGCTAGATTAGATAACTTTAAGAAAGATAGGTAGATTTAAGAGAGGGAAAAGAAGATATTAATTAATTATTTTATCGGAACTGCGGGTAGTGGCAAATCGACTCTCACTGGATTACTTAAAGAATATATTATAACGCGCGATCCAGAAATATCGGCCATTACCATTAATTTAGATCCAGGCGTAAAAATAATTCCTTATGATCCCGATATTGACATTAGAGATTATATTATGCTTGATGATATCATGACGGAATATGGATTAGGTCCCAATGGGGCAATGATATTAGCCTCAGATTTAATGGTAAATTATTTGGATGATATTAAGGAAGAGATAGATGATTTAAACCCTGACTGGGTCTTTGTTGATACTGCTGGACAATTAGAATTATTTGCATTTAGAGAAACGGGACCGTTAATCGCAAGTTCTTTAGGGATTGGGGACGTACAAAGAGCTGTTTCGTTTTTATTTGATTCCAACTTGGTTCTAAGACCGAATGGATTTATTTCCACCTTATTACTAGCAGCATCAGTTCAATTTAGGTTTCGAAAAATATCTCAAATGAACCTCTTAGCGAAATGTGATTTATTGGATGAGGACCAAATCGATATGATCGTAGATTGGAGTCAAGATTTTCAAGCATTAGAAGATTCTACTAATGAGCGAGAGAGTGGATTGATTAGAGAATTATCGATACTTCTTTCGGACGTTTTTATCCAAATGGGCTCTACCGCTGAATTGATCCCTTGTACGATAAAGGAGGAAAAAGGGCTCGATCTTATATTTGGCTATCTCCAAAGAATATTCGATTCTGATGAATCTCGATTCTATTAAATTTAAAAAATAAGTAGCAAGTAAAATTTAGAGCAAAAGGGATTTTTTTATTTCACCAAGAGTTATAATTGATTGATTTTCAACGAGTGAATTAATTAGCCCCTCAATAATCGATTTTGACGATCAATGAACTTCCAACTAGTAAAATAAATATTATTTCTAATGGATTAAAATAAGAAAACAATTTAAAAGGTATTAAATTCAGTTGCTTAAACTTTCTTATTCGAATTATTAAAAAAATGCATGTAATTAGTTAGCGTTCAAAAAAAACATATAGAACAGGTTAGTAATAAAATTCAGCGTGACAAAATCAGAAGAGTGAAATAAGTTCTAATTAAATTATATAGCTACCTTAATATAAAATTAGTGATGTACTAATATAATTAACAAAAGATAATTATCATAACTAGAACTCTCTCATGAAAATAATCGGTCCTTGCGCGGGTATTGGTTCAAGGCTTCGACCATTTACTCTAAGTAAGCCGAAAACGTTTATACAAGTAGCGGGAAAGCCTGTACTGGAACATATCCTAAATAAATTCCGTAATACCTTTGATTCAACGACGGAATTGATTTTAATCGTAGGTTACAAAAAACGACAAATCACTGAATTTGTGAGAGAAAAATATGGGGATACGTTTAAATTAACCTTTATTGAACAACAACCGCGTGGTTATAACGATGATGTTCCCTTTTTTTGGGGTTTAGGAGAGGCGGTATACCTTGCCCATAAAAGCTTCAAAGAAATTCAATATACTAATAAAGAGGAAGATAAAAGAGAAGGGGCTTTAATATTTTTAGCAGACATGATCCCTATTGATGAATATTCCTATATTATGTATCGCTATTATGAATCAAATGTAGATGGGATTATTACGGTCATGGAAGTTCCAAAAAAGCAAGCAAGCTCCTATGGCATCATAAAAACTGATAAAAATATGATTATTGAACAACTCATCGAAAAACCAGATAAGTATGTATCAAACTTGGCTATCGCGGGAATTTATGCATTCTCACATTCCGCAACCTTAGCGTTGTTTAAAAATATTAAAAATTATTTGGATAAAAGAACAGAAGATTCGAAAGAGATTTATTTGACTGAAAGTCTTCAAGACTTAGTCGATAACGGTTTTAAAATTGCAGCTGTTAATCTTAAGAAAGGAATCTTAGATTTTGGACGTCCTTCAGCCTTATTATACGGAAACAAATATCTATTAAGTCAAGAGTCTACGAAAAAAGAAGATTTTGCTCGTAAACAGATTACCATCGATAAATCATTTATAAAAAATCCTATATTTATTGGTGAGAACTCCAAGATTGTCAATTCCGTCATTGGACCATATGTTTCGATTGGAAATGATTCTCATATTGAAAATTCTATTTTGGAAAATTGTGTTATTGAGCAAGCAGTATCGTTAAAAAAAATAATCTCTTCCAACTCCATAATTGGAAGTAATGCGCAAATTTCGAATATTAGCAAAGATAATTTAATAATCGGAGATAAAACCATTTATTAACCATTGGTTTGATAATTTTAAATAGATTTTTTATGGTGTGTGTGTTATTTATTTATAGGAAGATAATTATTCTTAATTATAAATAGAGTGATTTAAAAAGTATTTGTGATAAATTATGTCTTACAATATTGCATTTGATATAGCCCACAAACCACGAGGAAAGATTGATGAAAATCTTACTGAAATGCGTGATTTTCTTAATTCCAATGGCTTTATGTGTTATAATTTCTTAGAAACTCCCATTACCCAACAATCATTAAAACCATTTGATGTCTTAGTGTTTATGTGCCCCGATTTTGCAAAAATTTCATCGATGGAAATGACGGAGATTTGTAACTGGGTTGAAGAAGATGGAGGAGGATTATTTTTACTATCCCATGCGGGAGGGGACAAAGGACGAAATAGTAATTTAAGCGAATTAAGTCAGCGTTTTGGTATCTTGTTTGAAAATGACCAAGTATTAGATGAAACTACTAACTTAGGGCTAGAAAATTTACCAATTATTACCGCATTTATTCCTCCTCATCCAATAACTAATGGTATTTCTTCAATATGCTATCGATCTGGGTGTTCTCTTACTATTATGGGAAATGCTTTTTCAATCGCTTCATCAAATGAGACTTCGGAGCCATTCTCAACGCCTCTTATGTGCGTTGCTCAGCCTGAAAATGGAAGAGTATGTGCTATTGGAGGCTATGAGCTTTTTAGAGACAATGTAGGCGGTGGATTTAGCTCAGATGAACATCCAACTCTAGCGTACAATATTTTTACATGGTTAGTTTCTGATTATAGAATGGAATTACGATCAAAGGGGGAGGTACCAAAAGTCATAACTCAATCAGTACCTCCAACTAATAATTATATATCAGCAACTACAGAAGCAGCTAGTAGTGCGAACAGGAAGATAGATATTGCTTTTTCAATGCAAATCTCAAATCAAAGTGAATTATATGAATTGTTGAAGATTTTTCAAAATCAAATAAATACCATTAAAACTACTATAGATAAATTAGTGAAGACGGCGGGAGGATCGGATAATGAACTTCGCGATAATCCTCCAACAAAGAAACCCCCAAGTCCTTCCCAATTCGTCTCAGAAGATACTTTTGATTCTCTTTTAGAAAGCGATAAGAATTTGACAGATTTACCCCCGAAACCCATAGGTCTAACGAAAAACGGAGGTGAGCCGTTTATTGGATTACCAAAGATTGAGGATGAAGAAAGTATAAAATTTGGCTCCTCGGAAAAACCTAAAAAGAAGCTTAAAAAGAAAGAATTAAAAGCAGAGAAAGAAGCATTGGAGAGTAAGCTGAATTCCATGCGAAATCTGCTCGATTTTATAGAAAAGAAATTTCAAGCGGGTTCAATGGATAAAAAATCCTATGAGAAAAGAACAGGTCAGTTAAAAGTGGATTTGAAAAAAACTGAAAAGAAATTGGACGAAATTAACGAGCTGTTATAAGGGAATTTCTCCTCTAAACAACTTATCCTTCCTCATTTTTTGGTTTAAAATCTTCTGGGACATATGGCTGAGCATACTTATTTACGATTTCGAAAAATTCTTTATCACCGACGCCTTTCGTTATTTTCTTCAACTCTTTTTTAATGATATCAAAAGATCTCCTAATTTCTTCTTTTGAAGTCTCTTCATGTTTTTTCTTTACTTCATTTACAATTTTTTTGATGATCTCATCAGGGATATCGAGGTCTAATACCTTGATTTTTTGTTTTAATGCATGCAATATTGACTGAGACCCTGAAAATTTTCCTAAATAAAAGGTACGTCGTCTTCCTACCATATGCGGATTGATTGGTTCATACGTCAAAGGATGGGCTAAAATTGCGGCAATATGAAGGCCACTTTCATGAGAAAAGGCATAATCACCAACAATTGGTTTATATTGGGATAAAGGTTTACAAAAATATCGTTCACAAACTTCACTTAACTCCGGTAATTTGGTTAGATCTATTCCTGTATTAATTCCCATCCGTTCGAGAATAGTCGCTACTTCCTCTAAAGCAGCATTCCCTGCTCTTTCTCCATATCCATTTATGCATGTATGGGGATAACAGCATCCTTCAAAAACGCCAGTTATGGTGTTTGCTACTGCTAATCCAAAATCATTGTGAGTGTGAATTCCCATACATATTAAGTCCTTTTGTGTTTGAATTACGTCTGCTTTAATCTTTTTGATAAGATAGGCTGTGGAATATGGGGTTAGCACTCCCACAGTATCTCCAAGTACAATTCTTTCAGCTCCTGCGTCGATGGCAGTTAGGAACACATTTTTTAAATGCTCATATTCCGCTCGCGTTCCATCCTCTGAAACCCAGTTGACTTTAAATCCATTTTCTTTTGCATAATGAATCGCGCTTTCAATCTGATCCAGTTCTTGTTCTTCTGTCAATTTTAACGTTTTCATAAATATTGGTGAGATGGGCATGAAAATGACGATTTCTTGAAGATCAGCATCGATACACGCATCAATATCTTCCTTTCTTGGACGGGAAATCCCAACAATTGACGCATTTTTACAATCCTCATTGACAATTGTTTTTACAATAATTTTTTCTGATTCAGATACTGCAGGATATCCGACAGCAATAATTTTTACTCCAATTTCATCCATTAATTTAGCGAGATGGATTTTCTCATCCAATGTTAAGTATACAGTAGGGCTTTGTTCTCCATCCCTTAGGGTTTCATCCCATATGCATACTTCTTTTGGAAGATCAAGATCTTTAAGAGCAATTTTATTGTAATCCACTAAAAGATTTTCTAATTCTTCCTTTGTAAATTTATAGCTCATATTTTATTCCCAGAGGGATTAATCTAACTAAATATCAAAATTGTTTAAAACAAATAAATTAAATTGTTTATTATCAGAAGGAAAAAATGAAAAGCAAATAAAAAATTGTAAGCTATATTATTAAATTAATGTTCATGATCGCAGTCACAACCACACCCACAAGCTTCAATGGGATCAGGTTCGCAACCTGTTTCTACGATTTTTATCATAAAGTTCAGAATTTTTCCGGCTAATGGATGATTCATATCAATTTTAACATGTTCATCATCAACATCTTTTATCCAAGCGACAGAGTATGTATTATTTGGACCATCAACTCTGAGCATCATCCCTGGTTCTGGAGTTATTTCGTCAGGAAATTGCTTTCTATTGATAGTTTGGGTTAAAGCAGGGTCAATATCTCCATAAGCTTTATTGGGATGAATACTCACTTCAAATTCTTCTCCAACTTCTTTTCCAAGTACTGCATCATCAAAACCGCGAATAAGTTGACCTTTTCCCACTTCAAATTTTAACGGTAATCCATTATTTAATTCGGTACTGTCAAAAATTGTGCCATCCTCTAAGCGTCCTACATATTCCACTTTAATAATATCTCCTTTTTGAATTGACATAACTTTTCCTTTTTTTTAATAAGTTTATATTATTGATATTGGTTTAGAATTTATTATTGAATGCGTTATAAATTAAAAATTATTGGTTATTATACGATAATTCATAGTTCTTCAAAGAACCAAACAAAAAAATGATAAAAAAAACCGTAAAAAGATAAAAGAAAGGAGTTAATTGATAAATTTATTTAATAATATCCGTAATAAAACAAGTTTCCATGATTTTAACTCCCCCAATTTGGGATATCTTCTCCTCAATTAAAGGATTAAATTGTTCTATCGAGGGGATTTCTACCTTGATAAAGAGCCCACAATCACCACTTAAACGCCAAATATCTGTAATCTCTTCAATTTTAACTAATTCTTTTAAAATTCCTTTAATTTCCTTGAAATCAGGCTCTATCTTAACTGTTGCTCGAGTTTTTGGCTTGGAATCGATATTATATTCAATTGTATACTTTTTTATGACACCATCATCTTCTAAATTTCGTACTCGTCGTCGAACTGTTGCTTCTGTCTTGCCAACAATCGATGCTATATCATTAAATGATTTTCGACCATCCGCTTTTAATTCTTCCAATATTTTTAAATCAATAGAATCCATTTTTAATAACCTTTAAAAATATTTTTTTAATTTGTGAAAATCTACTTTTCTATATACATATTGTGTAAAACTATAATTAAAATTTTCGATACCATGTTTGATTTTCCAAATTTTGTCGAGAATCTAAAAAAAAACAGTTAAAACATCCTATCCTCAATTTTTAAAATTAATAATTATCTCAATTTTAATTAGAAACTTAATGATTATATATCGCTTTTGAGTCAAATATATAAAATAGAATTATTATTTTAATCAATCTAGTAATTATTAAAAAAATAGTAATTATTCATACATACAAATGACTAATTATTTTCTTGGGATCGATTGCTCTACTCAGAGCATGAAAGGGCTAGTAATTGATGAGCTATCCTTAACCGTCCAAACAAAAATACTTATTAATTATGATAAAGATTTATCTCACTTTCATACTCAAAATGGGGTATATCTCGCGGAGGAAAAGCAAGTTTATTCAAACCCTTTAATGTGGGTTGAAGCATTAGATCTCTTGTTTGAAAAGCTTCAGAATAAGAATATTCCAATCAATAATATTAAAGCGCTAAGTGGTTCCGCGCAACAACATGGCACTGTATACTTAAATAACCAATTCCTTAGTCGGTTAAAAAATCTTAATTCCAACCAACCATTATCTAAACAGTTAGAAGGCGTATTTTCAAGAGAATTGAGCCCTGTATGGATGGATTCAAGCACTACAAGACAATGTCAAGAAATTAGGGATGCGCTAGGAGGGGTAGAGTCAACCATAAACCTTACAGGATCAAATACCTTTGAACGATTTTCTGGACCTCAGATAAGGAAATTTTACCAAAGTAATCCCAGAAAATATGAAAACACTGCGTGGATTCATCTTGTTAGTTCATTTTTATCTACACTGTTATTAGGAAACCCATCCCCTATTGATCATGGTGATGGATCAGGGATGAATTTAATGAATATTAAAAATAAAAACTGGGATAATCAAGCACTGAATGCAACAGCTCCTAATCTTGGTCAAAAGTTACCCTCTCTAACAGAATCTTTCCAAATAATCGGAAACATTGCCCCTTATTATGTTGAACGATATGGATTTTCTCCAGATACTAAATTATTACCTTGGACGGGAGATAATCCAAGTAGTCTCATAGGAGTAGGATTAATAAAACCTGATCAAGTATCTATTAGTCTCGGAACCAGTGATACTTTTTTTAGTTATATGAAACAGCTTTCCTTAGATTTAAATGGTGAGAGCCACGTATTTGGAACTCCTACAGGGGATTATATGGCTCTAATCTGCTTTAAAAATGGTTCTCTAGCACGAGAAGCGATCAGGAACTCTTTTAATCTTAGTTGGGAAGAATTTTCTAATATCTTAAAAAGAACACCTCCAGGGAACTATGGAGGGATCATGCTTCCTTACTTTTATCCCGAAATTGTACCACTTAATTTAGAGCCGAAAGTATATCGATTTGGTTTTAAGGAAAATAATTTGGAGCTAAATGTTCGTGGTGTCATCGAAGCACAATGCCTTTCAATGCGGATTCATTCTCAATGGTTAAAAACGGCCCCCCTTGAAATAATTGCAACAGGAGGTGGCTCAGAAAACCGAGAAATATTACAGATCATTGCAAATGTATTCCAAAGTCCGGTAAAAGCTTTAAAGATCTTAGATTCTGCTGCACTGGGTGCTGCACTACGATGTGTAAAATCATATCAAGATCATATCGGTAGGAAGGTTCCATGGGCAGAATTAATGCAAAAATGCGCGGTTCTAAAACCTTGTGAAATAGTTCTTCCTTTAAACGAGACAAAGTCATTATATGAGGATATGAAGGAAATATATCGATTTTATGAACAATTTATCTTAAAGAATGGAAAAAATCCCGAACGCAAAAGACAAAAATTTACTCAAAAGTATTTTTAATAAGCTATTCATATGAAGCTTTCTTTTTAATATCCTATGTCAGATGAAATTGTCAAAAATTCCAATAGAAAATCCTTTTTCTTTCTCATTGTAGTTTTAATAGTAATTACTGCTGGCATAATTCTTATAATCATAATTGCCGTAAATCAGTTGGGAAATAATACTATTCCAGATGGAGGAGGATGAGGATGTATCGGTTATATGAAAATATACATCACCCAAATGAAATAGACAATGGTATGACCCTTGCGAAAAAAAATTTGTCTCAAGGTAACCCTCCCTCTGCAAGGGAGTTATTGTCTCTCTATTGTATCAAAAATTTAATGACTAACAATTAATAAGATGGTAAATATTATAATTTATATATAACAAAATTATTATAAATGCCCAAAACCTCTTAAATTACACAATTTTATATTGTGGTGGACACTCATGTCAAAAGAAATCCCCGAAAATGTAAAAGAGGCTCTACGAAACATAGGACTAACAGATTATGAAATAGCTATCTATCTCACACTCATAGTGAAAGGACCAATGGATGCTCGTGAGCTTTCTGAGGCATCTGGAGTCCCTTACTCACGTATTTATAATATCCTCACACAACTAGAAAAAGAAAAGAAATTTCTCGTGCGTGAAGAAGAATCTAGACCCAGTAGGTATTTTGCTAAAAGTCCGGATGAGGCATTAATTATTGCTAAGAAACAATATAACGATAGTTTTGATTCTCATTCTAAAACTATTATAAATACTTTAACTCCGATTTATCAATCTCATGATACTCCTATAAAAATCGCGCTTTATATCCATCGAGGTAGAAATATATGCATTACGAAAAGTCTGTCGTTAATTGAACAAGCAAAAACTGCTTTATATGTAGTGGCATCTGATTTTGAATTCCTTGAAATTTTTTATGAGGATATTAAGAAGGCTCGAGCGCGAGGAGTTACTGACATTCGCATTCTTGTCGAAGAGGAGGCTTTCAAAGAAAAAGAATTCAAAGAATTA
>Ga0180433_10010852_pt1 | contig 10894 bp, 5 predicted proteins | sample SS_ome_8_FD_132980 | JGI IMG/M metagenome (GOLD analysis project Ga0180433, IMG submission 132980) | Hypersaline lake sediment archaeal communities from the Salton Sea, California, USA - SS_1_D_1 metaG | ecosystem: Environmental > Aquatic > Non-marine Saline and Alkaline > Hypersaline > Sediment...
CGCCATATCTAAACGCCTTTGAAGATCCTCAGTATTTTGATGTATATGCAGACTCCTGCTTATAGTGTCTCCGGTAAAAAACGATTTCGCCGTCATAATATCAGAATATTTTGGGTCCATTGTGAGTTCATAAATTTTTGCAGTTGCATCAATTACACCCCTTGATATCGGATGATCATTTAACCTTTCCACCCTCTTACCACCTATGAAAAACCTTGGCCTAAGCTTAGAAACCCTCTCCCTGTACTCATCTACTGTCTTTAAAGCCATAATTTCCCCCGAATCTTGTTTGTAGTTTTTCGAATATAAAAAATATATTTTAGCATATTTTTTACGTCAAGCTCAAATTGAATATGGCATAATAGTGAAAAGAAAGCTCAGGATATTCAGTATCAACTGTATGTCCAGCCTATCGTTGACAATCAAAAGACAGATTATTACCTTTTAGATATATGCTTCGGCAAATAGATTAGCCGTCTATGGGTTTTCTAATCGAAACACGTAATTATTTAGAAATAACAATTACATAGTAAGGAGATAGAAGATTATGCGTTTTGACAAATTTACGCTTAAAGCACAGGATGCACTTCAAAATTCTCAGGAATTAGCATCTAAACAAGGCCATCAGCAAATAGATCCTGAACATCTATCGTATGCAATCCTGGAGCAGAAAGATGGGATTATTCCCTCAATGCTCGTAAAGATAGGTGTAAACGAGGGCCAGGTACTCTCTGAATTAGAGCAAACACTTGATAAAAAACCCAAGGTAAGTGGAACAGGATATGGAGATGCATATATTTCACCTCGATCAAAAGAGGTGCTCAATCATTCAATAAATGAGGCTAAACAAATGAAGGATGAATATATAAGCATAGAACATATCCTGCTTGCAATAGTCGAGGAAAAAACAGGAGAAGCCTCAAAGATTTTATCCTCCCATGGGATGACAAGAGAAAATATGCTCAAGGTCCTTATTGATATTAGGGGTGGCCAAAGGGTTGTAGACGCAAACCCTGAGGATAAATACCAGGCAATCGAACGCTTTAGTAAGGACTTAACAAGTATGGCAAAGGAGGACAAACTAGACCCCGTCATAGGTCGAGATGATGAAATCAGAAGGGTAATTCAGGTTCTTTCAAGAAGGACAAAGAATAATCCTGTTTTAATAGGCGAACCCGGCGTCGGAAAGACCGCTATTGCTGAGGGCCTTGCTCAACGAATTATCCGTGAGGATGTCCCTGAAACCTTGAAAGATAAAAGAGTTATAGCCCTTGATATTGGGTCGCTAATAGCAGGGGCTAAATACAGGGGTGAATTTGAGGATAGGTTGAAGGCTTTTCTAAAAGAGGTTTCAGAGGCGCAAGGTTCACTTATCCTGTTTATTGATGAACTGCATACGCTTGTAGGTGCTGGAGCTGCAGAGGGCGCAGTTGATGCCTCTAATATGCTAAAGCCGGCACTGGCAAGAGGAGAATTACGGTGCATAGGCGCAACCACAATAAAAGAATACAGAAAGTATATAGAAAAAGATGCCGCCCTGGAGAGACGTTTTCAACCTATTGTTGTGAGCGAACCAACAGTTGAGGATACAATATCCATACTTAGGGGCATAAAAGATAAATATGAAGTTCACCACGGTGTAAGGATCAAAGACTCCGCACTTGTATCCGCCGCAGTGCTCTCTAACAGGTATATCACAGATCGTTTCCTGCCTGACAAGGCTATCGACCTGGTGGACGAAGCTACAAGCAGACTGAGAATAGAGATAGATAGCCTACCCTCAGAGATAGATGATTTTAGACGAAAGATTATTCAGCTCGAGATAGAAAGGGAAGCCCTTAAAAAAGAAACGGATAATTCCTCTAAACAACGACTCGTTAAAATTGGCGAGGAGCTTAAAGATCTAAAAGAACAGCTGGATACCATGACAAAGCACTGGGAAAAAGAAAAGGAAATAATTAAAAACATAAGGGAAATAAAAGAGCAAATAGATAATGCTAAATCAGAGGCCCAGATCGCTGAAAGGCAGGGAGACTTAGCAAAAGCGGCAGAATTAAGATATAGTAGTATCTTAGGGCTTGAAAAGAAACTTTCAGAGGAAAAAGAAAAACTCAACGAATTTCAATCTGACCTAAAAATGCTTAAAGAAGAGGTCGACAGCGAAGACATTGCCAGGGTAGTTTCCAAATGGACGGGCATACCTATAGAGAGAATGCTGGAAGGAGAAAGGGAAAAACTGCTAAAGATTGAAAAGAGGATTGAGGAGAGAGTAATAGGCCAGAAAAATGCTGTAGTAGCCGTTGCGAATGCAGTTCGAAGGGCTCGATCAGGTCTCCAGGAACCAAATCGCCCTATTGGCTCATTTATATTCCTGGGGCCAACTGGTGTAGGTAAAACAGAGCTGGCGAAGGCCTTGACTGAGTTTCTATTTGATGATGAAAAATACATGATCAGGATAGATATGTCTGAATATATGGAAAAGCACTCTGTGGCAAGAATGATAGGTGCACCACCCGGCTACGTAGGATATGATGAAGGCGGGTATCTAACCGAATCAGTTAGAACCCACCCATACTCTGTTATCCTCCTGGATGAAATTGAAAAAGCCCATCCTGATGTATTCAACATACTTCTACAAATCCTGGATGATGGAAGAATGACTGATGGTAAGGGCAGAACCGTCGATTTTAAAAACACGTTGCTTATTATGACATCTAATGTTGGCAGTCAAATAATCAAAGAATTTTCAGGAAAGAATAAGCAAGAGATGGAAAACCTTGTCATGGATATACTGAGAGAAACCTTTAAACCGGAATTTCTAAACAGGATTGACGAGACAATACTATTTAATTCGCTTGATAAGGCAGAGATTAAAAAAATTGTAGATATTCAAATTGATAAATTAATAAAAAGATTACAGGACCGCAAGATACAACTTACATTAACGGACAGCGCAAAGGAATTTCTGGTTAATGTTGGATTTGATCCAGTTTACGGCGCAAGGCCGCTAAAACGCGCAATACAACATTACATAGAAGATGAGCTGGCATTGAAAATTCTAAGCGGCGATATAACAGATGGAGATACTGTTACGGTTAATGTTGATGATGGAAAGGTCGTTTTTAACTAATTGATCTTTTTGTAAGCCCCGGGCTTTAGCTTAAATATGGAGAAATGAGATTATGATGAGGAGTAAAGTTTCTAATGTACGGTATGTAATACGTTTTTTACGTAATGCCTTTATTACGCTCCTTTTAATCATAATTATTCCATCAAATCTCTTAGGTAACCAAAAATTTCCAAGGGAGAATGCTATTGTAAAGGCAGCCAGAAAGGTAAGCCCCGCTGTTGTTAATATAAGCACAAGTAAGATAGTAGAGCGGGGAATAAACCCTTTTTTCTCTCAGGAAGGCAACGATTTTTTTAACAAGTTTTTCAAGGATTTTTTTGAACCAAGAAGGGAATATGTAAAAAACAGCCTGGGTTCCGGCGTAATTATTGATGGAAGCCACAAATATATATTGACAAACCACCATGTAATTGTAAAGGCCTCAAAGATAACCATTACATTAGATAACGAAAGGGAATATGATGCCAGGGTTGTGGGTACGGACCCGGAATCCGATCTTGCCGTACTAAAAATCGAAACTGATTCCGCCATACCTGCCGCTACAATGGGGAGGTCAGATGATTTAATGATTGGCGAAACAGTGATAGCCATAGGCAATCCATTTGGACTTTCCCATACAGTAACAACAGGTGTAATAAGTGCTATTAACAGATCAGTAAGGGCTGAAAATAAAACCTATCATAATTTTATACAAATAGATGCATCCATTAACCCAGGCAATAGCGGCGGGCCACTTGTGAATATAAATGGAGAGCTTATCGGCATCAACACAGCCATATATTCCGGTGCAGAAGGAATTGGCTTTGCTATCCCAATTAATAGGGCAAAAAGGATTGTCAGCGACCTGATAAATTACGGTCATGTTCACACGGCCTGGTTAGGCATTAAAGTCCAGAATTTAACTGAAAAATTAGCGAAATATTTTCGCATGCCTGGAATACATTCCGGCGCACTTATCTCAGAAATTGTTTCAGATTCGCCTGCATACAATAATAATATTAAAAGGGGTGATATTATTACAGAGTTCAATAGGCATAAAATAAATAGCAGCCGAGACTATTATGATGAATTGTCCCAGCACACGGCTGGTGAAATGCTTAACCTGGTTCTTTTCAGAAATGGGGAGAAAATAACAGTAACGATAAAGGCCGCTTCCTTTCCGTCAAACCTTGCCCTTGATTTTGCATTTGAACGATTTGGCTTCAAGGTAGAAGAATTAAATAAACGCCTATCTTCAAAATACGGGCTTAACCAGAGCGAGGGATTGGTAATTATCGATGTTAAGAAAGGCTCTCAGGCATACCATATAGGCATAGAGCCTGGCGATCTGGTAATAGGGATAAGTGAGCTCAAATTGAAAAACAAGGAAGATTTTAGAAAGGCAATAATCAGATACAGACTAAAAGAGAGCGTTACGATTCTTATTCAAAGAGGATGGACAGTATATTCAGTTCCATTTAAGATGTGATAAGCCGGGTTATTTTTTGACATTATGTTCCTGATACATTTGCTCAGAGTTTGATAGTGTCAAAAATCAATGATTCCCAATGCCTTTCGAAGAATGACAAGCGCGTCACCTACTGTTATGTCTCCATCAGGGCATGGGCTTCCAAAGGAATCAAGAGGTGCAACATCACCGTGGCATAAATCTGCCTCTGCCGGCATCTCAAGACCCAATGAAAAACGCAGGGCAACCAGGGCATCGCCCACATTGACCACCTCGTCTCTATTACCAATCGGTGCTACGTTGCCGTCAGGGATATCCGCCCCAAATACGGCGGCTACCTTTGATGATAACAACATGTGAGCTTCCGTTGTAGGATGCACATCATCCCAGAATAAATACCTTCCGTCATTAACGTAATTGTCATTTATATAAAAATTCGGACAGACATTTATAGCATTAGCAAAGCCATGTTTATACGGGTTATCAACAATATCTTCGAAAATCGTAAAAACATTAAAAAAATATATAGTATTATATGGATATTGGTCTTTGAGATTAGAAATAATATCCTCAAGTGCATTGTTAAACAAAATGGTTCGTTCCTCATAGTCGCTGTGTAGACTCTGTGACTTGTTCATCTTGGGTATTGCCCCAAGATTGGGAAGATTTAGAACAAGGATGTTATGGGCACCGTATTGTACTAAGTTTTCAAGGGATTGGGCTATCCTATCTGAAGACGTCTTATAATCTTTTTTATTATATATTAAAAAATCGTTTGCACCTATCCAAATAATAAATAATGAATGTGATGAAATATTTGGTGCAATAGGTGGATAGTCCAAAAAAATATCTATCTGTGAAGGTAATCCTGGCGGTGCTATACTATCAGTAGAAGCACCTCCGTAAGCATAATCATACAAAGACCCATCAATATGTAATTTATCGGCTAAATACTCAACCCAAACAGGTCCATTGGAAAAACGACCTTCGTAATACTGCCTTGCATCAGGTACCAATCCTTGTGTTTGGGTATAAAGATTACCGTTATCAGATAGGCTGTCACCAAATATAACGATATTGCTAAATTCAGTTCCAAAGGCGGCAAGTGGAGTGGCAATTAGATATATAAGTAAGCACCAATAAATAAAATGCTTTTTCACTTAAAGACCTATAGTTTATACGTAATGTGATTGCCTGATATAGAAGGGCATTGTAAATAATAAAGCCTCAAAAATCCTATTATTAACTCTCATGGGTGTTATAATAATTGAGTAAGTACTGCTTTGCAACCTCTTTTGTTTTTTTGCAGTTTTCCAGCCTTTGCCGCCTTTGTATTGACACTACAAGAAGATTGTCCTAAATTAAAATATAAAGGCAAATTCGACAAAAGATAACTATGATAAGTAAACTACTACCGGCTAAAGCCGATAGCTTAAGGGTCAGAGGCACATAAGAGTCAATTAAAACATGCCTGAAAAAAGGACTCAACAATTAATTGTCAGTTGACAGGCATTAACAATTATCTAAATAAAAAAAGTAAAATACCTTACAAAAACATTTTTATTATTTTGGAGTTTTACCAGCAAATGAATATTTCAGAAGAAAATATTTCTTACCCTTATATATTGGATCATAAGCCAGGTTTTTTTATAAGCTGGTTGATGTACAGGCTATTTAGAAGAATAAGCATTGATGATAGCATGGTAGAAGATCTTAAGCAAATGAGCAAAAAAGGAACCGTGGTTTATGCAATCAAGTACAGGGGAAAATTAGACTATATCTTATACCACTTCAATTTTCGCAGAAAACGACTTCCCTATCCAAAAATGGCCTTTGACCTCAATATGTCGCTCATGTTACCTGTTGGGCTTGCATTAAAAATATTTCTGACCAGAATTCTAATCTTATTTAAAAAGAATACCATCTACAGCCCTTATAAATCAGGTTTCTATGAAAAAATTATTCATCAGGGTACAACTTCCTTAGTTTCATTGATTGACCAAAAGGGTTTTACCAAACATTTTATAGATAAGGAAAAGGATAGCATCCAATTTCTTCTTGAAACACAACGAAAAATGGACAAACCTATATTTATTGTTCCCCTGCTTTTGCTATTTAAGAAGACACCTGAAAAAAACTACTCAAGCCTATCGGATATATTTTTCGGATTCCGAGAACACCCAGGCATTTTCAGAAAAATTATTATTTTTTTCAGACACAACCGCCGTGCATTTATAGATTTTGGCAACCCTTTAAATCTAATGACCTATTTGGAAAGCCAATCTCCTGAAACTTCCCTTGATCAAATGACATCAGAAGTAAAAAATACGCTAATTGAGCGTATTGATATACAAAAACGGGTTATCCTGGGCCCTATTATGAAATCCAAACAACAGTTCAAGGAATTGGTACTCACTGATAAAACGGTCATGGATAAAATAGAACGTATGGCGGGTGGGGATGAGAAAAAACTCAAGCGCCTTAGAAAGAATGCTGAGAATTACTTTGATGAGATAGCCGCAGACTACAGTGTCACCTATGTACAAACCTTTCACTGGTTACTTCAATGGTTTTGGAAGAAGCTTTTTGAGGGAATAGACGTGGATAAAAAAAACCTGGCCAGGACTAGAGAGTGGGCACGCAAAGGGCAGCTTATCTATATTCCATCCCATAAAAGTCACATTGACTATTTGATTCTCAATGATGTCCTTTATGATTATCACATGCATGTCCCAAGGGTTGCGGCTGGAACAAATTTAAGTTTTTGGCCAATGGGGCATGTCTTTCGAAAATCAGGGGCCTTTTTTATAAGACGTTCATTCAAAGGAACAAAACTCTATTCAGAAATCTTTATAAGGTATATAAAAGCACTGCTTGAAGAGGGACACCCCATTCAATTTTATATTGAAGGAGGCCGAAGCCGAAATGGCAAATTAATGGCTCCAAAAACCGGCTTCTTATCTATATTGCTTCAGGCTTACGATGAAGGCTATTGCGAGGATTTGATCTTTGTGCCTGCCTCGATAAACTACGACAGAATCCTTGAGGAAAGTTCGTACATAAAAGAGTTACAAGGAAAAGCCAAGGAGAAAGAAAATTTCCGGCAGTTTTTTAGGGCCAGAAAACTATTAAGAAAAAGATATGGAAAAATTTATATTAAGTTTAACGATCCTATTTCATTAAAACTATATCTATCCCGAGGTAATGCAGGAATCAAGGAAATTCAGCGTAAATTGGCTTATGATTTAGTTAAATCAATAAATGAGGTATCAATTGTTACTCCATTATCACTGATTGCTACAGCCATTTTAGCTATTCACAGGAATGGCTTCCATTTCTCAGAGTTATATGAAACTGCAGAGTTTCTTCTTGAATTCTTAGAAAGGCACAGGGTTTCATTATCCTCTACACTAATAAACTCTACAAATGCCATCAAGGATTCCCTATCCGTATTTATTGAATGGAAATATATTTCAATTTTAGAGGAAAAGGTAGTAGAAGATGAGATGTTTTATTATGTAGAAGAAGATAAAAAAATGGAACTTGAATATTATAAAAACAGCATAATTCATTATTTTATTCCTCATTCTTTTGTGGCTTTATCATTGCTTACCGGCACTGAAGAGACTAAAAGTATCGATACTATACATTCAGATTGTATTTTTTTAATTAACCTATTCAGAAAGGAGTTTGTTTTTGACAGAGAAAAGGATTTAATTGAAGAAATCACTGCTATAATTAATTATTTTAAGGATTCCAAATTACTTCTCAAAAATCAAGGCAACAGCGGCTTTACAATTACGAAGCTCGGATTTGATAAATTGCCTATTTGGGCCTCCTTAACAAAAACCTTTCTTGAATCATACTGGGTTGCTACAAAATGCCTAATACAACAAAAAAGCAAAGACTATAAAAAAGAAAGCCTGTTAAAGGATATGATTTATCTGGGAAAAAGATTCTATAAATTGGGGGTTATTAACAACATGGGCGCACTGTCTCAAATAAATTTTCAGAACGCCATAGGCGTTATAAATCGAGATATCCATGATGTCGGGGAAATTCCTGAAAAAGACAGCCCTCATGATATTGAAAGGCTTTCATATTTAGGACAAAAATTATACGGGTTTATTCAGCCAAAACCCTAATGCAATATATATCTACCTTTCAAATGTCAGTGTAGTTCACATTTTATTTTATAAAAAAATTTTTAATGGCTAATTATATGTATAAACGTTTGTTACAAATAGAATACTATATCTAAAATTATTGCATCAAAGAGGGCATAAATGAGAAAGAACCAACAGACAATTGCTATACTTACAGGCGGTGGTGATGTTCCTGGACTTAATCCCTGTTTGAAGACACTTGTATATAGGTCGAACAGTGAGGGTATTAGGGTTTTGGGAATTCACAGGGGATGGGCTGGTCTTTTGCAATATAATCCTGATGACCGTACTACCAGCCGCAATAACCTTCAAGAATTAACTCCCTTAGAGGTAAGGACTATAGACCGCACTGGCGGGACTTACTTGCACACATCTCGGACCAACCCAAGCGCTACAAGCAAGAAAGAAGCGCCGGACTTCCTAAAAAAACAATTTAAAAAAGATGACGAGGTAAAAGATTTTACACCTCATATATTAAAAAATTTAGAGCACCTTAAGATAGACGCATTAATTGCAATAGGAGGTGATGATACCCTTAGCTTTGCTAACAGGCTAAATACAGAAGGCTTTCCTGTCATTAGTATACCAAAAACAATGGATAATGATGTCTTTGGAACGGATTACTGTATAGGTTTTTCAACATCTATTACAAGAAGTGTGGGGTTCATACACGCATTAAGGACTCCCACCGGCTCCCATGAAAGGATAGCGGTCATAGAACTCTTTGGCAGATACTGTGGGGAAACATCATTAGTAGCCGCATATCTTTCAGGTGTTGACCGAGCGATTATCGCCGAGGTCCCATTCGATCCTAAAAAACTTTCAGAGCTAATTTTGAAGGATAAAAAAGATAATCCAAAAAATTATGCTATGATTGCTATTTCTGAAGGTGCCAAGATGGTTGGTGGAGAATTACTCTTATCTGGCGAATCAGATGCCTATGGCCACAGAAAATTGGGCGGGATCGGAGAGATTACAGGGGCCTTAATCAAGGAAATTACAGGCGAGGATGTTCTTAATCAAAGATTATCGTATTTGATGAGAAGCGGAACACCCGATTCCTTGGATTTAATGGTAGCCGTTAATTATGCCAATATGGCCATTGATCTTTTTTTGAAGGGTAGTTTTGGAAGGCTTATAGCATTGAGGAAAGGTATCTATACAGATATCCCAATCAGTATGATTACAACCGGCCAAAAAAGGGTAGACGTGGACGAGCTCTATGATATTGAGGAATATAGGCCCAAAATCAGACATGTTAATGGCAAACCAATGTTTTTATATTAATCTTATGAATGTTAATAGCTTGATTTTTTTGATCTTTATAGCGCTAAATCCCTAAGGGTCCAGTGGCATTGATTTTGCTTAAAATAGGAGGTACACTACCACAAAATACACGAAAAAACTTATTTTAGTGGCAAAATTTTTTTGTTTTACATTCTATGAGATTTTTAAAGTGAGAAACAAATTATTTAATGCATGTATTTTAGCAACTGCTTTACTGCTTTGCTTTTCTTCACATGCTTGGGTCGAAGAAAATGAGTTGATTATTGCAGATTTTTCTAAAGGGGTTGACAGCACTGGGGTTCCTGTCGATTGGGAAATTGTTAAAAAGGTTGGATCACCAAGCCTGGATATAAAACAAGAAAACAACGAATTTTTTCTGCACCTAATAAGTGAAAAGACCTCGTTTGGGCTAAAGAAAAATATAAGCATTGATATAAAAAAATACCCATATATAACCTTTACATGGAAGGTGGAAAAGCTCCCTGAAGGTGGTGACTTTAGAAAAGAGGAGACGGACGATCAGGCTGCGCAACTATACATAGTATTTGGAAAATTTCAACTCTTGGCTAATATTATTGGTTATATATGGGGGAATATGGCACCACAACATACTACCGGCATAAGCCCTGCCTGGAATAGGACTCGTATAATAGTGTTGGAAAGCGGTTCTGAAAAATTAGGCAAATGGGTTACGGAGACAAGAAATATACATGAGGATTACAAAACCCTCTTTGGCAAAGATCCTGGCAAAGCAAATCTCATAACCATATATATAAATTCTCAGCATACACAAAGCCGGGCAGAAAGCTATTTTGGCAAAATATATTTTTCAAAAAACCGGAAACCCGAATGCCCGCCAATAGA
>Ga0180433_10010853_pt1 | contig 10893 bp, 7 predicted proteins | sample SS_ome_8_FD_132980 | JGI IMG/M metagenome (GOLD analysis project Ga0180433, IMG submission 132980) | Hypersaline lake sediment archaeal communities from the Salton Sea, California, USA - SS_1_D_1 metaG | ecosystem: Environmental > Aquatic > Non-marine Saline and Alkaline > Hypersaline > Sediment...
GCTGTAAAATAATCTAAATTATCGTACAGTGTATGGGTTCCCATTGGATGAGAAACAGATACAACTCCTTTTATTCCCAAATCATTAGCACTTGCCAACATTCGTCCATGTAATGCAACATCAATTGAAATCTTTTCTTTTAATAATTTCACTAATTCCTTATATTCTTTTGATTTCCTGTATTTTTTATCTTCTTTAGGTGGTTCATCATCATTAAATTTATTTTTAATAAAATTGGCAATGATGTTTATTTCTTCTTTTGAAGCAGCCACCATATAAGAAGTTTTATCTTTATTTTTCTTATCCATATCAGCATAAAGAAAGGCACCAAATTTAGCCCAAGCATTTCTTTGCTTTTCATTTTCAATGAAATCTAATTTAGCTGATAACATTTCAGCCAAATATTTTGTCCTAAAACCTACCGTTCTCTCGCCAATATCAATTCCCAATTCTTGCAATCTTATTCTCGCATTTCGTTTCATGCATTGAGATGAAATGCGACTTCTTAATGTCCCATTGAAAACTACTTGTTTTCCCATGTTGTTATCATCACGATTAGGGCATGAAAAAGGGTAGGTTTTCAAAACGTGTGCTGTGATAAATCTCATGTTACTCTCCTTGTTTTTCTAAGTTAAAGTAAAAATCTGTTGCTAGTTTTTTTTGAGCCCATTTGTCCATTGAATCCCATCCATCCAAAAAATACAACACTTCTGCATAATTAACACATTGCATTCGATTAAGAACACCCGGCAGAGCAAGCATAACTGATGCTTGGTTCATCCTTAAAATTTTATCTACGCGATTTACAAACGCTTCGCAATTATTTGACTTTTTTGCTGCAATAGCTAAACATTGTCCCAATGATTGAACTGTGGAAGCATTTTGATATCTCGCCATCCAAGATGCTACATCGATAAGCAATGGATCTTTAGCATAATGTCTTAAATATTTTACCTTAGAGAAGTCTCTTTGTCTCCCTGGTGCTCTTAACACTACACGAATTGAAGTGTTTTTTATTAAGTCAGACAACCAAGACTCAATCTCTTCCGCCCGTTTTCGTCGCATTATATTTCTCCATTATTGATTTAACTTTCTTTTCAAGAAGTCTACGAAAACCCACATCCTTTTTCCTCCTGAAAACTCCACATGATAAAAGCTGCCTATCAATTAGATGCTCTGCTAAATTTTTAAAATGAGATATTGGAGGCTGTTCAAAATTGGGGAATACATATTCATTTGCTTTGCTGCTCAAAGGAATTAAAACGCAATCAGCCAATTCATAATTTTTGCCCGGCATTACTTCAACAAAATAATTTTTATAAGCACAATAAATTTCATATAACGATTTGCTAAGATATACAACTTCTTCTGCTTTTTCTCTTGTATAAGGAACAAAAATTTCATATTCCTGCCCGTTTGTATATTTATTGTGCCTTCCATCAGTGGAAACAACAAAAATTCTAAACCTTATTTCTTCATCTTCAAAACAAACTAATTTATCTAAATTTAAAAAATGGCTATCCTTTACTTTCCCCGTTAATACAAATGCCTCAACACTAGACCATAAAGGTTTATTTACGCCAACCCTAATAGGCTTGTTATTTTTGTTATAAGCACAAAAAGGATCATCTATTTCAGTTGCCTTAAAACCGCCTCCTATATACAATTGGCGGCAATTTCCATCTTCACTCAAAACAATTTTTATCCTTCGGCATGGTCGTGTCAAATAATCCATGTATCCTTTGCATGGGTTGTCTTCAAATTTACCTTCAACAAATTTATCTTCAAATTTATCCACAAACCAGGGGGCATCTCCCTTTTCAGGGAATAACTTGATATCATTCAATGGCACACAATTAAACATCAATGTTTCAAATAAATTTTTACCACAAATCAATGCGGAAATTCCTCCTTTTGAAGACTTGAAAAAAGAGGAGCATTGCATCTTTCCACTTCTACCCCCATTTACGTTCATTATACAACATGGAACAATCCATTGAGCCAATTCTTTTAAAGTCATAGAAGGAGTAAAATCTTTGCAGAATAATGAATTATCATTATTCGGTATCATACGAATGAGAGTAATTGGTTGTAATTGCAATCCATCAATTGTAGCATCTTGGTAAAACGGACGTTCTTTATCTAATAAATTAAAAAATTGTTTATTGTTGGCTGTAAATTCACTAATTTTTTTTACATCAAAGTGTCCTTTACGGAATATTTTACGCCAATCATCTTTAGTGTTAATATTAAATGCGTAGTAAAGAAGGGCATTTAAAAAACGATGCCAACCAAAAGTACAAATAGGATCATCAAAACGAATGCTATGAATATTCTGATCATCAACTAGCAATACATCGATGCTTACGTTACGAAAATTCATTTCTTGATCGATGACAGGGATAAATTTTTCTCTTAGTAAATTATACATTTTATATTGCCTTATACATTTTATCTTACGTTATGCCATCCAATTTCATCGTTATAATCTGAAGTTTTCCACTGTCCCTTTTTATTTTGAAAAGAATGAGGAACCACTACCGGCACGACGTATCTTAATGTTGCGTCTTCTTTCCAATTCTCAATTGTAGTTCTAACTCCCACTTGATTATAGGCAACCGCCAAATGATGATTGAAAATCATTTCAACATCATCTTTATCAATTTGTTCTATTTCCGTTCCGTTAAGTAAAGTGATTTTATTTCCCTTAATGGATTTACAAGGAACCACCATTGTTGTTTCTTCGATATTTCTTGTTGAAATTTGTAATTCATTTTCACTTTTTTCCTTAGTTGTTAGAAATCCATCTTCATATGCAACTTCTATTAAATATGGATTGATTTTGTTTACCAAATGGGCTTGACCTGATTTATAAGATAGATCTGGTGTATCATATACTAAATTTATTAACCTTTGAACGTCAGAGGGAACACATATTTCTTTTGTCTTTTGTAACAATTCCCATGTTTTAGATAAAATTGATGGATGATATATTAACTCGTCTACCCAATCCTGATGATTGTTTTTCTCCTTATAGATTTTAATTATAGGATGATTTTGCAGTCTTTCTTTGTAAAATCTCCACAGTCTACCCAATCTTTGAATTAAGAAATCAATTGGACAAAGGTATGAAGCCATATAATCAAAACTAATATTAAAACTTTGCTCCAATACTTGTGTTGCAATTACAAGCAGTTTCTCATTTGAGGGATTCTTGCCACACCAATCATTGATTTGTTGTGTTAGTTCATTTTTTCTGCCTAATACAAATTTACTGTGAACAAGAACAACGTTGTATCCCTTCGCTTTGGCAATTCTATACATTTCCTGAGTGTGAGGTACGGTATTGCAAAAAAGACAACCTTTATCTGCATTCCCTAACTTATTCCATATATCACTCACTATTTGTGTTCTGTTGTTTGTTTCTTTAATTTCAATTTTAATCTTACGAGGTTTGATTGATTTTATGCTTCTAACTGAACTCGAACTATTGAAAATCCCTATGCCGGGATAAGGAATTATTAGTTTGTTATTTGGACAATATTCTTTTATCAAAAGAGAACACTGTTTTGATGATAGGGTGGCGGTTGAAAATATTACTGAGCACCTAAGTATCTTGGCAAATTTTATTAATGATTGAATAATTTTGCTTGTGTAAGCATCATAAGAGTGTATTTCATCGATAATAAGGACACTATTAAATAATCCAATGAGTCTAAAATAGAAATATTTAATAGAAATAAAGCCTAATAGTCCTTGATCTATTGTACCAATGGTGAAAAATGACATTAATTTACAATGTCGGCGACGAAAGAAATTTGTTATAGAAATTTTTGATTGTTTATCTATATTCACATTGTTAAATGTTGTTCCACTATGAACTAATTGAATATCTATAACTTCTTCTTCTGGAAGTGTATTAGCAGCAAATGACAGAAATCGTTCCCACATAGCATTGCTGGTCGCTTGTGTAGGAAGGAGATATTTAATACCGCGATGTCCCACTGAATTGCAAATTTTGTGAGCAGCATATAGCATCATTTCCGTTTTGCCATTCCCAGTAGTATCTTCAATTGCTACAAGCGACGGTTCTGATATATCCTCAACCGCCTCAATTAATGCTTTTTGGGTTTCATAAGGTTCTAATGGTTGTCCTTGTTCATTTTGGAATAGTTCTCCGAATTCTTTTAGATTAAAGTTGGTTATTTTAGGAAAATTGTTATCCACCGCAATTTTAGCACGCTTCTTAGATTCCTCAATATAAGATTTTAAAGTATAAGATTGTATACCATTTATTAAAGTCAATGGAAAGTTAAAAACATTTGAAGCCAACCAATCGGATATGGAGAGCAAACCCATAACAAAAAAGCCATAAATTTGTTCGGTAAATTTTGCTTTTGAAAGAATTTCACCGCCTTCAAAATATTCAACAAGAAACTTAATAGCAACATCTTGTTGTTCCTGCCATTTTTCGCCACCTACATCTCTGTTTAATTTATTTATATCAATATGACCTTTTAAGATCAGGTTCTTTTTTTTGAAAAACGTTCCATGATGTCCACTCAAATATGTGGTTGCCACTCGCAGGTTTTTTCCAAAATACCTTTCAAGGATAGAAAATCCCATATTGGTATGATAATTTTCAACTATTTTATCACCCTTGAAAACATCATATCCTCTAAATTCAAGATTGTCCAAATATTCAGAGTTTTTCAATTGAGAGGCAAAAGAAGGAGTAATTTTGCCAATATCATGCAAAGATGCAAACGTAGAAAGAAATATAGGAACTTCCTTTAAAGGCAATTCTAAAGATTGTGCTATAAAATCCTTTTCTTGATTCGAATACCTTTCCCACAATTCTAAAATAACATGTCCAACATCCAACATATGAAATATTGCCGGATGCATGTCTTTTGTTTTTCGTGTGGGATCTGATTTCCCATGTATGGCGATATCAAGCATTTTGTGCCTTGGTGTATGGCAAACATTCCATTATTCCATTATTCCATTTCTCCGTATTTTATTCCATTTGTGCAATGCCGTCCCGATTACGTACAATTCCATTTTTTCGTATTTTATTCCATTTGTGCAATGTCGTCCCGATTCTCACCCAATAAATGTTGCGGGCTTTGTTTGAATTTGCCTTTATAGAATACCCCCCTAATGATTGGTCTTGTGTATTTCGCATCGTTCCCTTTGAAAAATTTACATACAACGTTGAGGGAATTATACTATTTTATTTTATGAATTTTTTATGTGAAACATGCAAAAAATCATTATCCAATAATAGAAAATATTGTCTATCGTGTAGTCTCACACGCAATCCCACTAATCACAATGATGGGTTTAAATGCATCCATCGTGATGTGTTTGATATGCTCTTAGGAAAATTGAAGGGAAGGAAAAAGCCATGTAATGTGAAATCAAGCGACCTGCGAAAACAATGGGCAAAACAAAAAGGGATTTGTCCATATACTGGCTGGCATCTGAAATTGCCTAAAACACACCTACAGAAACTATCAATTACCCCTGACAGAGCTAGTATCGATAGGATAGATTCAACTAAAGGTTATACTAAGGATAATATAGAATTTGTATCTTTAATGATGCAATATGCAAAAAACGTTTGGTCCCGTGAAGAAGTCTTTTTTTTTCTTCAATCAATTTCAAATTGTACAGAGGAAAAGCGAATCGCTATCTAAAAAGATTTGAAATTTGCCCTATACAATCGGATTTTCTGGTGTATACTTGGGGCAACCAATTTTCTCCAAGGAGATTGTACCAAGGAGATTGTAAATGCCAAATGGCTATTCAACACTACCTACAGACCACACGTTTCGCAATGAGCTTGATGACATTCGATTGATCTACACACTAAGAGAGTGTCATTCTAATGCCCAAAATTATGCAGCAAATATGTCTTTTGCTGTTATTGCTGATTACAAAGGGTTCTATTGGCCTATATATCTTCACAATGGTCAACCATTTGATAACATGGAAGACATTTTAAGAAATGGATGTACTCCCAATGTTTCTGCTGGGCAAGGCGGTTCTCTGCAAGGTGCAGGCATGGCATCGAGAGCATGTGCTATGCATCCCCATCCCCAAATAGTGATTGGTTCAACTAATCAAGGGGAGACGCTATTTGGAACAGGTCATTTAGGTGATGTTAAACATCCAAATTATTGGGTAACTGAGGATGTCACTAAAGAATGGATACAAGTCGTAAGAAATCTATTAGGACATGACTTGCTATCTAATTACAATGTTATCTACGCTTTCAAAACATTATTAACTGGTCCCGCCCCACGTGTATTAAAGCCGAAATTGATAAATAGCTTAGCGGCTATGGCTCCGAGTCTTGGGCCTGGGCTCAATTTCCATTATTGCGAGCCTGTAATTGGAACACAAACACATCCTAATTATCCTACAACAGCGAGGAAAAGAAAAGGACAGAGTACCGGCGATACATACAGAAGAGGCTTGTCTTTTAAAGCCTATCTTGATCGTTTTCTTTTGAACGAAGGTTCTTATTCAATTCCTTGCAATCCATTTGAATTAGAAATCACAAACTGGCTTAAAATCAATGTATCCAAAGCCAGTGTAATCTTAAATGTTTTTTCTGGTCTCCACGGCGTTAATAAACGCACAGAGAAGTCATCACCGTGGATGGTAAATTTGCGGTCTGGTGAACATGATGGGGCTTTTAGGATTAATAAAATAAATGAATTTGGTGTTGCCCCTAAACATAAGGCGTATTTGTTCGTTCCATGGGTTTCTGAATTTATGAAAACTCGGTATGGTGACGAAGGGGCTGCTCATTACAGCAGGTTTGCAGATAATGCTTTGGGAACATATATGAGACCGGGCACGCTCATGGGCGCATTGGGTCTTCAATTCAGTGATAGATCGATTGTTTTAGATAAAAATTGGAAAAATCACCCAATTACCAAATTGTTAAATATCAATAATGATTTGACCGGCTATAAGCTTGCTCCTTATGTCACTATCCACATTAACATCGAAGAAATTGATACAATGGTAGACACATCTGGAGAAACAGAGGAATCTGTTCCTGCATGCGCTACTACTTTTCTTCAATCTATGAAACGACAAGCCGATTTCACCTTCGGTAATGTAGCAGCCAAAAACGATATTATGCAAAAGGCTTGTGAGGCGGCAGCGGATAATGTGCCACCTCAATTAAAGGAATTGTGTTTAAATCTTTTTCCTGGCTGGCCGGAAGAATTTGTTCCTATTACGTTGTTTCCTCAAAAGATTTCAAATAAATCGCGTTCTAAAAATGTTGAAGTCTGGAATTTAGATGAAAATACACTTTTTGATGGGGAATTTCATACGGGGGTTAGTTGTCGCTTGGCAATTTATCACAAATATGAAAAACGGTTTTTAGCACCTCAGGAATTAAACATACATCATTCAACCCGAGGGTGTGTAATTCAAGACGTTTCAGAAGTCGCAGGTCAATTTGAAGGCGTAGAAACCTCAATCTGCAATTTAGCAAAAATGTTTGATATAAAAAAGGATAAGAAGAAGTATCCCATTCCTGTTTTTGGTGTAAAGATATCTCCTTTATCTCGCGTGGACAATGATGGTGAAGCCCTTGAGATTGATGCTGCTGAATATCGACACCGTAATGATTTTTTACCAAGTCGTAATATAACATTAGGGTATCAGGGAGAAAGAATAAATTTAGGGAAAGTGGTTGAAGTGCCTAAAAAGGCGCAGATGCCACCCCAACCCAAACCCGGTCAAAAAAAACCAGGGAAAAAGGGCGAAGGGAAAGATAGTGGCGTGTTTACGCCGGGAAATAAAATGCAGGCTTATTGTCACAGAGAAGAAAATGTATTGTGCGAATTTGTACCTACTAACATCCAAAGCACAACAGGTGTTTTGAAATTAAATGAAGAACATAAATGGGTAAGAAAATACTTCCGACACCCAGGTATTGCATTAGAAGGTTTGTTACATAGAACCATAGTAGATTTGTATAAACATATGGATGTGCAGGCAAATAATTTGTACGCTGCATATATGAAAGCAAAATTACAGGCAAGTGAAGCGGGTTGTATTCCTCCACCTTATGATTCTGATGAAGCTTGGGACTTTCAATTGAATGTTTATTTACTTGGCATGCTGCAAACACCCGTAATTGAACGGCTCACAGATAAAATTGATAAACATATAGTCAAAAAGGATACCGAGGATGCTAAGGAAGAAAAGGAAGAAGAATGATTAAGCAAGGCGTTCATTAGCGGTTTTATGATACGCTTCGCATTTTTCAATGCCAATGTAATTTCTATTGTTTTCAAGACAAACTGCCCCCGTGGTCCCGACTCCGCTGAACATATCCAGTACAGTATCACCAGGACGAGTAATGTATTTAACCCACCACTCGGTTAATTTATAGGGCGTTCCAGCGCCGTGTCCAAAGTAACCTGAACATTTTTTGTTGAATGTATTTGACATTAACAACATATTAAATGGTGTTGAACCGCCTCTTTCTATCGAAGTGTTTAAACAACGTGCCTCTCGCATTGTGTAACCACTAGGGAAATGTTTAAGTTTATTATCCTTAGTATGTTTTTTTACTTTTAAAGGTAGCAATACTTCATTTTGATTACGATAACACTTGGGGGAACCTAACCAAACACAAGCTTTTACGGATGGTCGCATTAATCCATATTTTCTTTGACTATGACGATTTGGCTGAGCCGCCGTATTATGCCACCATACATCTTGCACAATATTCCACTCCTTGCCAGCCCAAACCATAAATTCCCACAACCACGTCCTCATACTTCCCACCTTCTCACTGTTTGGCTGTAAAACAAAAACAGCACTACCGTCTTCTTTTAAAATTCTTTTTGATTCTAAAATCACTTCTTTCATCATATCAAACCAATCTGAAACACTCATTTTGCCATAGTCTCTTTTAATCTCAGGATAAGGAGGATCAGAAAAAATGGCATTAATGCTATCTGTGTTTATTTTTGGCAGGTGATTTAAGCAATCATCACAATATAATTGAATTCCCATAAATTAATTTAGTAGTTAGAATTCATTTACTCACGATAATAGTTCGCGTTCATGTGTGGGAGAAATGTGGCAATTAAATGACAAGCCCACCAGATTTAGCCGTGGGAAACTCTATAGTTTGGATGTGGAATATAATTTTCCGGCATTTTGATTTTCTTACCACCTTGGTAAATTGGGATTTCATTAGCATAATCCCGCCACCCAAAGATAGGTTCATCTTCAGCCCTAGCGAATAATAAATTTCCAGAACCAGATTTAACATGATTGTTCATAAAACTACGTAATTCACCCGCCTCAATTACTTGATCTTGATTAGGGTCAATATCAGGACTTTCTTCTGCGATTGCTGTAAGGACTTTTTTCATAGGATCAATTTGATCGCCCCAATAAGTGACTTTATTAGCAGGCGAGCTTGCAATCATAGCAAAAAGCTTTTGTTGATTTTCAGGCATATTAGAAATTTTAGGGAGACCAGAAGCCGCATAGCAAGATGACTGCCACCATAATGTTTCTTGTTTGCATTCCCCTGCCGCCTCGGCAAAAATTTTACCGATAACATTTCTTTCTCCAAATTCAGCCATAAAACCACTATTGCTACCATGACCGCAAGTATAGATTAAAAGTGTATCTCCCAAAACGGCATCTACTTTCATTTGTTTGCACAAGAATTCTTTTAAATTAGAAAGGCTAACCTTTTTGCTTGACCAAACTACCCGATTAATTGGACCTTCTCCATTAACCAAATGTGTTCCAATATCTTTAATTCTAAGACCTTTTGAAGCTGCTATATTTGCAACCTCTACAGCCTGATTAGCATTTTTGTTTGCTATAGATTCTGTACAATGTTTTAAAACTAAGAATCTGACAGCAAGACGGTTATTTAATTTTACACTACCAATAAAATGTTCTTCAACAGCCGGTGCTTGAATATAAAGAGGATCTTCTTTATTGCATTTAGAAAAAATTATAAATCCAAGAAATCCAAGAATTAAAAATATTAAAACTAAGTCAATTAAGACGTTAATTATGTGGCGTGATGTCGCCATGATAACCTTTCAGAGTAGAGTTGTCCATGAATTACCTTAATCATCGTTGCTCTCCTTTTTCTTTCTCCCGCCACGTTTGCCATACATCCGAGCAGAATAAGAAGCAATCAAAGCAATGATGTTATATATGAAATGGCCAATCATAATTGTTTCAATGGAATATAACGCACTCCAAAATCAGCCAACAAAGATTGATTGTAGTGATTGAATGCATTATTTAAGATATTATTTTGATTGTTTCTTAATTTAATTTCTCCACGATTGATTGCAATTTTCAATCTTTCTAAATCTTCTTTGGGAACAGCGACATATCCATTTGAATAAAATTGATTACCTTGTATGGTGAAACTGTATCGTTTGTTGTATGTTCCACCAAATTCCCTAATATTAGTGGCTTTATTTTTTAAAAGATATTTCATTTTCAAGAATTGAGATTTAGATCCTTCTGTATCAAATTCAACATTCAAAATGTTAGCTAAATCCAAAATATATTTGTGGTATATCGCTTTAGCTTCTGAACTTGCAATTCCTTCATCCCCACTAATTCTTTTTTCATTGGGCGAATAAGTTACAACTATGTGTGGTTTGTTTTGGACATCAAATAAAGCTATTATAGTTCTATCTTTATCTATACTCATTACACCCGCACTACCGCAATTTTTCATTAATTTTCCAACTAAATGACAACGCTTTCCAACATCTATCCATTTGAATCCATTTTTATACTGTTTAATAGGCATCCTGTCTTTAAAGACTCTTTTTTCATCATATTTTAATTGAGCTTCTTGGA
>Ga0180433_10010854_pt1 | contig 10893 bp, 10 predicted proteins | sample SS_ome_8_FD_132980 | JGI IMG/M metagenome (GOLD analysis project Ga0180433, IMG submission 132980) | Hypersaline lake sediment archaeal communities from the Salton Sea, California, USA - SS_1_D_1 metaG | ecosystem: Environmental > Aquatic > Non-marine Saline and Alkaline > Hypersaline >...
GCCGCGCCCGCGTGCCCGGCCAGCATCGACACGTGGCAATTCCTGAACACGTTGCGCAGTGCTGCGCCGTCGAACAGGATCCCCACCATCCCGGTAGCGGCTGCCACGGTATCCACGCCGATCGTGCAACCGACAAACAGGTTTTCCTCAGCCCCATCGAGCTTGAGCGAGGCCCCACCGTCGACCGCCTGCGTCGCGTGCCCGCCGCCGGCAAAGTGCACATTCTCGAAATAGTTGCGCCCGCCCGTCACCGACACATTGATCAGGCTCGTCGCATCATCCACACCCTGAAAGATGTAGAAATTCTTGAAAATGCACCCAGAGCCCGAAACGGTCAGCAGCGGGCTCGCCCCGGTCAGCGTCGAAAGCTGAAAAATGCGCGATCTCTGCGCGGCCATCGTCGGCGCGCACATCCCGACCAGGTGCGTGTAACTCTTGCTCCAGGTCAGTGCCGCCGATAGATTGTTCCCGCTCGATCCGGCCAGGTACAACACCACGTCGTGCTGGTTCGCCGTGCACAGCGCGTACGCTGCAGCGATGCTCGCCAGCGGCTTGCTCCACCGGTCGCCCGGGTTGCTGTCGCTACCGTTCGCCGGGTCCACCAGGTAGATAGTGCTATTTGGCCCTCGCGGAATACCCTGCAAAGCCAGGTATTCCGTGATTTCCTTGGGATAAAGACCCATCTTTGTCTCCTCTCAGGGCGGGTCACCCCGCCCCGTCTCTCACATCAGACCTATAGTGCGGGCACTGCAAAGCGTGCCCGCAGATCTATGCGGTCAAGTAAGCGAACGGATAGCGAGTTGCAGCCGTCTCGTTCACCCGGTTGATCGGGTTCGGCAGTGCAAAGCCCAGGCGCATCACCACCATCAGCGCGGCCATCCTCTGCTGCATCAGGTTGTACACAATGTTCCCGCCGGCGTCCTGAATCACGCCCTCGGTGTACACCGCAAACTCCATATCCTGGCGCATAGAGTACACGAGCTGCGACCAGTCACCGGCAATCAACCGGTACGTCGAGCTGCCCGCCCCGTTGGTTGGAAAATGACACGGCGCGCCGTCCAGAATATACCCGCCTTCCACCGCAGGATCACGGTTAAAGATCGGGATCCCGTCGGTCGTCCTGACGCTGCGCAGCTTGCCCTTCATCATCAAATGCGCGATACTCCCCGTCACGCCGAACCCGTCCTGCTCCACCAGCGAGAACACGCCATTGTCGCCCAGGATTGCCTCGTACAGGTCGATAAACGCCGCCTCCGACACACTGTGGCTCGCGCTGGACGCTGCCGACTGGATGGACGTTGGCCACGTGCTTGGCTTGTTCGTCCCATAGAGCTGTGCGTTGTCGATCGCCACACCCAAGGCCGTCACCAGCTCCGGGCGCACCTGGTCCCAGATCGGGACCCGCGCATCGTTCAACACATTCCGGGGGATCGGGATCAGCACCGCCAGGTCCTCGGCAGTGATCGTCACGTCCTCCCAGTTCACCTCGCTCGTCTGCACCTGCCCCGTGTCGCCGTTCACAAAGTACGCCGTGGCCAGCGCGCTGAGCACCGGCATCGTCTTCTCGTACGCGGTCATATCGCGCAGCCGGCGACCCAGCCGCATAATGTGCGAACTCTCCGAGATCGGCTGCAGCAGCTCATAGCTGTACTCGGTGGGAATGATCCCATCCACATCCGACCGTCCAATTACATTGTTGTACGGCATCTAGCTTGCCTCCTATGTTCTGACCCCGGCCTCCCGTCGGATGAAATCATCCATATTCGACTGAGACCCCGGCGTCTGTCCACCAGCGCCCGTCCCTGCGTGCCCTGGTGGGGTCCGGTTTGTCCGAAACAGCTCCGGGTACTGACCCCGGAGCGCTTCCCAATTCACGCGCCCACGTCGATCGATCGCCTCGCTCTCCTGCGCCGCCAGGTACGCCAGCCGCGGATTCGTGCACCCGATCTCCGGTCGCACCGCCTCCTCGACAAAGTCTGCCCGCCGGTTCGCCTCCTCGAGCTGCCTGCCCAGCGTCTCCAACTGCGTCCGAACCTGGCTGCCCTCCTCGAGCTGTGACGTTGCCTCTCGCATCTGTCGTGCCAGGTCCTGGCGCTGGTCGCGCTCGCTCTGCAGCGCGGTCCGCAGTCCGCCCACGTGATCCGTGTAAAGCGCCTGTTGCTCCTCCGGTAGACCAGCCAGCACATCCTCCCACCGTGGCGTCTCGCCCGGGTTCTGGGTGTTCTGATCCTGTCCGCCTTCGTTGTCATTCCCGTTCTCGTTTGGCATCTCGCCTCCCCTCGGCCTCTCGCCGAACTATTTATCACTCCGCCCATCTCGGGCCTGTTCCCGTAACTGGAGTTTCACCGCCGCCAGCAGCACCCCCTTGTCGTGCACGCTCCACATATGCGCGCCGGCAGCGTACAAAACCCGCACCACCTCTCGGATCACCTTGTCCCGCTCATTGTTCTCAGCCATCACATCCCCTAGAAATTCAACTCGCCGAACCCACCGGCGTCATCTGGTTCCCCCACCTTGGTCGCCCGGATCATCTCGGCCAATTCCATCTTGCCGTACGCATCCAGCGTCGGCATCGTCAGCGGGTCCAGAGCCGCGTTCTCACAGATCGCCGCCAGGTCAAAGTCCACCACATCCACCACACTGGCCCGCGCGCCCTGCGGCACCCGGTCGATCTTGGACACGCGCCCGCTTGGAGTCCTCGCCACCTGCTTGCTGCCCAGCTCCCCGAGCAGCCGCATCCGCTGTGCATAGTCGGCCTGGGCAATATCCGCCTGGCTGTACCCCGCTCGGGTCAGCAGCTCGCCCATTGCCGCTGCCAGGTCATCCTTGGCATTGACCCACAGCTCCCCCTCCATCTGTCTCGCCCGGCGAACGCTGAACGCGCCGCGGCGCACCAACACCTGCTCCTTGCCCACCACCATATAGCCCGACACCTGCGCACCGCGCTTGTCGGCCACGCGCAGACTGATCCCATCTCGAGTGTATCGCTTGTACAGCCGATACCCCTCAGCATCCAACAGATCCGCCACCTCTCGCCAGTTGTCGGTCGTCGCCTCGTTTGGCGATAGCCCCAAGTAGCTCCACAGCGCAGCGTTGATCTGCTGTTCTTCCTTGAGCCCCTGTTCCAGGCTGTCCAGATACCCCTTGAGCCCGCCGCCGGTGGGATCGCCATTGGCCACCATCTCGTCGACCATTGCCCGTACCTCGTCGATCTCCACCTGCAGATCCCGCTCCGCTCCAGGCACCGGCCTGGGATCCGATGGTCCCACCGGCGACACATTGATCGCCGGCGCGCTGTCGTCCCGATCGCCGCGCAGCAGACTCGCTAGCGATCGCGGATTCAACCCCGCGCCCCACACCGGGTCATCCGTCCGCTGCACCAGGTCCCGGAACTCGAATCGCCCATCCTGCCACGCCGCCAGCTTCTCCGCCCCCAGAATACTCCGCTGCACATCCACCGGCTGCTGCAGGAACCACTCCTCACCGCCCGTCCACGTCACCTCGGGCATCCCCTCCACCACCGGAACACCTCTGCACCGCCCCTGTGGGTGGTCCGGGATCACCTCTCGCACGCTGTACAGCGTCCCCTCGTCCGCCAGGCACGCCCCGCATACACTGTCGTCGTGCCCGCACAGCCTCTTGTGCCCCTTTACCACCCCGCTCTTCTCATACTGCGACCGGCTCATCTCTCGGTATGGGCGCATCCCTTCCGTGCGGGCGATCACCAACGCCTTGTTCAGCCCGCCCGCCAGGTCATCGCGCATCGCCCTGGCCACCTTGCGCGGGTTCCGCCCCAATGCTGTCCCCGTCACCAAAGACTGCGTCAAGCGCCCCCACACCCCGGCCAGCTCCGTCCCGTCCTTGTCCCGCACCATCCGCAGCCGGAGCAGGTCCCCCAGCGGCTTCCCATCGCCCGCGATCCCCACCACGTTCCGGATCGCCTCCACCGGTAGCCGGTCAAAGTACGCTCCTACACCACCGGGATAGCTCAACTGGATCGCCGATACGGCGTGCTCGATCCCCAGTACTGCGTTCTGCTCCTGGTACCGGTCCAGCGTCCCTGCCGACCACGCCGCGTACTGCGTGAACTCGCTCCGCACCTGCGATTGCAGCCGGCGCGCCCGCTCCAGCCGGTACATCGCCGCCGGCGTCACCGCCTTGCCCTCTTCACGTCTCTGGGCAAACTCGGCCGCCAACGCCACGATCTGCGCGTCCAGGCGCTCCTCCACCAGCACCCACTGGCTCGCCATCTCGCGCATTTGCGCATCCTCGCGTGCCAACAGCCCGCGCTTAAACTCTCGCATTGCCACGACCACTTCAGGATCTGGCACCCCTCACCTCTCAGGCGTGACTGCGTGCGTCCCGCTCGCTTTCAGGCGGGATAATCCTCATTATCCCTGCTGTTCCTCACCCGCCCCCGGACACCTGTAGCCCCGGTCCCCAAGCGCACGCAAGCCGAGCACGTTGAGCAACCACACCACCAGCCGCTCGTTGTTTGTGACCTCGGCGGGCAGTGCCAGGTACAAGCCAGTCTCCATCCGTGTCGTCCAGGTCGTCTGTGTGGTCCCGTCCCACGTGTCAGTGCTCAACTCGCCGTCCACAACCTCGCCACAGTTGAACATAGCGGGATCGGCGGAACACGCAGCCACGTCGGCATCCCGCAATAGGGCAGAGATCAGCCACCAGTCCGGCGTCTCGGGAATGTCGTGATCGTGCTGCGTTGCGCCGGTGGTCAGGACGTGCCAGGAGCCGCTATACCGCACCACGTCGTGAAAGTGCAGCTCACCGTCCCCCGTCAGCCGTGCATCAGGTCGCCCGATGCCCCCTGTCCAGAGGTGCGCGTGACTGGCTGTCGTGCCTAGCCGGTAGATCGGTCGGACATAACTCGCCTTGCGAGGCACAACCCCGCTCGGAAAGTGCGGCTTGCCAGAATCGTCCTGTGTAAAGAACCAAAAGTGGCGCATCCCGCCTCCTAGTATTTGCTCAGATCGTCGTAGCCACTGTCCTTGGCAAAGATCAGGATGTCGTCAAGCGTGGCGTTCCCCTCTGCGCTGTCAAAGTAGCCAAATTGGGTATTTGCCTGTCCAACCGTGCAGGTTCCGTAGGTCAATTCCTGCGCGTTGTCCACATAGACGTTGATGTCATCACCAGAACACGATACCTGGATCTCGTACTGGGTGTCAGCGGTCCAGTCAACGTCAGCGTTGGCGCGGCTTGTCGGCGCACCGTCGTCCAGCTCGATCAGTTCGAGATCGGTTCCTGCTGTGCCGGGTGTGATCTGCACAAGCCACTGTATAGCCCCGTTGCGTCGGAGAATGAGGCCAAACGGAGCTGTACCACTCGCGGGCGTGGTAACGTTGGCGACGATCTGGACATCTGCGTCACCAACGTCAATGTACTCGGCGTGGCATTCGACGAGAGAAAAGTCATCAGCATAGCATACATCGCCTGTGCCGGCGCGTGCATAGATGTAGGGCACCAATTCTGAACAACCCGTGGGTGCAGCCACCACGGCACTGAGCAACTGCCAGGCCGCAGTCGTGGCACCATCAACCGTGAATACAGTTTGAACATTGTCCGAATCGAATAGTGCCATACGAGCGGTTCCGGTGCCACCATCGCCATAGACCCAGGCTGCCCCCCAATAGAGCTTGGCCGCAGTGACAGCTATGCCGGTTTGACGGACAAACGTGTTGCCTGCCGAACCCTTGGTCAATTTGACGGCATACGATCCACCGTGCTTCACGCCCGTCACGGCCTCAATTATGCCCCCGGTGTTGGGCGTTTCTAGCCAATTGTCAAAGTCGTCGCTCGTTCCATCATCCTCTGTCCCGGTGAAACTCTCAACGCCTGAATTCTGAACAAGCTCTGTCTGCGCATCTCCACCCTGCACGGCGTTGCTGGCAATGTCCAAGTCCCCGCCGATGGTGGTCCAAGTCCGCTGTGGTGTCGCCTGCGAGTCCGGCCCTGTCGTCTCGCTGCTGCCAAGCGCACCGTCTGAGCGGGTGAAGGTGTCGTAGCAGGTAGGGGTGGGGAGGTAGGTCACGTCGGGGACGCGGATGTAGTCTGAATCATAGGCGTTTGCGTATGTCGTCATGACAGGATATACATTCCCTGTCCCCGTACACGTAACATAGATCAGCGTCCAGGAGCTATATGCGCCGCCCTTAACAAAATAGTATGCCCCGGCTGTTCTCAAAACAATGGCCACTGTGTACGTGGTTGTCGTTGTGAGCCACGTCTTAGCAATCCACACGCTATTGTTCCGAATCCCCGGATTGGCCCCAGAGTACAGCACGTGCATATCAGGAGATCCGTTCTGGTTGTCATCCCATCCCAGGTACGGGCCAGCACTACCCACGCCGCCCGACAGATCAATTTGTGCTATCACTAGCCTCCCGGCTGTATGTGCTAGTACACCATACCACACACCAGGATCTCCATATGCGTTGTTCGGGTTCGCAAACGATGCTACCCCGCTCCCAACACTCAGCGCGTCCCCGTCTGTATCCACCACCGTCCGTGTCCCCGGCCCCGGCGTGGCTGCTGTCCCGTCCACGCTGCCAGCGGCGCGGGTGTCGGTGAACTCATCCCTCAACAGGTATTTGATTCCGCTGAACAGAGGATTCAGCAGTTGTCTGGCTCGATGACTATGCGCCATCTCTTCTCCTACGTCTTCACATCCACCGGGATCGACCGCGCAGCGGCCTGGTTCGCATCGTTCCCGCTTCCATCCTGGCTCCACAGTTTCACGTATTGAGCCGCCGCCAGCTCCGCCGGGGCCACGTACGCCTTGTCCGCCGTCGGGCTGTCGATCTGTACCAGAGTCCCGTCCTCGTCATAGAGGGGCAGGAACGTCCCGCCGCTTGCGGACGCTACTTTGAACCCGATCGACGCGGCGGTCCAGGTCGACGGCATATGGATCACCGCCAGCGCAAACCCATCAAACCGGAACTCATCCGACAGAGCCGCCCCGCTGGCGATCGTGGCTGTGTACTGTTTCACTTTGCGAAAGATGTTCACCAATCTCATAGCGCCTCCTGCCCGGCTTTCCCCGCCCGCTTCTAGGCGGGACTGCGTGCGTCCCACTCGCTTTAGGCGGGATAACTCCCATTATCCCCGCTGTTCTTCTCCAGCCCCCTGATCCATCTCCCGGCGCGCCTGGTCCAGGTAAGCCTGTGCCAGGTTCGCATTGTCCACCGTCTCCTTGCGCTTGTCCGCCCACACCTGCTCGATCTCTGCGTCCGTCCGTCCCTCGTCGCGCAGCGTCGTCGTCAGCGGGATCCCCGCGTTCGTATTGATCTGCCGGATCTCGGCCCGCGTCCGTGGCTGCACCGTCTCCGGCTTTGCGAACAGCGGCGTGATCGCCATCGGGTCCACGTCCATCCCCTCCAGCTCCATCAAGAACGCCGCCACCTGTCGCCAGGCCGGCACAAACCGCTGGATATACCGCGCGCATTTGCTGTTCAACGGGGCCTCCATCGACAGCAGCGCCTCCCCGCTGATCTCGTGCGTCGGCAGCCTGATGAACAAGTTCTTGGGCGTCCGGCTGATAATGCCCATCGAGATCGCCACGTGGTTGATCGCCTCCAGGTAATTCCCCAGCGCCGTCTCGCTGAACTCGTGCACGCTCGTATCCTGGCCGACCCCGTCGCCCGCCGGCAGCGCCCAGATCTCGTTTGGTGCGTTCTTTAGGTCACCCACGTCCGCGTCGCTGATAATCACCCGCTGGCGGAACGCGCCATACTCTGCCGCCACCATCAGGTCGCTCACCAGCTTGTTCGCCGCGTTCTGCAGCTCGCGGATGCTCTGTGACAGTTCCCCCTTGATCTTGCGCCGGTTCAGCCGCAGGTGATACACTGGCACCTTCCCCAGCGGGTTCTTGGCCGTCTCCTCCCCCTCCACCGGCCGGAACTGGCTTGCCGCATTCGGATTGCCCTTCTCTGCCGCCTCGTAATAGTCGAGCCGATCTGGGTAATACATCGTCATCCGGTACCGCTCGTCCTCGCCGATCCACCACTTGGCTGCCCACAGTTTGCGCCGTGGATGCGCCGGGTCGTACTGGATGTGGCACAGCCGCGGGTCGTTGTAATAGCACTCCACCGGCCCGTCCTCATCCTTCCACCCGATCACGTACGCCTCTCCGCACACCAGCGCCGCCAGGTGAGCGTCGTCCGCGTCCAGGTTCATCTCGGTCCGTTCCCAGATCCCGTTCAGCGCCGCCGTCGCCTGGTCGTCGTTGGCCACCGTAAACCGCGTCAAGTCCAGCCGGTCCAGCACACTATCCACGATCACCGCACACCAGTTCTCCGAGAACCTCGCGTCAATGTCCCGGAACAAGCCCTGCAGCCGCGCGGACGAGTACACCAGCGGATGGTCCCCGTCATAATAGCTCCACAGCGTCTGGTACTCTTTGGTCTTGGTCTCCAGCACCTTGAACGCGATCTCTAGGTCACTCGCCATTGCTCACCCCTGGTAACTCTTGGCCTTCTTTTGCTTCGCCGGTCGCTTGCACCCCAACAGCGCCAGCATATACGCCGTCGCCCGGTCGTCGTGCTCTCCTTCCGGCGCACGCAGGCTCGAGCCCTCGATACTCGCGATCTGGTCGTGCGTCGCCTGGCTGTGGATCAGCGCCCGCCGGTCGTGGATCAGCTCCGCCCCGTCCGCGTACAGCATTGCCTTGCCCCGGCTGTTGTCCAGCCACCCCGGCTTGCGGTCCTCGCCCACCAGCAGCTTTAGCCTCGAGTTGTCCCGGAACCACAGAATACACGCGTGCCCGTGGTTGTTCCGCTCGATCATCACCGGTGCATTGTTGTACCACTGTGCCAACCGGTGCGCGTAAAACGCCGCCAACGCGGGCTCGTACTTGCCCGCCAGCACACACACTTCCTCGCCCGTGTCCCGGTCCACTACCTCGATCGCGCTATCGTCGCTCGTTGGGTTCCCCTCAGCCGGGTCCAACCCCACCACGTATCGCCGCCCTGTCACCGGCGGCGCGTACACCTCCAGGCCAGGAATGGCCGGGGCACTATCGAGGTCTTCCAGCGGATCGCGCTTCTCATAGCACTTTGCTAGCCACTCCGGTGAGATCCGCTTGCTCAGCGTCCTGGCCGCCAGCGCCTGTTCCGGCGTCGCTGGGTACTGCTCCCACAAATCGTCCCGGCTCCCCGTCCGGTCCAGCGTCTCCGCCTCCTCCCGTGCGTACCACGCCTCGTCCCGGTCTGGGTGCGCGTACCACGGCACGAAAAACGCGTTCCACCCGTTCCCGTCCTCACGCTCCTCGCGCCGGATACTCAGCTCCCCCGGCTTTTCCGGATCCCGCTCGATCGTCGCCATCGTGCTCGCGCCGCAGAACATCCGCTTGAACTCGCTCCGAGGCCGGTCCTTGTCGACCCGGCTCACGATCGTCATATTGCCCCCGCCGTCGATCGTCGGCTTGACCGCGCGCATCAGCGCGTTCTGGTCCGGCACCAGGTCAAACTCGTCGAGGATCACGTCCGTCATCGCGTACGCATCGCCGCCCGTCGTCGGAAACGCCCGCGCCACGCTCCCATTGCTCAATCCGAACGTGTGCCCATCCGCCTTGGTCACCCGCTGCGCCTGCAGGAATGGCGGCAGTCGCTCGTACATCCCCTGTAGCCGCTCCTTGCCCAGCATATACACGGCCTCGTCGTCGCGCTTGCTGAACACGCCGATCTTGGCGATCGCGTGGAACAACATCCGGTACAGGCCGTTATACGCCAACGCCAGCCAGGAGAACCCCTCCTGGCGTGCCTTCAGAGCCAGATTCTTCGAGTACGTGTGCAGGTCCTCCAGCACCCACATCTGGCAGTCCCACAGCTTGAACGGGATCCACGTCTTGGCCACCTTGTCATAGATCGACACGTACTCATAGATAAAGTACAGCGGGCTTCGCTTGCACTTGAGCCACTCCACGCGCTGCTCCGACTGCGGCAGCGCCTCCAGCCATTGCTCCCGCTCCCCCTCCGTCCGCAGCGTATTCCACGCCCGCCTAGAACTCGCCATCGTCGCCTCGTGGCTCGTCATCCCGAGGTGAACTATCGAGGGATCCAGGACTCCACCCCTCCAGCTCCTCCTCCGCCTGCGCGTCTGCCTGCGCCATCTCGTCCGCCGTGATCGTCCGCCGCACGTTCACGTCCTGGCTCGGCTGGTACGTTCCATCCAGCTTGAGCGCCAGTTCCGCGTGCTTGAAAAACTTGTAATCTGGCTTCTGGGCCAGGTCCGCCAACGTCTTCAGCCGCTCCGCACGGCTCTCCAGCAACGGCTCCATCACCGCCTCGCGCACCAACCGCTCGATCTCTGGGTACTTGGCCCGGTACCTGCGCAAAGGACGCGCTGACGTCCACCCCACCAGGCGCGCCAAATCGGACAACCGCTTCGGGAATCGGTCGTCCGTCGGGCAGCTCGCCCACGCCACATACGCCGCGATCCGCCACCGGTTCCACTCTGGTCCGTCGTACCACGGCCACGGCTCCGCCAGCAGCGCGTCATAGTCCTCCCGCCACGGCAGATCCTCGTGTCCCTCTAGCTTGTCTCGCATCTCGCCGGCGAACGATTCGGCCTCAGCCGGATCCATCCACCCCGCGTCTCGCCCTGGCCCCGTCATCCCTCGGTTCCCTCACCGTCTCCACCACCGCGTCACCCACACACGGACGCTGTGCCAACAACACCCGGATATCGCTCAGCTCCTGCCGGTTAAAGTCGATCGAACTTACCAACACCGCCACCCCCGTCGCGATCGAACTCATCGTCTCCGTCGCCTTCTGCCAGGCCTCCGTATTCCTGTCCAGCGCCGTCTGCAGCTGCTTGCGCTCCTCCTTCAACTCCCCAATCCGCTCCCTATGCGCCCGCTCCAGCATCCAGATCGCAAAA
>Ga0180433_10010858_pt1 | contig 10892 bp, 7 predicted proteins | sample SS_ome_8_FD_132980 | JGI IMG/M metagenome (GOLD analysis project Ga0180433, IMG submission 132980) | Hypersaline lake sediment archaeal communities from the Salton Sea, California, USA - SS_1_D_1 metaG | ecosystem: Environmental > Aquatic > Non-marine Saline and Alkaline > Hypersaline > Sediment...
AACCACCCGTCCTAGTCCCCTAGACGATAGCGCCACCTAAGAGAGACCAAAAAAATAGCAGATTTGCCCGCCTATGTCAATTTCATATAATCACAGCCATGTCCAAGAAACTTGGTGGTGCTTGGGACTGGTCGATAAGGAGTGATAAAGATTTGAAAAAAATGAGTCTTTAATAAATCTGAAAAAAGAATGAATCCAATATAATCAGGTTATTACAAATCTTTGAAAAAAAATTACAACATCCACTATTAAATAACAGGGGTACACTTATCATCTTTAAGCACATTCAAGACAATATTGGTGATCACTCTCTCTACATGGGGGATAGCGAGCTGATTTTTTAAAAATGTGTCCAATTCCTTTCGATTTTTGAAATAGCAAACAAGAATCGCATCCCACTCTCCTGTGATATCATATATAGCCCTTACTTCAGTATGTTGAGCGATTTTCTCTTCAACTTCCATTAATTTGTTTTGATTGATACGAATGCCGATCAAAGCAATCAGTTGATAGCCGAGCAGTGTTTCGTCAATCAGAGGAATATATCCTTTTAGAATTCCCTTTTGCTCAAGTTTCTTCACATTATTGTAGACTGAGGTGGTGGAAACTCCTGCTTCCTTGGCGATTTTTCTCAAACTTTTCCTGGCATTCTGATTCAAAGATTTTAAGATCTTTTTCTCCAATTCTGTAATCATTTTTTCCTGTCTTTTTGGTATTTTTTAAGTTATCAATTTTATGACCATTCATGAATTATATCAGTTTCTTATACTATATTCTTTGACATTTATCAAATTATATCTATAAATCTACAGTTATAATGAACAGATGTTAAGTTTTATCCCCCATGAAATGCTAATCCTTTAGGACCGGTTCGGTGGGATTAATCCTCTGTTTCTATTCCCTTGACATATTTATCATACCAAGCCAGATATCGTTCATACCGGTCTTTCTGATTGGCTAATTTTTCCAAACCATGATGCTCATCAGGATAAACCACGAGTTTGGTAGTCCGACCGAGACGCTTCAGAGCCATATACAACTGCTCAGAGTTGATAATCGGAACATTCCAGTCGACCGCCCCTCCCATTATTAGGGTCGGAGTCACTATCTTTTCTACTTTATTATAAGGAGACAATCTCTCCCATAGTTCTCGGTTTTCCCAAGGAAGACCAAATTCTTTCTCATACCATCTTTGGTACTGATCGTGTCCATAATTGCAGGCAAAAAGAGCCAAACTGGCTCCGGAGACAGCACCCTCGAAACGGTCGGTCTTGGTGATCACATAATTGGTCAGGATTCCTCCATAGGACCATCCCCCAACACCCAAACGATCTGGATCTGCCCATTTCTGTTCAATAGCATAATCAACCGCTGCCATAACATCCTGATAATCCTTGTTTCCCCAGTCTGCAAAAATTTCAAGAGTAAAATCTTGGCCGTAACCAGAAGAGCCCCGAGGATTGGGCATCACCACAAAATAACCGTTGGCACAAAACAGTTGGGCAAGAAAATCAAAATTAAATTCGTATTGGGCATCAGGACCTCCGTGAATCCACAGAATTGTGGGGTACTTCATCTCTGGATTAAAGGAAGGTGGTTTGTAAAAGAAGCTCTCTATCTCAGTTCCATCCGAGCTTTTAAAACAGGCCTTCTCTACGGTTGCCAGCTTTAATTCAGAGATAAGCTCGTCATTTAATGTAGTCAATTTCCTTAGTTCACTTGTTTTTTCCTGTACGAAAATTTCCCCTGGCAGGTTGGGCTTACTGACTAAAGCTCCTATCCTTTTTTTTGAGCCCAAAGTAAAGGACCCCACACTTACTTTTCCATCAATCACACGCTCAATATTACCGCCAGAAGCGGGAATCCTTGCCAGATGCCTCTTGCCTTCATCCTCCACAATGAAGTAAATGGACTGGCCATCATTGGAAAAGCAAGGTTCCGAGATTCTGCGGCCAAGTTTTTCTGTCAAAATCTTGGTCTGTTCACCTGTAGAAGAAGAAACAGCCAAATGCTCAGTGGCAAAGACAATGGCATCTACATCTGTTTTGCTGTAATGGGTAATCCATTTGCCGTCCGGACTCCAAGCAGGGGAACCATCCTCACCTGGATTGGTGGTAACCTGAATCAGATTCTTTCCTTTATCCGGACTGTCGGAAGCAACAACCCAGATGTCTTGATTATAGTTCGTGTCAGGGGCATCAGTCCGATTACTGACAAAAGCGATGAACCGACCATCTGGAGACCAAGTAGGCTGAAAATCATCATAATCCCCGGAAGTCACCTGAAGTAGTTTACGGGACTTGATATCCAGAACGTAAATATGAGTCCTTCGTCGGTCAAGATAGCCTTCATAGTCCAACTTAAATTGAAGACGATCAATCACATGAGGCTCTGGGACCTTGGGTTTCACGTATTTCTTTCCTTCTTTTTCTGCTTTCTCTGCCGCAATATCTTCAGGCGATGGATCTTTAATCACCAGTGCCATTTTGCTCCCATCTGGAGACCAGACAAAATTCTCTACTCCCTGCCGGACATCAGTCAACTGCATAGCTTCTCCACCTTTTCGGAAAAGTGTATAAACTTGTGTTTCTCCGTCACCTCGTGCTGACATGAATGCCAAGTAACGACCGGTGGGATCCCAACGAGGCTGACTGGAAGAATGACCCTTGGACGTGTAAGGAATAGTCTTTGACTTCCCATCAAAAGGAGCGACCCATATCCGGGTTTCTTTTTTCTCTTTTTTTAGATAGGGTACTGTTACGGTGTAGGCAATCAAGTCTCCCTTTGGTGAAAGCTGTGGATCTCGGACTGAACGTATCTGGATATAATCATCAATAACCATCAATCTTTTCTGTGTTGAAGGAATTCTCTCTTCGGTCTTCTGGAGAAACGGTTTGTTCATCCCCTTAAGCTGTCCATTTGAAGCAAACGGCACGATAATTATTAATGCCGCGGACAGCATACCAAACATTAAAACAAGCCTCTTGATTTTCATATCTCCCTCCTTATGCCTTGAGATATATGATTAACTTAATGATATTATAAGAGTCATGACTCATAACTTTATGACTCCTTCTCTTTTTGTTTCCTAATAACCTCCCAAACAGCTTTGGATATCTGTAAGTCCTGAACAGCTATTCCAGTCAAGTCTGTAACAGTTATTTCATCTTCTGAAGAACGCTGGAATTCTTTGTTTTCTATCACTGTTCCCAGTTCCTTCAAATCATCCTTGTTAATGGCTCCGTCCTCCATAGCATGAAAACTTTCTCCTCTTTCCTGAACTTGACTAATGCTGTCCACAACCACTTTATCCGCTTTTTTCAATATGTCAGAATCCAATTCCTGTTTCTCTGGTATATCTGAGCCCATAGCTGTAATGTGTGTGCCTTTTCTGATCTGCTTGGCTTGGAGCAAGGGCTTTTTAGAAGGGGTGCAGGTGACAATGAGATTGCAGCTGGAGGCAATATCTCCTGGTTCCATGGTAGTCTGGATATTAAAATCCAGAGGTTCCATATCATTTTTATATGAACCCAATTCCTGTTGATTGATTCCCCACACCATGACTTGTCTACACTTTGTAATTGATTTGAGAAATTTTAACTGTATCCTACCCTGTATGCCCGCTCCAAATATTCCAATCTTGTGGACATCTTTAGGACCCAAGTACTTTGCAGCCACCGCACCCGCAGCTGCTGTTCTCACATCAGTTAGATGACCCTGATCAAGCAGAATACACAAGACCTCTCCTGTTTTTTGGCTGAACAAGAGCATAAGACCCGTGCTGGTAGGAAGTCCTATTTTTGGATTCTCATAAAAGCCAGAAGCAATTTTTATCACATAAAAATCATCTCCTTTTAGATATCCGTATTTAATATGAGCTTCGCCTGGGGGATCTTCAAAAATCATTTCTCCAACCGGTGGAGTAACCGCTTTTCCCTTAGAATAAGCAACAAATCCTTTTTCAATACTTTGTATAGGATCGATAAACTTTAAAACTGCCTTTATCCTATCCAAATCAATAATCTCTGTCATTTATTCCTCCTTTTATATTATAAAATTTCTTTTACCTTCTTATCTGATCAGTACAGTAAAAATCTCTGTTCAGTCCTAAATACTGCTAAAAATGGTTTTTCTGCAAATTAACATTTTAACTAATAATAAACCTTAATCTTTATTAATTATAACTTATTCTAACAATTTATAACAAGAATTTCTATAATTATCTCTTGACAATTAAATAATGTTTTTATCATAATAAATGATAGAGAGGAGGTAAACATGAACAAAATAGGGAGATTGGTTATTTTAAGCGCAGTCATGCTGGGTTTGATGTCGCTACCATTATTGTCACAATCAAGAGGCACAGGAGCTATTGAAGGCAGAGTTATGGATGAATCTGGCGAATATCTTCCCGGCGCAACCGTCACATTAACCTCGCCCGACATGATAGGTGGTGCAAGAACCAAGATAACTCAACCCAACGGAAAGTATCGTTATGTTGCACTTCTGCCCGGCATTTACACTTTAAAAGTCACTATGGAAGGATTTGATACTCAGGAAGTCACAGATATCCGTGTTTCCTCTGGTAAAACTTTAACCGTTGATTTTAAACTAAAACAGACATCATTAGAAGAAGAAGTAAAGGTTGTAGCCAAACCACCACTTATTGATGTGAAAGACTCGGAACAGGCTACAACCTTACTGGAAAAAGAACTTCTGGTTAATGTTCCCATCACTCGTTCGTATTACAATATCGTCAACTTGGCTCCTGGAGTAACAGAAAACGATAGACTCTTCGGCGGAGCAGGAGGTCCTATAGGAACCACCTTTAACATGGACGGTATGAATACTTCTGATCCTTACTTTGCCGGAGCCTGGTGTCTGATGGACTGGAACAGTATCGATGAAGTGAAGATAGGGGGCATCGGAGCTAATGCAGAATATGATAACTTTACTGGGGGAATGGTTAATGTTATCACTAAGTCAGGAAGTAACGAGCTTTCAGGAGGATTTGAACTATACTACAGCGGTGAAGAGTGGCACAGTAATAACGCTGAAGGCACTGATTGGGAGTGGGGTCCTGAATTTTCCGATGAACGCTCGATTGATCCAAGTTTTTTTCTGGGAGGACCTTTTATCAAAGATAAGCTGTGGTTTTTTCTCAATTTGCAATACGCCACCAACAGAAGGGCTATCGTCGACTTCCCCAAAGATTACTTTGAATGGCAACCCAGAGTCTTTGGGAAAATAACCGCCCAACTCGGTCAGAAGGACCGGTTACAAACCACACTTGCCTTTGAAGCGGATCATGATAATTATGAAAACGCACAGCCCGGCTGGCCTGTAGAAACATCCTCAAACCACCGATCTGATGATAAGTTTTTTAACCTTAACTGGCTGCATACATTTTCGGATACAACCTTTATGGAAACCAAAGTAGGGGGTTGGCACGCCATAGAAAAAGGTATTGGCAATGGTGGAGATGCCTATCCCCATGTAGATGATTTGACAGGCGAACTTTCAGGAAATGACAGTTGGAGTTATGACGGGGATCGGGATCGTATTCAGGCCAATACATCCATCACCCACCATGCTGAGGATTTTATTGCCGGCAGCCATGACTTTAAATTTGGAGTCGAGTATGAACGGGCTACAATCAGAGAGGATTACGGATACACCAATGGAAAATATTATATTGATTACTATGGTCCTTATTTGCTCTATGAATGGGAAGGATACCCGCTAGACGGACATTTCAACAGAATGTCCGCGTATGTCCAGGACAGCTGGAGTATTTCTGATCGACTCACCATCAATCCAGGTTTAAGATTCAATATCTACAGAATGGGTCTGGATAATGAAGATCTCTACAAAACCAATGGATTAGCACCGCGGATCGGAATTACGTTTGATCTGTTTGGAGACAATACCACTGCTTTGAAAGCTCATTATGGCCGATATTATGACCAGATGAGAATCACGGATATTTATGCAGCCATGGATATCCCTGATTTTCGAGGCTATTTCTGGGACGGAGGAGAGTGGGTATTGGACTTCGTTGATCAACTCGGAAGTGCCCGCGTGGATCCCAATATCAGACAGCCCGGTACAGATCAGTTCTCATTATCGATTGAACGTGAATTGATTAGAGATTTATCCATAGAAGCCGCTTATATCCACAAAAAATTCGTCAATATCCTGGGGGCTGTTGAAACCCTGGGACAATGGGAACCTGCTACATATTTTGACAGCTATACGGGTCAGACTTATAATTTATGGAACCTCACCACAGATCCTTACGAAACAGAAATGCTGATAACCAACCCAGAAGGAGGCACCTATGACACGGTTCCCTTCACTCCTGAAAGCCGATATCGTGCCCTGCAGTTTACCCTGACCAAACGATTTTCTAATAACTGGCAACTTGTAGCCTCCTATACCTACTCTGTAGCGGACGGAAATTTTGATATAGGGGGTTGGGACCGCGAGCTCATATTTAATGATTTTTTTAAAAGCAAGAATCTGACCGTTAATTCAGAAGGACATAACCTGAGTGATTGCACCCATGTCTTTAAAATCCAGGGCACGGTTATACTTCCCCTTGAAATTGCTATGGGAGTCAATTTTATTTACCGCAGTGGTTACCGTTACAACAACTATTTTCGGGTCCCATGGGAAGTTCCTATTAATGACTACAGACGATATGACATCAGGGCAGAGGACAGAGGTGCTCTAAAGTATTCCAATTTGGCTCGCTTGGATTTGAGATTTGAGAAACAGTTCACCCTAGGGAGATACAGAATAAGTGGATTATTCGATATATATAATATTTTCAACAGCAACACCATTCTTTCAACTCAAAATCAAGTTTATAATCCCAACTACGGAAAAGTATCATCCATCATGACCCCAAGACGATTTCAAGCCGGAATCAGGTTTCATTTCTAGCTGAGAGCTGACAGCAAAATCTAACCCCCGGTTCCAAATGAAAGGGAGGGGAATATTCCCCTCCCTTTCATTAAAGAGACCCTATGGCATAACCATAATCCTTATAATTCCCTCATTTGATATAACACATAAATGACTTATGGTTAACTCACTTGAATTATTCACAGATTATTTCTTTCAGTTTATCAATGCTGATCTTTGCGCCGCTTATGATCAAAACAACATTCTTTCCCTTTAATTTTTGTTTGATCTTCAGAAATGAGGCCACTGATAGAGCTGCGGCTCCTTCGATTATCATATGATGTTTTTCTATGAACAGTCTCACAGCCTCCTTTAATTCCTTTTCTGAAATGAGCACATAATCATCCACATATTTTCGGCAAAGGTCGAAAGTAAGCGCATCTTTGTCAATGCCCCCCGCGGTTCCGTCCGATAGGGTGGGCTTTGAATCCATTTCAATGATTCTTCCTGCTTTGATAGATTCATACATCACCGGAGAATTTTTGGGCTGACACCCGATGATTTTGATGTTATTATTGACTGCTTTTAAAAACCCAGCTACACCTGATATCAGGCCTCCTCCTCCTAGTGGAACAAATACTACGTCTATTTTGTTGAGCTGCTCGGAAAGCTCAATTCCGATAGTGCCTTGCCCACCGATGATTTTGGGATCGTTGTAAGCAGAGATGAATTCATAACCTTTTTTTTGGGCAGTCTCTATGGCATACAACTCAGTTTGGATATAGTCATTACCGATGAAATGGATATCCGCTCCATAAAGGCGGAGCGCTTCGATCTTGCTTTTTGAAGTATTTTCCGGCACACAGATAATTCCTTTCCATCCATGCTTTTGCACGATATAAGCGAAAGCCGCACCATGGTTTCCGGAAGATGCTGTAATCACTCCTTTCTTGAGCCTCTCTTTGCTCAAAGACAGCAGCTTGTTGAGGGCACCTCGAAGCTTGAATGAACCTGTTATCTGTAAGTTTTCAAGCTTGAGAAAGGCGTTACATTTTCCCTTTTGACTCAAAAAAGGAGAATGATCAACAGGAGTTTTTCTGATTGGACTCCTGATTCTTTCTTCAGCTTCCAGCACTTCATTTCTGACATCAATCACGTCCATTTCCTCCTTTCTCTTATTTTTTGGGTCAACCATCAAAAAATAAATACTATTAATTTTATCGGGAGGTCCCGGTAAATAAAACTCTGTTTGATGATTTCTCTCCTAAATCCGCAAAGTTAAAGACAGTTTAGTGTCACAGAAAACATCTTAGTTTATTATTATATTATCTGAACAAATTAAAAGCAAAAGATATATTTATATGAAATTTAATCCGTCTATTTCTATTTTTCTTAACATTTTGCAATTTAATTCTTGTTTTTCTCGAATTTTTTATTTAGAATAAATAGTTGTTGTGGAAACGGTTAATCGATAAGAAAGGAGAACAAGATGAAAATAGAAGAGTTTGAATTGGAGCGCTGGCAATCTCAATGGGAACATGTGGTTGATTATAACATTACTGAGAGCGGCGTGCATCCTCTATCTCCAGAGGAACTTTTGAGCCCAGAAGAACTTAAGAACTTCACCAAAACAAAGCTGGGATATATCCAAACAAATGGAACTCCGGAACTCAAAGAAGCAATCTGTAAATATTATGACCAAGCTTCGCCGGATAACATCTTAGTGACTTCTGGTTCTTCCGAAGGTAATTTTGTGACCATGTGGAAGCTCATCGATCCTGGAGATAAGGTCATCTTTATGTTGCCCAATTTCATGCAGGTCCATGGTCTCATGAAAACATTTGGAGGCAACGTAAAAACATTTTTCCTCAAAGAAGATCTGGACTGGAATCCTGATCTAGATGAGTTAAAAAAAATGGTGACCAAAGATACCAAGCTCATCTCGATCACCAATCCCAACAACCCGTCAGGGGGCCAGTTGAATGAAGAATCAAGACAGGTTATCCTAGATCTAGCAAAATGGGCAGATGCGTGGCTCGTCTCTGACGAAGTTTATCAAGGAGCTGAATTCAACGGTGAGATCACACCTAGTTTTTGGGGATCATACAAAAAAACCATTATCATGAACGGCCTTTCCAAGGCCTATGGGATGCCTGGCCTTCGTGTGGGATGGATGGCTGCTCCTGAAGATATCACAAGCTCACTCTGGACTTACAAAGATTACACCACAATCACCATTAGTGCCCTGAGCAACCAGCTGGCGCAGATCGTTCTAAAACCTGAAAAGAGAAAGGCTATTTTCAACAGAACCCGAAGGATCATTCGAAAAAATTTTTCAATCCTTAAAGATTGGATGGACAAACAGGAAGGACTTTTCAGCTGTACGCCTCCTAAAGCCGGAGCCATCGCTTTTCCGCGCTATCATCTGGATATCAATTCAACTAAACTCAGTCATAGAGTCAGAGAAGAGAAAAATGTTCTTATCCAACCAGGAGATCAATTTGAGATGGATTTTCACATACGTTTCGGACTGGGAGAAAAAAGCGACTTTTTTAGGGAAGCTCTTACTCTTATAGAAGAAGTGTTTAATGAAATCAGAAATCAATCAATTCATACCAAAAGCCAATAAGGATACAACAGGTTCCCAATTCCATGATCTTTCTTTTCAATAGGTCAAGGAAATATAAGACTCTCTAATGAAAGCAAAGAAGAAATAATCAACTTAAAGTAGCCACCATAATTGCCTTAATAGTATGTACTCTATTTTCAGCCTCATCAAAAACAATTGAAGCTTCTGATTCGAAAATTTCATCCGATACTTCCATTTCTTCTACCCCATACTTTTGATATATTTCTTCGCTGATCTGAGTATCTCGGTTGTGGAATGCTGGCAAACAGTGCATGAATTTGACATTATTAGGGTTATTGGTCATTTTTAATGCTTCTTGGTTAACCTGATAAGGCATTAAAAGGTCAATTCTTTTCTTCCACACATCCTTAGGTTCCCCCATAGATACCCAGACATCGCTATAAAGGAAGTCACAGTTTTTTACCCCTTGTTCAATATTCTCAGTAATCAATATGTTTCCATCTGTCTTTTGGGCGATATTCCTTGCTTCCTGGACCAATTCTTTCCTAGGTTGGAGCTCTTTAGGAGCCACAGATCGAAAATCCATCCCGATTTTGGCTGCAGCAATGAGAAGAGAATTCCCCATGTTGTATCTTGCATCTCCGATAAAAGCGAACTTAACTTTATTTAAAGGTTTTTCAGTATGCTCTTTCATTGTCATTAAATCTGCGAGCACTTGAGTAGGGTGAAATTCGTTGGTCAATCCATTCCAAACCGGAACACCTGAATATTTATCTAATTGCTCGATTCTTTCCTGCCCAAAACCTCGGTATTCAATGCCATCATACATTCTTCCCAGTACACGAGCTGTATCCTTGATGGTTTCCTTGATCCCTAATTGTGAGCCGGTTGGCCCTAAATAGGTAACCCTTGCGCCTTGATCAAAAGCAGCTGTTTCAAAAGCACATCTTGTTCGGGTGGAGCCTTTTTCGAAAATCAAAACGATATTTATCCCTTTTAGTTTTGGTTGTTCTTTGCCTACGTATTTGGCTTTTTTGAGATCCTTGGATAAATCAAGCAAAAAATGTATTTCTTCTGTTGAGAAGTCTAAAAGCTTCAAAAAACTTCGATTTTTTATATTGTAAGACATTTTCATCTCTCTCATATTCTTTATTTTTGTTACAGCTGTTTTAGGATTTCCTCAAGGTTAGGTGATCCGATTTCCTCGAGATTATAAGAGACGCGGAGTATTTTCTTATTTGTTTTTATCAGTTTTCCCAGGTCAATGGGGGTGCCGCTGAGCACCAGGTCGCATTGGCTCTGATCAATGGTCTGAGCTAGCTCTTCGATTTGTTTCTTTCCATAACCCATGGCAGGAAGAACTCTGTCCAGATGAGAATATTTCTCAAAGGTC
>Ga0180433_10010859_pt1 | contig 10890 bp, 10 predicted proteins | sample SS_ome_8_FD_132980 | JGI IMG/M metagenome (GOLD analysis project Ga0180433, IMG submission 132980) | Hypersaline lake sediment archaeal communities from the Salton Sea, California, USA - SS_1_D_1 metaG | ecosystem: Environmental > Aquatic > Non-marine Saline and Alkaline > Hypersaline >...
CCTACTCGCCACCCTACTCAGCGTCGGGATTTTACGATGCTTCTTCAACCGAGACGCCGCTCTTCTCAGGTGGGAGCGTCGGTTTCAGCAAGATGAGCATACCTGCTGTGGCAAGTCCACCAAGGATGATGGCTAGCAGCCACACCAGTGGCTTATTCGCCAAAGGTAGGACAAACAGCCCCCCGTGTGGTGCTCTCAGCGAGACACCGGCCAGCATGCTGATGGCTGCACCCACGCCTGAGCCGACCATCAACGACGGGATCACGCGGATGGGATCGGCAGCAGCGTATGGGATTGCGAACTCCGTGATGAACGAAGCTGCCCCAATGAAGCATCCTGCCAGGCCTTCGTGCTCCAGGGACGTGAACTTTTTCTTCGACAGCAGCATGGCGAAGGCCACGCCGAGCGGCGGCGTCATACCCCCGACCATGACCGCCGCCAAGGGCACCCAGTTGTCGGCCTCGGTGAGGCCAAGCGAGAACATGTAAGCTGCCTTGTTCACCGGGCCTCCCATATCAAAGGCCATCATCGCACCCAGCGCGAGAGAGAGCAGCAGCTTGCTGGCCGTGCTCAGGCTGGTCAAGGCCGAAGTCATGGCTGTGTTCAACCAGGACGCTGGAGGGCCAACTACGAAGCTCATCAGTGCACCGACAATGAGCGCGCCGAAAAGCGGGATGATCAAGACAGGCATCATCGGGCGAAGGAACGAAGGAACTTTTATCTTCTTTATGGCGCTCACGATGTAGCCGGCCACCAGGCCACCCAGGATGCCTCCGAGGAACCCGGAACCCTGGCTGTTAGCGATCATCCCTGCGATGAAGCCTGGCGCTATAGCCGGCCGGTCGGCAACCGAATACGCGATGTATCCGGCCATTGCCGGGACCATCAGCCCAAAAGCTGTCTTTCCCAGGTTGCCTAGCCACTGTGACGCAGCGTTTTCCCAATGGATACCGCCAACCATAAAGGCGATAGCAATCAGAATCCCGCCCGGAACGACGAATGGAATCATAAAGGACACGCCGGTCATCAGGTGTTTGCGAATGTCACCGAGTTTCACTTTGTCCTCCCTGTATATCTGATTTTTTCGCGAGCGAGCACGATCGTACCCATCGACCTGCTGAGATTCTTCTGGCTCCACCTCCTTTCTGAGTATGGCCAGCCTGGGCGATCCCGGTGGCTTCCATGATGTAAAGGGAAGCGAAGCGACGCTATCCCTGAGTACGCAAGCCAGGATGTTAGATCAGGCCGGCTTCCTTCTTTGCTTTCTCCAGCACCTTGTTTGCGTCAGCGATTGCGTCGTGCGGGATAGCTTCGATGACCTTTACATTCTGGAATCGCTCCGCTTTCATCACCGCGATGTCCGCCACCCAGATGACGAGGTCAGCACGCTCGATCTCCTCCTGCGTGAGTTGGTCTTCTATGCCCATTGACCCCTGAATCTCCACCTTGATTTCATCTCCGGCTGCTCTCGCGGCCTTCTGAAGCGCCTCGGCTGCCATGTACGTGTGGGCGATTCCACCTGCGCAGGACGTTAATGCGACGATTTTCATATACTCATCTCCCCCCTTGTTTGGGATTATCGACCGTTTGTACTTCGGAATGGCCCTAGGCTCCGTCCAGAAGAGCCTCGCCTTGAAACACGGCATCGAACACATCCTCGTAAGTAGCAGCGGCGTGCAGTGCTGCCCGAAACTCCTCGTGGACCAGCAGTCGGGCCAGGCGTGCCAGAACCGCGATGTACTCATCGGGGGACATCTGATCTGGGATGGCCAGCAGGAAAATCAGCTTGGCCAGACCTCCGCCGTGCTCCGTCTCGTACCAGATCCCCTCGCTCGAACGGCCGAACGCGACGCCGGCCTGTAGAACTGCCTGGCTCTTTCCGTGCGGGATGGCGATAAAGTTCTCCATGTAGGTCGGCCCTAAGGCCTCCCGCTCCTGGACGGCGCGCAAGAACTCCTCTTCAGACCGTAGCTTCCCAGCACGTTGGAGTAGATCGGTCAGGTACCGAATGAGTTCGTCTTTGTCTTGGATTCCTCTGAGTTCTAGATCGACCGTCTGTGGTTGGATGACCTCTGCAATTCGCAAACTGCCTTCTGCCATATGTGACTACTCCGGGGTTCATTCTTGCCATTGCAGGCAGAGATTCCTCGACTCGCTCCGCTCGCTCGGAATGACACATCACAAGGAGCCTGAGTATTAACTCTTTTTCGACGAGGCGTCGGCCGCTTGACTATGGGTCGCCTTCTTGCTGTTCGCCAAGCTGGTCCTGCATCACCTCAGCGCCAATGATCTCTACCGCCCATCTCGCCGCCTGCGCCACGACAGACGTGCACTTGTTGTCGTGCGCGCCTGCTGCCTCGAAGGCCTCGCGTTCGGCCTCGTCGCGCAGATCGTAGGGCCTGCCCATCTCGTGGCCATGTATGTCGTGACAGGTGATGCTTCCGTAGCGCTGGATGGCCCGTTCTCGCAGCTCTTGAACCATAGAGAAGCTGCGATACTTGTTTTCGCGGTCTCCCCCGAAATTGGCACGGGCTCGTGGATAAACCATGCCGATCGCCAGCGCGGCTGCGGTCAGCGCGGCACAGGTGGCATCGCCGCACAGGCCCAGGCCGCCCGATAGAGCGGTCGCTGCCCGGAATACTGTCTCGTCGAACTGATCCATCGACTCCAGAATCGCTGCCAGCGCGCACTGGCCGCATCCATGATATTCCTTCTCGTACTGGAAACCCAGATCGTAGGCGTGCTGTGCCCGTGCGAACCATTCATCTTCGAGCGCTTGGCGTCGATAGGCCTGCACGATGGACGCTACTAAATCATCGTCTGCCGGCGTCAGGCCGCAGATCTCGCGTATTGCTCCGCGCAGCCCTGAGTTCGAAATCGTCTCCTGTACGTACTTCGCTCCCCCGTCACGTGCGTCCGTATACCGCAGCCCGGCGGCGATGGCGCTGATGATGTGCCCTGGCTCTGCGCCGTGCTTCAGCGCGAGCAGGGCTGGGCCCACCAGACGGTCGTTGCGCCCCAGCTTACGGCGGCTGTCGGCGGCGTATCGCGTGACAGTGTCGCCCAACACCGGGTTGTTTGTCTGTTCGAGCAGCGCCTTTGTCCATGCCGACATCTCCTCGGCGCTGTAGCCGTACTCCGCCTGCAGCGCGCGGCTGGCTTCGTCCAGCGCACCCTCGGCTTCGGCGTACACCTCCGGGTCGGCCATGCAGTCGACGATCAGCTCGTAGCCCCGGCGGGCGCCCTGATATGCCAGCACCGCGTGGGCCAAGTTGTACGTGTATATCTTTCGAGTCTCCTCTGCGCGCATGTCGTCTACCAGGCGAAGAGCAGGCACCTCGGGGATTGGGCCTTTGAAACCGTGGCGATCGGCGGGTAGCTCGGGATAGCCGTTGGTCCAGACCTGCAGGGGATCTTGCTGTCGGACTGCTTCGGGAGGGTCAGGTGCAATACGAATCACCAGTGTCTCAACGATACCTATGCTTTGGCGCAGGTAGTCGTGCGATTCAGGGGGGACGGATCGCTCCAACGCGTTCTGGAACTGCGGACCGGCGTGCATGAGATTCGTGCACAGCAGGATGTCCAACGGAACGCCCGGGCGTTGTTCACGCCGATGCACAAGACACGGGGCCAGTTTGTCGGCGATGGCCTGGAATTGATCTGGATACACGGCCACGGCGAGCAAGTCCGCCTGGGCGACTGCCGCGCTGACTCGTTGTGCTTCCGTCGTGGTCAGCGCCGTATAGCCCTCGATTGTGACCTCCTCAAGCCTGTCGGCCCTGGGGGCGCGGACGACCGTGTAGCGACCGGAACCGCGAAGCTGGCTGACGAGATCTGGGGACTTGTCAACCAACACGATTCGGTAGCCCGCGGCGTGGAACAGATCTGCCACAAAGCCACGGCCGATTCTTCCTGCACCCCAGATGACAATGGTCTTATCCACGGTGCACCACTTCACCTTGGCAGCATAGCTTCCAAGAACGCAGCCTCGGCCTCTCCCGTCCAGGTGTCTCCGCTGCCCAGCTTTTCGTATACCTCTGGAAGTACCCGCTTCAGGTCTGGAAGCGCGGTCAATGGAAAGTCGGTCACCAGGGGGAAGACCACGATCTTCCCCGGATAGGTCTTGGCGATCATGGCGCGGATGCCATCCGGGAACTGGCGAAAGCCGGCAATAGCGGCGACGGAGCGCTCCGGTTGCAGTTGGCCCGCTCTGACGCGTTCAACGACAGCCACTTGATCGTCCAGGCCCGAACCGCTGTGACCGATGATACGCATTTGTGTGGGGCCATAGATCTGCCAGGCCTGGATGGGAGCCATAGATCCTCGCTTCAGGCCGGCAAATAAGTTGATGACTGCACCGCGCGCTACGTACCGCGTGGCCTCGACGACGGCCTGCGTGCTCGCTGCCATCACCTCGACGTCGTCCACACCGCCGTCTGAGAGTACCTCCGCCATGATCCCCTCGTATTGCTGATGCTCGTGCCGCGGGCTCACGGCCAGGAGTTCCACTCCGTGCGTGCGTGCAAGTTCGGACAAAGAGTCGCGCAGGGCGTTCAGCCTGTCTAGACCCCGATTGGTTGCGATGACTCTGGATGGGGGGTGTGGGCTCTGAATGGCCCGCTGCAGATGCATGCGCCCCATCGGGCCTCCGGCGCCCAGGATCCACGTCGTACCTTTTGATATGAAGGGAAGCGAAGCGGCGCCCCCCGCTCTCAACTCGGAGCGCACCGGTGTCTGCTGATAGGCTGCGTCCAGGTCCACGCCGCTGGTTCCCACGTACACGATGTGGTCGTAGTGGACGCGTCCCAGGTCCATGTGAACGGGCTGCGCCATCGGCGTTTCGCGCGCTATGGCGAGAATGCCTCCCTTTGCCAGCATCGGAGCCGCTGCGTCGACGTCGGTCGCGCTGCCGTCGAGCACGAGGATGTCGTCAAAAAGAGAATCCCCGGCAAGCACCGCGTCGCGTCCGGCCTCCACAAGTCTGGTGCCGCAGGCCTCCGCCAGATGGCGAACGCGAGCGAGCAGGTCCCCGGGCAGATCGGTGACCGTCACCTCGGCCGGTGCGTTCTCTGCGTTCCATATCTCGTCGATCTGATACCCACTGCGATCGCCTCCCACAAACCATGCCCGGCCCCCGCCGCGCAGGCGCGTTCGATAGGAGACTCTGTACGAGGCCTCGACGCAGGCCCATGGCTCCGTCAATGCGGCCGCGGCGTAGGTCATGTCGTCGGGCACCGGTATCAGATAGTTCCCGGCGTCACCGTGGAGGATTTCCTTGCCGATCGCGGCGTATTGCCGGTAGGCGCCGTCCATGCCGAAGGAATACGGTACGCTCCTTCCCTGGTACCATACGTCGGGCTGGATGACGAAACGGTCGCCAACGCTATACTCGCTGCGCAGATTCTCGCCCACTGCGACCACCGTCATGCTTGCCTCGTGGCCGGGAACGATGGGGTCGCAGGCCAGATCGCGCCCAACCAACCGGGGGTGTTTCGGCCCCAGTTTGATTTCCTTGACGTCCGTATAACACAGGCTTACGGCGTCGTGGCGCACAAGCAGCTCATCTGGACCAAAGACCGGCACTGCCCGTTGGACCGAGTCGCCGTGGCGGCCAAGGTTGTCCAGTCCGGCTCCGTAGAGGGGCCAGGCCAGGTGGGTTTCGGGAAGTGGATCAAGAACGCCACGGTAGCGGTTGAGTTTCGATGAAGTCATTCTGCAGCTCCCGCAGATCTGTATAGGGCGCGTGGTGAATCCGTGGTATGGGATTTGCTAATCCGTGCGGTTTAGTATCAATCCCATGCTCAATATATCACACATTGTGCTGTTTGTCAAGCGAAACAGCACGTAACGTGATAAAACGAGAATGATCACGAGGGCCGCTGCTCATTCAAGCGGTAGACTTGTTGTTTCTGGGAGGAAGACCGTGCGAAGCACTTTAGTCGAATAGACACGGAGGACGCTACGTGCATGGCCGCGGCTGTGGAGCGTGGCGAGCGGCCCTTGCGCTTTTCTAGAGAGAGATTGATCGGCCCGCGCTGCACCGCGTCAGGCCTCACTCAATACGGTGTTTCCTGATCTCCTTGGCCCCTTCTTGCATCAACGTGCCGTACAGAGCCGGGCTCAGGCGGTGGAGCCACCAGAACAGGCGGTTGTGGGCGGCGCCGTCCAGGATGACGCCCTGGTTGCGCTCGACGCCGCGAAGGATGGCGCAGGCACAGTCGGCCGCGTCCATCATCTTGAAACCCGAGAGCACCTCCGCCATTGCCTCCTCGCGCCTGATACCAACGTACGCTGCTGCGTCGAACACGCCGGTGCGGACGGCTCCCGGGCAGGCGACGCTCACCTTGACGCCGAGTTCGGCTGCCTCGAGCCGCAGCGCGCTCGAGAGCCCCACCACGGCGTGCTTGGCCGCGGTGTAGGGCGTTGCCATTGGCATGGGCATCAAGCCATCCAGCGAAGCCGTGTTGACGATGTGTCCAGACCCTTGCCTGACCATCACCCGGTAGGCCGCCGTTGTGCCGTGGATGGCGCCCCACAGGTTGACGTCGAGCATACGGCGCCAATGCGCGAGCTCCATGTCGCGCACCTCGCCGCAGATCGTGACGCCCGCGTTGTTGAACATGAAATCTAGCCGGCCGTGTTCCGAGACGGTCTCGTCCACCAGTCGCTGCACGTCTTCCGCTCGTGATACGTCCACGTGCGCTGCGCGCGCCGGGCTGTCGCCCGCGGCGATGGCTGAAGCGACTCGCTCTGCGCCCTCGGCGTCGATGTCTGCCACGACGATCCCTGCTGCTCCTTTTTGGCCCAGTTCCTCGCACAGCGCCCGGCCAATTCCAGAAGCGCCACCCGTGACGATGGCGACTTTGTCTTCGAAGTGGTTCATTGCCTATCTCCTTGATAGCTGATCCCCTACCGCCCGGCGAAATCGCGCAGCCCGGCGATGGCGCCCTCGGCCCATTCCAACTCGCGCTCGTACGTCCCGATCCCATTGTCCAATATCAACTGCCACAGGTAACGTTCCCTCTCGGTACGGGCGTAACCCAACTGGGAGCGCTGATCCTGGCTGTGGTACAGCTCCAACCGTCTTCGCAGCTTGTCCGCGTAGGCCTCCAGGAGCGTGATTATCTCCTCGTTTTCGAGTCGGTCTGCCCAGGCCAATTGAACGAGCAGTCGGTGGCGCACCGTTGGCAGTTCCTCGCCCGGCGTTACCAGCCAGTCGCGCAGCTTTCTCCTGCCCTCGTCTGTGACGTGATACACCTTCTTGTCCGGGTAGTCCTCCTGGTGAACGATCTCCTGCGTGACTAGTCCGTCCTCCAGCATCCGGTTCAGCGTCCGGTATATCTGGCTGTGGGTCGCCGGCCAATAGAAGTTGACGGACGCGTCGAACATCTTCTTCAGATCGTATCCTGAGAGCGGCGTCATATCCAGAAAACCGAGGATGGCGTGTTTAAGTGACATCTTGCCTCCTGAGTCATATAGTACATTAAGTGAATAGTATATTAGTACACTATGTGCATAGTATACTATAAATTCAAATCCTTGTCAAGATCCAAAAAAACTCCCCCAGGCTCTGAGCCTGGGGGAGGCTGGTCACCGGAACGAGGGCCGGCTGTCGATACTTGAGCAGGCGACGCTCACCTGCTCTTTCTACTCTGCGCCGTCTCAGCCAGCATCAGTCGTATAGCCTCCACCGGCAGATTTTCGATCCGTTTGAACCGGATGCAGCTCTTCCCGACGCTCAGCCTATTCCGTGCCGGCGGCCCGGGCCAGCGCGATCCGCTCTCCCGCGAAGATGCTCATCTGGCGACCGAGCGGATCGAGGTAGCGTGCCCGGTACTCCGCAGGTCCGACGTGGTCGACCAGCTCGAGACCGCGCGCGGACAGATATTCTCCCACCTCGCCGGGATGGATGCCGAAGATCCACGGCATCCCGAAACGACGGGTCAGCGAGACCAACCTCCGGTCCATGTCTGAGCGGGCGTAGCCGTCGATGATCCCGCGGTGGATATAGGTGAACACGATCTCGCTCCCAGCTCCGGCGGCCCGAGAGACGTATCGGAAGGTAGCGTCCACCGCTTCCGCCGTGATGTACTGCGTCACGCCCTCCCATATGAAGAACGTCTCGACGCCTGTGCGAAACCCCCGGGCTGCCATCGCGTCTTCGAGCCTCTGCCGGTCGAAGTCGATGGGGACGAACGTCACGTGCGGTGGCATTGTCCCCAGGGTCTCCCGCAGCCGTTCCTGTTTCCAGGCCTGCGTGTCCGGGTGGTCCACCTCGAAGACACGGGCTCGCTCGATCCCGGGGATGCGATACGTCCGGCTATCGAACCCGGCTCCCAGGACCACCACCTGTCGTAGGTTCTGCTCGAGGGCAGCGCACAGCGAGTCGTCGATAAATCGCGTCCGGCAGATGAGATTGCCCAGCACGCCGGGAAACCGTCGCTCTCTCAAGGCCAGCAGCGCGGTGCCCAGGCCGGGGACACGCAGCAGGTCGACGACGAACCGCCACACTGGCGGCAGGAGATCGCGGGCAAAACGATCGTCGAAAAGACGTTCCTCCTCGGGGCGGTATGACTCAACTGTCCTGGCGGCCGCCGCGCCGGCTGCCGATACGACGACGTTTCCGAGTTTCATTGCGATGTTCTCCTAGAACAACCTCCTTCTGATCCTGCTGTGTGTGGCTGCCGTGACGCCTGCGGCCGTCGTCATCGCCGTGAGGAACAGGCTGATCTGGAATCTGCTGGAGATGCCGCGCCTGCCCAGTAGCTGGGGCAGGAACGCCACCTATCTCCTAATCGATCGCCTGAATCTCATCTATCCGCACATGTCCGATGCCCGGCGTGTCGCCCGGCTTGTTTGAGATCGCGAAATCGACTCGCCACACTCTGTCCAGATCTACCTCGTCTCCCCTCGAACACCCCGTATCCTCCCAGCACTCGAACTCGCTGTAAGGCACTTCCACCATCGCCCAGGCGTCGGCAACCGTCGCCCCCGCCCACATCACACTGAACACCGGGCTTTTCCCACTGCTATCTGGCTCGTAAATCAACTTCAACTCAATCGTGTTTCGTGCTCCATCGCCCGAGTAGAAGAACCTGATCCCGTCCGTCCCTGACAACAAACCTGGCTCTATGTTGTGAGAGACTCCCACCCACCCGTCAGCTTCTAGATCATACGCGATCTCGACCGCTTCGTTCCTCAATCCTGGCGTGACCCTGATCATGCTCGTCGATCCCTTTTCGTCGTTATACACGCTCCACCCTACCATGCTATCCATTGAGTCGATGACCAGTGAGTCGGGTACTGCTGTGGGAGTTGCGGCGGACGTCGACACTGGCATGGGCGTCTGTGATGCAGGTGTTGGCGGCAACACTCCCACCGACAAGAGGGTCGTCAGCGCGATCAACGCCAGGCCAAGCACCATCAGAACGGCGCGCTGCCATTTCTCCAGCGGTCCGCCGGTTGATACAGCGAAATCCTTCAGTTTTACGTCGATCTTCACTCCCAGAAGTCCGTATACGAAAAAGACGACCCCTGCGATTGCTAAGACGACTTCGGCGCTCATACCTCGCTCCTTATCGATGCCAGCCCGTGAGCTCTTCCGCCGGGCGGGCGGGCGTGTGACCAATGTTGTAGTGGTGCTGTGCTTCAGCGTGTCAATACTGTATCACGGGTTGGTGTGCAAGTCAAGGTTTGATCTTCTGTAACCTTGCCTCTGCGGCATGGGAGAAGCTTCACCCTGCCGTGCTGGATGTACGTGTCTCTTCTGCGGTGAGCAGCGGGGCGAAGTCCCTGGGCTGCGCTGCCGCCAGCCTGGCCTACACCGTCGCGCGCCACGGCACGTGGTGGTACAGATTGAAGTCGATTTGATCGGTCTCCCGGTAGTACAGTGAGCGTGCCTCTTGCGCGGAAAGGTTCTTGAAGAGGCTGCTCTCGCGAAGCGGCTCTACTACTGTCTCAACCCACAGGCGATCCGTTAGCAGGTGTGCCGCGTAACCTTCGGCGAAGCCCGTCGCCTCGGTCCCGGCAGTCCAGTGTTGCACCAGTAGCGCCCGGACGCGTTCGTGATTCGAATCGTCCGCGCCCCGCAGATGGACGTGCAGCTTATCGTCGTGTCCCGCATTGGGCCACATGTGAATGGCGTCAGGGGCGATGCTCCCCAGTAAAAAGGCCGGTGTGGGTACGATGCCTTTCAGCTCGTGCATCCGCACAGCGACCGCGAGGTGGACTATCGGGAGCGGCATAGCCTATGCTATTCTTCCTCCAAACGCCCACTTCAACGCCCTTCTTTTATGCGCTTCGATTTCCATCACTTTTCCCCCCGCCGAAACAGATCTACGTACGCCACGACTGCGATCCCCATGTAGGCCATCGTCTTCGGGATCATCAGCATCCCCACCCAGGGAACGCGCTGCACGAGCAGGATCACCGGCAGATAGAACGCGTACGATACCAGGATCAACACCCCGACCCACACGAAGGCGCGATCCTCCTGCCGCAGAGCGTCCCGGAGAATCAGATACGCTACCCCCAATCCCTGGACCATCAGCGGCACGTTCCGATATAGCGACCACGGCTGAGGCGGCACTGTGTTGTTCCAGTTGTTCTGTGGGAACGTTATCACGATCAACCGCACAGCCGCCGCCACGAGCAGGAGTGCGCCGAACCATCCCGTTCTTCTGTCGAAACGCGCCCGCCAGATCATCAGCACCACCACGTAGAACAGCGTCACCGTCACAGCCGTCGAAAGCGCGCCCAATCCCACCAGCCCCACCTCAACTCCGAGAACCGTGATCGCCGTCTCCAGGCCCCCCAGTGCATACGCCAGCACCCGAAACCCCACGTGCCCCGTATCTCCCAGGGCCAGCAGCGCGAACGCCAGGATGAACA
>Ga0180433_10010860_pt1 | contig 10890 bp, 10 predicted proteins | sample SS_ome_8_FD_132980 | JGI IMG/M metagenome (GOLD analysis project Ga0180433, IMG submission 132980) | Hypersaline lake sediment archaeal communities from the Salton Sea, California, USA - SS_1_D_1 metaG | ecosystem: Environmental > Aquatic > Non-marine Saline and Alkaline > Hypersaline >...
TATAAATTCTTTAAATATCTTTGTTCAATCAAAAGATATACACCACATTACAACAATATTTTTAAATCATTTATAATAAAATATTAAATGAGAGTTTCAGATTATATCATTGATTATCTCGGAGAAATTGGTGTAAAAGAGATTTTTGTTTTTTATGGAGGAGCGATTGCAACTCTTATTGATGGTTTTAGAAAAACAAATAAGACAAAATATATAACTGCTTTACATGAACAAGCAGGAGGTTTTGCAGCAGAAGCTTATGCAAAAGTAAGTGGCAATTTAGGGGTTATGATTGCTACAAGCGGGCCAGGAGGCCACAATCTAGTAACTCCAATAGGAAATTGTTTTTATGATTCTGTTCCATGCCTCTTTCTTACTGGACAAGTGCCCTCTCAATTTTCAGGTGAAGGTTGCGCAGCAAGACAAGTTGGCTTTCAAGAAACCAGAATTGCGGATATTGTAAGACCAATAACAAAATATTCAAAAATGATTACTGATCCTAAAAAAATAAAATATGAACTGCAAAAAGCTATTTTTCTTGCAAAAAGCGGAAGACCAGGACCAGTTCTTTTAGATCTTCCAGCAGATGTTCAAGGTGCAGAAATAAATCCTGATGAATTAGAATCTTTCAATAATTCTTCTCATCAAACTTCAGGAGATTTAAATATAATAGATGAAAAAATTAATAAATTCATAATTGATTTAAAAAATTCAAAAAGACCAACAATTCTGATAGGAGGAGGAGTAAGAATAGCCAATGCCCTTCCTGAAATCGAGGAACTTCAAAAAATTTTAAAATTACCTTTTTTCCCAACTTGGAATGCTATGGACGTAATAACTTCAGATTCTGAATATTATGGGGGGAGAGTAGGAGTATGTGGAGGAAAAGGAAGGAATTTTGCAATACAAAACTCTGATTTATTATTAATAGTAGGAAGCAGACTATCTTTAAGGATTCCTGGAGGAGGTTTTAAGTATTTTGCAAGAAAAGCTAAAAAATATATGGTTGAGATAGACCCCGGTTCTTTTGAGGCTCAGAAAGGAAAAGTCAAAATTGATGAAGAAATATTATGTAATGCTAAAACTTTTTTGAAAAAATTAATAGAAAAATTAAAAACAGAATCTATTCCTGATTTTTCTGAGTGGAATAGGAAAGTGTTTGAATGGAGAGACAAGTATGACCCAGTTTCTAAAGAATATTTTTCTGAAAATAGCAATAATGGATATGTTCACCCCTATTCTTTTATGAGGATTCTCAGTCAAGAAATGAAACCAGAAGACATTATAATAGCAGATGCAGGGGGCAATGTTACAGTATTTTCACAAGCATTTGAAACTAAAAAAGGGCAGAGAACTTTTTCAAGTAATGGGAATTCCCCAATGGGCTTCGCCTTTCCTGCGGGAATTGGAGCCTGGCTTGCCTCAAACAAAAACCAAAATGTAGTAGCTATAATTGGAGATGGCGGATTTAATTTAAACATGCAAGAACTACAAACTATTAAAATCCACAATATTAAATCAAAAACAATTATTTTGAATAATTCTTGTTATGGATTCACCAAACAGTTTCAAGAAAGAAAGTTTCAGGCTTCAGAAGCATGCGGTCCTGAAGGTTATGCTCCTCCAGACTTTATAAAGATAGCAGAAGCGTATGGAGTTAAAACAATAAAAATATCAACTAACAACGAACAAGAAATAAGAACCAAAATAAGAGAAATGCTAGATTCCGAAGAAGCTGTTATTTGTGATGTTAACACAGGAGGATATCATGATTATCTTCCAAGAGTTACAGGAGAATATCCGATAGAAGATATGTGGCCTCATTTGCCAAGACAAGAATTTAGAGAAAATATGATTATAGAACCAGTATCTGGATGGGATTCACCTACTCCTTATTCTTAATTTGACTGTTTTTTATCGATTTTTCTAAAACAGCTTTCATTTTGTCTACAGCTTTCTTAATATCTTCCTCAGAAATCTTTGAATAACTTAGTCTAACATAATCCTCCCCATATTTTCCAAATACATCTCCTGGAGAAATTGCAACACGTGCTTTTTCTAACATAAACTCACAAAACTCTCTTCCAGTCATGCCTGTTCCTTTTATATTTGGAAAAGCATAAAAAGCTCCTTCTGGATTTAAACACTTAACTCCAGGAAGCGAGTTAAGGCCTTCAACTAAAACATCTCGCCTTTTTTTTAGTTTTTGAACATTATTGAGAGAAATTGCCTCATCTTTTCTAAGAACAGCAATCGCAGCTCTTTGTATAAAAGGACTAACACAAGAGCTTGTTGTTTCAAGTAATAAAGCCATTTTTCTAATAAGATTTTCTGGGGCTATCATAAAACCTATTCTCCATCCTGTCATAGCATATCTCTTGCTTAAACCATCAATAATAATAACTCTCTCTTGGCAATTATCTAATTGTCCAGCAGAAAAAGGGTAATTTCCGTTATAAACTATGTTTCCATAAATCTCATCACTAACTAAAAACAAATCATGTTTCTTTGCTATCTCATATATTTCTTTAATTTCTTCTGTGGTCATGACAGAACCTGTAGGATTGCTCGGAGAATTTATTATAATCATCTTAGTTTTATCTGTAATAGCTTTTTCTACATCTGAGGGGTTTAATCTAAAATTATTTTCTTCTAATAAAGGAACCCTAATTATTTTTATATCTAAAAAATCTAAAATTGAGAAATAAGATACAAATGCAGGATCTGGAACAATTATTTCATCTCCAGAATTAGCTATACAAGCAGCTGCATAAAATATCTGAATGTTCGCTCCAGGGGTTATTAATATCTGCTTTTCGTTTGTTTTAAATCTTTTATTTTTTTCTACAAACTCCACCACTTCTTTTCTTAAATCAGGCACCCCAGAAGAATTAGTATAATGAGTTTCTCCATCTTGAATAGATTTACAAATAGCTTCAAAAGCAACATCTGGGGAGCGAAATCCCGGATCTCCGAGTTCAAAATGGAAAATTTTTTCACCCTGTTTTTCAAGCTCTTTTACTCTTTCTAATATTTGAAACATCTCTTGGCCCTTTAACCTATCAGATGCTTCAGCCAATTTTTTCATAAAAAGTATAATTTCGTTGTTTTTTTAAACCTTATTATACCGCAGAATATATCCCAATTTAAAAAATAAAATAACTCATAAACCTTTATTTTATAGAATCTACAACCTTATAGACATTCTCAGGAGTTATGTTTTTCATATAATTTAAAATATCCTTTTTTCTTCCATAAATCCCCCTTCCATTATACTTATAACCTATTTTTTTTGGAAGTTCTCCTCCAACTAAAAAAAATTTTTTTCTATAAGGCTCCACTGTTTTATTATAAGTTGGAGTTTTTATAATTATTTGATAAGGAACATTCATTGAAGCAGCTATATGCATCAAGACAGTATCAACGCTAATAAATATTCTACATTTTTTTATTATAGCAGCTGTTTCTTTTATATTATCTGTTCTAACCAAAATGACTTTTTTATCATCTATTTTATTAATTAAAAAATTATTTTCCTTTAATTCTTTAGAGCCTCCAAATAATAAAATTCTATTATTTTTGTCTTTTAATAATTTTTTAATTAAATTATAATAATTTTGTAAAGGCCATCTTCTTAAAAAAAGATTTTTTGTTGAACCAGAACCTACGTGAATCCCAATCAGGTTTTTATTTTTAAGCTTATTTTTTTCAACGAAATTTTCTGCTTTTTTCTTATCTTTATTCCTTAAATTAAATTTATAGTTATGCTTCTTCAATTTTTTTTCTCCGACAAACTTCAATAAGTTAAGATTATTTTCTATAGCATGAATATTGTAGTCTTGCCTGATGGTTTTATTTAACAAAAAACTGTTTAATGGGTTAAAATTATCATAAATATGACCAATCCTTATTTTCGCTCCAATAAGCGCCGCCACAATCTTGTAATGAATCTTGCTTTGGGGGTATGTGTTAAAAGAAAAATCATATTTTTTATTTCTTAATTTTTTTAGAAAAATAAGTGTCTTGAGAATTCCCTCATCAAACATATTGAATTGATATATCTTATCTATATCTGGATTATTTTCCAAAATCTGTTTTGAGCCCTCCCACATAACCAAGACATCTATCTTGCTTTCAGGAAGATTTTTTTTTATTTCTTTTATTAAAGGTATAGAAAACATCGTATCCCCTATTCCTGCTAGAGATAAGATGATTATTTTATATTGTTTCATTCTAATTACATAATCTTTATAAATATCTCCAGGTAATTTTAAATACTTAAAACTTTTGATTGGCTAAATGGTTAGTAAGATAAGATTATTGTCTAAGATTATTGGTTTTCAACTTTTCAGAATGACTGGTTATCCTGAATTAATGCCTCTTAATGTTACTGTTGCCGTGACAAACATGTGCACTTCTTTATGTAAAACTTGCAATCTTGGAAGAATTTATCTTAAAAATCCTTCTGTGGCTAAAAATGATTTAAAGCCCGAGGAGTATAAGAAAATATTTAAGAGCATAGGCAAGAACAATGTTTTTTGGTTTGTTTTTTCTGGAGCAGAACCCTTTATGAGAAAAGATTTAGTTGAGATATGCAAGTATGCTTATGATTATTGCAAGCCGGATGCAATTGTTCTTCCAACAAATTCTCTTCCATCAAATATCCCTCAAAGAGTCGAGGAACTTTTAAAATATTGTAAAGATACAATAATAAATGTCAATTTGTCTTTAGATGGTATAGGTAAAAATCATGATGAAATAAGAGGGATTAAGGGAAATTTCGAAAAAGTTCTTTCTTTAAATAAAGATTTGAAAAAACTTAAATCAAAATATAAAAATTTTGAAATTAATGTTCATACTGTTGTTTCAAAATACAATTTCGAAAAAATTTCAGAACTCCATAAATATGTCAGAGATGAATTAAAACCTGATGCTCATATAACAGAGATAGCTGAAAATAAAGCAGAAATAGAAAATTTGGATTTAGATGTAACCCCTGCTGCAGAAGAGTACGAGAAAACAATAGATATCCTGTCAAAGCAATTAAAAAAAGAAAAATATTCTGGATTCACTAAACTAAAACAAGTATCAAGGCTGATTTATTATCAATTAGTGAAGGAAATATTCAAAAAACAGACTCAGGTAATCCCTTGTTATGCAGCCATAAATGAGTGTCAAATTTCTCCTTTAGGAGAAGTGTGGACGTGCTCTTTGCTCGGAAAACCTTTAGGAGATTTAAGAAAAGAAAATTATAATTTTAGAAAAATATGGAGAAGCAAAAAAGCTGAAGAATTAAGAAAAAGTATAAAAAATAAAGAATGTTGGTGTCCTGTTGCAAATATCGCTTATACTAACATGCTCTGCCACCCAAAAATGCTTTTAAAAATGATTTGGGGTTTTTTATTCTGGTAAAATGAAGATTTTAATAACAGGAGCAGCAGGATTTATGGGAAAACATCTTGTTAAAAGTTTAAGTCAGAACAAGACTTATAAGATAAGATGTTTGCTCATGAGAAACACAAAAAAAACAGATATAGATTTTCTTAAAAATTATAATGTGGAAATAATCTATGGAGATATATTTGAAAAAAAGAGTCTTGAAAAAGCTATGAAAAATATTGAGGCTGTTTTTCATCTTGCCGGTGGAGGAAAAGTAGAAACAACATTCAAAAAAGGGTTTGAGGATTTAAAAAAACTCAATATAGGAACAACCGAGAGAGTCATCAATTCAGCTATTAAACATAAAGTTAAAAAATTTGTTCATTTTTCCAGCATTTCTGCTATGGGAATAATTATTGAAAAAAAACTGGATGAGAATTCTGAATGTAAACCGGAAACTCCTCATGAAGTATGCAAATATGAGACAGAAAAAATAATGGAGAAAAATAAGAAAAAAATTCTAATAACTATAATAAGGCCAGGAATTGTTTATGGTCCTTATGGATTAAATTCAGAAATTTTACAACTAGCAAAATTATTAGAAAAACATTTTTTTATAATCCCTGGAAACGGAAAAAATATAATGCCTTGGATTTATGTAGGGGACATTGTGAGGGCTACGATACTTGCATTTAAGAAAAATAAGAAATCCTGCGAGAGATTTATTGTTGTTTCAGAGCCCCAACCAAGTTTTAATGAGCTTATTGATTCAATTGACTCTTCTATGAAAAAAAAAGCAGTTATCTTGCATATGCCCAAATCTATTTTTATATTTGCTGGATATTTATTTGAAAAATTAGGAAATTTATTTAATTTTGCCCCTCTAATTAATTCAGTCAGGGCAAGAAGTATGACATCAAATAGAATATACAATATAGATAAGATTAAGAAACTTGGGTATAAACAAGAAAATAATCTTCAAGATTCAATCAAAAAAACAATCAATTGGTACAAGAAAAATGCATATATCTAAATTATTGCTTGATTTGACTTTAGCAGAGCACGAAGGAGTGGGGACATGGCACGAATATCTCTCAAAATATAAAATCTTTAAAAAACTCGAAAATATTAAAAGTGTTTTATTAGCAGGACTTCCAGAAGAATATGGTGTAGCTTCAGATATTCTTGTTTTTGCAAAAAAAGGATGCAAGATAACAGTTTTAGATGATAGAAAAGACAGGTTAGAAAAATTTATAGACGTTGCAAAAGATTTTAATATTTCAGATAAAATAAAAATAATTGAAACAGATATTGAAAAATTTCCCTTTAAAAAAAATTCTTTTGATTTAGTTACTAATACAGAAGCCATACAAAGAGTTAAAGATTATAAGAAATTTATAAAAGAAATGAAAAGAGTTTCTAAAAAACACATCCTTATTTTCATCCCTAATGCTTATTATTATTCACACTATTTTATAACAAAAATAAGAACTTTCAAAATGAAAGAAATTCTAAAAAATATTGATAATATTTTTAAAAAAGATTATATTGATATGCCTCCTTACCCTGCAGGTGTTTCTGTTTCTGCTAAAGGAATTTCATTTTCTCAAGGGAGCAAGGCTCAGGAAAGAGAAAAATTAAATAAACAAGGAAAAAAAGAAAGTTTTTTTATCTCAATATTAAAAAACTTTTTTTTATTTTTTACACCTGCTTTTGTCTTAGTTGAAAAATTTTATTTTCATCCACTTAAGGAGTTTTTAAGTCATATGTTTTTCATACATATAATAAAAAATTAATTTTAGAATATAAAATGTCCAGATATACAGCTTATGATAAAAATTATGGGAAGAAGATAGATAAAGAAATACAAAAACAACTTGATAATATTGTAAAGATTGTTGTAAGATTTGTAAACCCTATATCAATAATTCTTGTTGGAGGATTTGGTAGAAGAGAAGGAAGCATTGTTTACAAAAAAAATAAATTTATTCCAATAAATGATTATGATATTTATGTAATAACTTCCAAAAAATATCCTGATGAGATTATTGAAGAAATGTGCAGGCAAGCAAGCAAGGCTATCAATAAAGAATGTATAGATTTTGATAATTTTGAAAAAGATATGGAATATGATATTGAAAATACATTCTACCCAGATATAAGAGTTCTTCCTTTTAAAGAGCTTAAAACCCTCCCACCATTTATAAAATATTTTGAAATGAAAAATTCTATGGTTATTTACGGAAAACAACTTTTAAATGAGATGCCTGAATTTAAAGTAGAAGATATACCTGTCCAAGAAGGATGGAGATTTTTAATGAATCGCCTTTCCTTAATGATAATGCATTTTTCTCCCAAATTCATAGAACATGCAACAGAATCTGACAGAGAAAGAATAATAAATTTTAATATGAAAACTGCCTTAACCTGTGCAGAAGCTTTATTATTGTTCTCGAGAAAATTTATCCCAAGCTATGAAAATAGAGCAAAAATTCTAAGCAAAACTTTTGTGCAAGATTTCCCAGAACTCGCAAAATCTATCTCAAATCTTCCTAAAATTGTTAAAAAATATACAAATCAAAAACTTAAGCCTAACTATAATAAAATCAAAAACCCAGTAAAAGACTGGTTTGATATTAGAGATTGTGCCGGGGAAATTATGAAATTTTTGTTGATAAAATTTACAGGAAAAAAACCGCAAAATTGGCAGAAAGCATCAAATATAATTAACAAATCATTCTCAAGGTTTTATATTAAAGGATATATCAAAGCTAAATTTAAAATTAAAAATAATTTTTTATTAAATCTGCTTTCTTATCCTGCAAACCTTTCACTTAATCTGCTTTTTGTTAAGAGAATCTTTAGAACAAAAAGAAAACTCCATATAAATCCTATTTTGCATCCATTTATTCCTCCTGATTTAAAATTATTTGCAGCAACACCTCTAATAATTTTTTCATTAAAGAGGGATGGAAAAATAGAAAAAAATCTATTCAAAAAATCAATTAAATATCTAAAACAAGTTTATTTTGATAAAAATTTGAAAAAAGATTTAAATTGGGAGGAAATGAGAAGAGCATATGGCACTGCCTTTAGATTATATGGCTTTCAAAAATTGATATAAAATGACTTTTGTTATTATCTGTCTGGATGGATTCCGTTATGATTATATTAAAGAAACAAGTTTTTTAAAGAAAATAATGAAAAAGAGCAGATATGGAGAGATTTATCATGGTTTCGGTTATGCCTCTCAATATTCTGCTATAACGGGAAAATCTGTAGAAGATTTAGGAATAATTGCAAATTTTTATTATAAACCAAAAAAATTAGATTTTTATTCTTTTTTCAGTTTTGTTGATAATTTCCCTTTCAAAAAAAATCTAAGAATATTTTTAGATTTAATTTATAATGCAAAAGAATTTTTGAGGGGAAACAACCAACCAAAAAGCATCTTTCAGATACCTTTAAAATATTCAAGATTTTTTAATAATTCAGTTAAAAAAAATATTTTTGAGGAAAAATTTAAATCTCCAAGTTTTTTTGAAATTTTTAGGGACAAGAAAATTTCAGGTTATATGTGGCCATTTATTTTTGAAAATAATAAAGCAAAAATCGACATATTAAACCTATCATTAAATACTTCAAATACAGATAAAAGAGCTTTTGAAAAATCAATTAAATTACTTGAAAAAAAACCAGATATCTGTTATATACACCTCTTTTCTGCTGATAATCTTATCCATAAATTTGGAACAAAGTCTGATAAAACAAAAGAAATAATAGATACTCTTGATGATTATTCAGAAAAACTAAACAAATATGCAGATAAATTACTTATTTTTTCAGATCATGGAATGACTGAAGTGAACGAAATACTAAACCTCAGAAATTTGATTAATAAAACCAATTTAAAATATGGGAAAGATTATGTAATGTTTTTAGATTCCACACTTGCCAGATTCTGGTTTTTTAATGAGCAAGCTAAAATAAAAATAAAAAATCTTCTTTTGAAAATAAAAAAAGGTAGGATAATCAGCTTAAAAAATAAAGAATTGCATAAGAAATTCGGAGAATTAATATTTCAAGTCAATTCAGGAGTTCTAATACTTCCAAATTTTTATCAGAAAAAGCCAGACAAAGCAATGCATGGTTACGACGATAAATTAAAAACTGAGAGGGGGTTTTATCTTTTTTTAGATAAAAAAAACACAAAAAAACAAAAAAAAGATATAAAGATGAAAGAAATATTCGATATTATCCAAACCAATATCCTATCTGCATTTTCCTAGGTAACTTGCTATGAAATCTTAAAATGAATTTAAATGGAGAATGTACAAGTCTCAATCTTAAAGCAGAAAAAAACATTCTAAAAGGAGTCTTTCTTATATTAATTTTAGATTCTTTTTTATCATTCCATTCAGTGGGTAGGGATTTTATCATAGCTCTTTCTCTTCTAGCATAAAAAAGCAAATCTACATCAAAATTCCATTCACTACTGCCTAATTTTGCAAGGATTTTTTCAATTAATTCTCTTTTAAATAATTTCGCACCGCACTGCGTATCCTGATGAGGAAATAAAAATAGACTCCTTACAATTAAATTAAAACTTCTGCTCATGGTTCTTCTCAAAACTGTTTGTTTTGTTTTTATTTTGCTTCTTTTATCCCATCTGTTGGCAATCACCCCATCAAAACTTTTTATATTTTTAATTAAATCATAAAAAGCTTCAGGTGGAGTTGCTCCGTCAGCGTCGATAAAACCAATCAAGTCAAAATCTTTTTTTAAGGAATATTTAAAACCATTAATAATTGCAGAACCTTTTCCAGGTTTTTCAAATTCTAAAATTTTTAATTTTTTATTTTTATATCTTTCAACAGCTTTTTTTGTGTTATCAATACACCCGTTTAAAACAACAACAATCTCAAAATCAAGAATATTCTTTTTTTTCAATTTTTCAAAAAAAACAAAATAATCTTTAAGAGTTTCTTCAATTCTTTTTTCTTCATTATGCGCAGGAATTATAATGCTTATTTTTTTCATAATTTTTTCCTATCTTTAAATATGAGAAAGATTGCAAAAATTGCTGGAAAAATCCCAGTCAAAATTAAACTTAAAACAGACATTGAAAATGTTTTTGCTGCTGAAACCCCCAATAATCCAAACAATCCAATTAGAGTTGCTTCCCTAGTTCCTAATCCATTAATTGTTATAGGTATAAGAGAGACTATTGTCCCTATGGGCAAGATTGTTAAAAAATAAATAAAAGGAAGATTCATTCCTATGGATTTTGCGATTATAAAACTAATATAATATATAAATATCCAGTTAAAAATATTTAAAAAGAAAAACAAAATAAAATTTCTTTTTTTTGGCATATCATCATAAAATGAATTAAAGGTAAGTTTAGCTTTTTTCTTCATTTTTTCAGGAACAAGTTTTTGGTAAAATATTTTTAATAGAAATTTGCTTCTCTCCTTGCTTACAAAAATGTAAGTCAGTATAACAAGAATA
>Ga0180433_10010862_pt1 | contig 10889 bp, 9 predicted proteins | sample SS_ome_8_FD_132980 | JGI IMG/M metagenome (GOLD analysis project Ga0180433, IMG submission 132980) | Hypersaline lake sediment archaeal communities from the Salton Sea, California, USA - SS_1_D_1 metaG | ecosystem: Environmental > Aquatic > Non-marine Saline and Alkaline > Hypersaline > Sediment...
AACAATGCCTCTACTTCATCTGCCTGTTGTTGAGTCAACTTTACTGTCTGTTTACCGCCATTCAGACCACATACTTCTGTTGTGAACTCAACTAATTCCTTTTTCCCTACATTTGCATTGATGCTTGGTGCAAATGCAGGTCCAAGGAATAAGAGGATTACAGCTGTTGTAATTATTTTTTCCTTTATTTTAATCATATTAATTTACTTATTTATTAAAAATTACCATTTGTCCAATACAAATTCCATCTCGTTCTACCGTTATATTTTCCATTTTTATCGATATAATAACCTGAAGTACTCCAGGAAATGGATTCCTCATGCCTTTAAAACGTCCATTTGCATACGCTATATAGTTTTTAGTGGTATTTGAATCCATATTATTTCTAAAATAATAATCGTAAACAAGATTTACGGTAAAATTTTTATCCTCATCTCCTTTGTTCACTACTTTAAATGTTATTCCTCTTCCTACTCTCAATCCAAATTTACCTGCTGATATCTTAATCGTTACATCATCCTGTGTTAATGCTTCTCCTGTTGGCAATATCGTCAGTAATAACAGCATACAAATAAATATTCCAATTAACTTAGTTCTCATTTAATTTTTCCTCCTTACATATTCTAATGATGGTGTTGTATTTAAACTTTAGTCATTCTAAATATCATAAGGTTATTTTTCAAGATAATTAATTAATATCTATTTAACGGGCTTTTAAATATAGTTGCATCTGTAGTTTTATGCTTAATCATAAACACAAAATAACCATCTTTAGTGGCAGTAACTGTAAATCTATCAGAGCAATCGATTTCGCCCATAATGGGCCAATCATCAAAAATAATCTCAGCATCATTCTGTATCGCACCAGATTGATTTAACAATAATAATTCAACATCATTTATTGAGACCGGTCTTCCCTCGACCCCTTCAACTCTCCATACGATTGTATTTGAAGTATTATCTTTACTTAAAATATCAATTATATATATTGGTGGAAATGGATTGAATAATGAAAAAAGTCCAAAAATAAAATGATTAGTCATAATTCCTTTGTATTTATTAAAAATCATTAACTGCTTTGCTTTATAGTGATTTATTGAAGAAGATGAAAAAGATATAGTCCAAATATTTATCGAATTAAAATATGTATAATTACTTCCAATAATTTTTTTATTAAATATCCCAACTACAAATGAACGTTTTTCAATTTCTATTGTCCCATTATTGTTAACTGAAGCTCCAAAATTGTCTATAACTGTAAAATTATATTCATATTCCCCTCCTTTTTTGAAAATATGAACTGGGTTTCCTTCTGTTGAGTTTGTCCCATCCCCAAATTCCCAATAATAAGAATATGGTGGATAACCAAATATTGCAATTCCTTGAAATTCAATTTCTTGGCCAACAATTCCCCAATTAGGCACATTAGCCCATCCTTGAAGTGGCGGATCAGGAGCTTCATCAACTAATTCAACCCATTCTTCAGGAGGATTTTCCATATCCCAAAGTATTCTATCGTAAAATGCATCAACAGAAATTCTAATATATTCCTCCCCAGAATTATTTAAATTAAAAGTAACATTTAAAGTATTACCAGATGTATTAAAATCATCCTTTGAAATATTAGCAACTTCATCTGTTGAGATATATCTAATTTTACAACTTTGATTAATATAAGTAACCCAGTAAGTTTCGTTGGAAGTTTCGAGTCTCAAAATATATCGTATAGTATCAATGTCAATTATTTCATGCCTAGAGTCGTTTTCCCATTCTTCAAAGCTCCCTCTATCCTCAATTATACCCCAAACTTTCAGACTTAAAAATACGTCTTTGTCCTGTCTATAATAATCTAATCTAATAATATCAATATTTTTAACATCAACATAAGGATGGTAATAGACATAATCCTCTGTTTCTAAATCACGCACATCTCCAGTTACATCTAAAATAGTATCATTTTCAACAATTAAAGGTGATTGATAGTTGCTATTACTATAAATTATAGTGTTAATATAAAAATTATTATTATAGTTTGATCCTGTAATTGAGGGATAAATACCTACTCCAAGCAATAGAATAATCATCCCAACAACTATTTGTTTCTTCATCTAATCAATACCTCTAACAACCTCTGCACCAATGGAAAATTGTCTAACAGACCATTTAGCCACCAGAATGGGTTGTTATAAAAAAATGGCATGGTGACCGAAAAATAACTCCATTCACCTTCAGCACCATGTTCGTCTACAAGTTTTGCTTTTATTGTGTAGCGTCCTTTTTCACTCCAGCTATGATTAAGAATAAAACTTCCATTTGATGGTACAAAACCCTCATAAACTCCATCATCTCCCCATTCAACATGAAAGGTTATGTTATCGTAATTTGGATCAGTACAGTTAATAAATTTATAATCATATTTGGTTCCGACATTTCCATCGGTTTCACCATTTATTTTTGGTTTGGATGGTGGTTGATTTTTCTCAAATATATATCCAGAGCCCTTCTCGTTATCATCTCTGGGTACCCCTATAAGCGCACGGTTACCATCGATAGAAACAGACCAACCGAAACTATCACCAGATTCATTATATTCTGCATTTAGTTTATCCTTCTGATTCCAGATATCATCATCTTTTTCAAAAACATAAACCGAACCTCTCTCACTATTATCTCCATATGCTCCAATCAGTGCATAGTCATTATCGATAGATACAGACCAGCCAAACCAATCGTGAGTTTCGCCATCTGTAGCAGTCAACTTCTCTTCCTCAGTCCATGTTGTACCATCTCTCTTGAAAACAAATGCGGAACCTAAATCGCCATCATCCCAAGGTTCTCCTATAAATGCGTAGTTACCATGGATTGAGACAGAAAACCCAAAACCATCGCCGGATTCTCCATCTGAGGCAATTAACTTATCCTCTTGAGTCCAAGTTGACCCATCACGTTTGAATACATAAGCTGAACCCTTATCTAAATTAGCTCCATATGTCCCTATAATTGCAAAGTCAGTATTAGTACAAACGGACCAACCAAATAAATCACCAGCTTGACCATCTGAGGCAGTTAACTTATATTCCTCAGTCCAAATTGCCCCATCACGTTTGAACACATAAGCTGAACCCTTATAGCTTTCATCCCCGTATGCTCCTATAAGTGCATACTCACCATCAATAGATACTGACCTGCCAAATAAATCATCAGCTTGACCATCTGAGGCAGTTAACTTATCTTCCTGAATCCAAGTTGACCCATCACGTTTGAATACATAAGCTGAACCCTTATAGTTATCATCATTTTGAGCCCCTATTAAAGCATAATCACCATCAATAGACACTGACCAACCAAAGTAGTCGTCAGCTTGACCATCTGAAGCAGTCAACTTATCGCCCTCAGTCCAAATTGCCCCATCACGTTTGAACACATAAGCTGAACCCCTACTATTATCATACCCATATGCTCCTATAAGTGCATAGTCACCATCAATGGCTACGGAAACGCCAAAAAAATCGTGGTCTTCACCATCTGAGGCCAGAAGTCTGGTATAAACAAACCAGTCAGTCAAAGCATACCCTTCACCATTAATCTGTTGCTCTAAATAATTATAATCAATAAATGTTCTATTAATCTTATTATCTTCTTTTATGTATCCTAATGCTGGAAGAGCAGTAGTTATTAAAAGCGCCATTAAAAAAATAGTAATAATTTTTCTATACATTATTTTTCCTCCTTACTAATTCTAATGTGAGATTTGATATATAAATACTATCCAAATTATATTATATTATTTTCAAACAAGAATGTTATCAATAAAACCTAACAAACTCTACAAAATATTAATTTTGTAAATACATATATAGGTACTTTAAAAAAAATGTCAATAGATAAATATAATTTATTTTAAATATTCAATTAGAAAAAAATTATTTAAAAGGTTAAAATTAATGTTAGGATGATTTTAAAAAAAGGAAAAAAGTAGACGTGGCTACTTTATAAGTTAAAATCTCTCATGAAAATTTGTCAATATATGTTTAAATTTTCCTTCTTATTTTAAAAACAAATGTTTCAAATAAAAATTATTGAATATGGGAGAAATTCTGGTCGAATTTGGGATAAATAATATAAAAGATTCCAAAATATTTCTCAATAAATAAAAATAGGAGGCAAAAAATTGAAAAGAAAAACTTTAGCAATAATAATTTTTGCGCTGTTTTTTATCAGTAACATAGCAATTGCAACTACTGCAGAAAATAATCCACCATATGTGCCAAGTAGTCCGCATCCAGAAGACGGAGCCATGGATATTGGAGTTAAAACCCATTTAAGTTGGATGGGCGGTGATCCTGACCCTGGAGATAAGGCAACCTATGATCTTTACTTTGGTAACATGACAGATCCAGATTTAATGGCAAATGACCTTGAGAAACCAAATTATTATCCTGGTGTACTAGAACATAATACTTCTTATTATTGGTATGTTGTAGCAAAGGATGAAAATGGAACCACAACAACAGGTCCTGAATGGACTTTCACAACCAATAATTGCACCTGTGACCCACCTGAGAAACCAAGTGGTCCAACCAGAGCAAGAAACAGACATAGATATGAATACACAACAAAAATAAAGAACCAGACACAAAATGGATGGTATTACAACTTTTCCTGGGGAGATGGAAATCACTCCCAATGGCAAGGTCCATATAACCACACTGAAAGAGTCCGAGCTGAACATCAATGGGAAGAACAAGGTACCTATCAAGTTCAAGTAAGAGCAAGATTTAAAAACGGTAACAGAAGCGGAGAAGAATGGATAATAACCGGATGGTCTGAATCATTATTTGTAACAGTTACAACAGGTGACCCTCATAACGATCCACCAAATGCACCTGAAATTAATGGTCAAACCCAAGGAAAAGCAGGAGTTGAATATGATTATACTTTCATAGCAACCGATCCTGATGAAGACGATTTGTATTTAAATATATATTGGGAAGGTAGTGGAGGTGAAACCCATACCTATGGACCATATTCATCAGGCGAAGAGGTTTTACTTAGCCACTCATGGCCAGAACAAGGAACATACATAATTTCCGCAAAGGCAAAGGATGTCTATGGCACAGAAGGTCCAGAATCAACCCTTGAAGTAACAATGCCCTTTAATAAAAACATTGATAAAAATCAGTTTTGGCTTCGTTTAAGAAATAGGATATGCGACATGCTTGGTATATGCCAAGGTGGATGTAATCTTACAGAGATAACAGGTACACTAGAATACGATGGACAGAATTATATAATTGATTCAATGGAACTTCATTTTGGACCAAACTGGTACATCAACTCAGCGGTTGCTGCATATGATTACGATGAGGATGGAGAAGAAGAAATTATTTTTGAAGAACTCCAAGGATTAGTAGGCACAGTGGTCGTAGTAGAAGGACACCTTCAATCTGATAATTGGTTAAGCGTATTTACTATAAATGGACTTGTTTATCGGGAGCCAGGGCAACCAATCTGGGCATCACAGCACGAATGGCGCTGGAGACACGGTCACGGAAAGGAATAAACATAAATTCCCTTCTTTTTTATTTTTTTAAATATCTGAGATAAAAAATCATTTAGGTAATAATAAACGATTTTTTTAACAACTGATTAAATCAGACTTTTTTTTTAGTAATTATTCCATGCTGATGTAAAATAAGATGCTCAAAGCAATAATTTCAAATGAGTATACAATAAAATTTAGCTCGTCAAATCCTGGGGTAAGAAACGTTCTGCTGACATAAGGGGAAAGCCGAATATAATCAGTTGCTATCCTTTGAAGTGAAACAATCGAGAGAATCGAACGAATAAAAAGAGCGATAATAAACATATTCATAACGATTAAAGATGGCGATTTTGTTTTACGATAGGTGTCAAAGTAAACAAATAGAAGTCCAATAAGAAGAACAATCTCAACAGATAAACAAATAAGGGCACCAGTATAATAATTTACTGACCGATTGATTCGTATAGGATCAATTTGTATAGTGAGTTTATTTAGTTCTTCAAGAATTATTTCAAGACTAAATACGGAGATAAAATATCCGATGATTGTTCCTATTACTATTAAACCAAAAATCGCGATAATAGCTTTTATTTTCGGATTTAATTTTTTAATAAAAGAGGCTCCATTCATTTCTCTTCACCATTATCATATTTCTTATTTATTTCATTTCTACCTATTTTATCCCAAATCTCCTTAAAAAAACGCATATTTTCCTCAACCAATTCAGAGGGAAAATATACAACGCCATATCTATTGCCTACGGTTGTAATTAGATGGTTTTTCTCAAGTATATTAAGATGATATCTTGTTGTTTTATAATCTAGATTTAAAAGATTTGTTAACTCATTAGCATTTCTTGGTGTTTTTGTAAGTTCGTTTAGAATGCGTGCCCGATTAAGACCCCCAGCAGAACCAACAAGGAGCCACCATAGAAGTTTTCTAGCTGCACGCATAATATAAATCCTGTTTTTATATAAGAATCTTCAATTATATACTTTTTTAAATAAAAAGAGATGTTGATTGGGATTTTATTTACTTGGTATAAGGTAGCCCCAGATGTGAGGGATAGTAATAAACATACTGAACATAATCCGGCCAACAAATTGTTGGTTACGATTTTTCATTAAAAATACAATAATCGGTGCTTTTTGCCCCTGCATATCCAAGGTATATCCAAAAATTATTTTAGAGAACATAATAGCACTAATTTCACCAATTTTATCGTCATTTGGATCAGTGATTTCTCCCGATAATTGTTTAGATACACCTGAGGTGTATACACCATATATATCAGCATATACAGAATCTATATGAAAGCCATTTCCCCAATGCCCACGTCCCATTCCACCTACAAAAGTCCCACTACCTGGCATTTTAATGGAAGAAATAAGATGCGAACGTTCATTAAATGTCGGCAAAGCAATGATTGCAGGCATAGACAAAAGGATAATACAAACTCCGATAGCAAATATCGTTTTTCTCATTTTTTTCATATCCCTAGAATAATAACAATCTTCTTAATATAATAGATATGCTTATACTTTTTATATTTTTACCCAAAAGAAAGTGTTCAAGAACTGTTTAAAGCCTATTATTCATTATATAAAATCCTGAAAATATATCAATATTTTTTACCATATTTTCTAATAATTAAATTATCATAAGATTTATAGAATTAACAGGGGTTAATTTTATTTATTGTAAATGTTATCAGATAATATGATTAAAATAATAAAATTGACATTATTCACATTAGCAATATTAATAACATTAAATCAAACCGTTTTAGCTTGGAATGACTGTCCATTTGGTTATGAAAATGAACCATACCCGGGTACTTGTTGGAGATACATAGATGAAAATAATGATGGAATATGCGATCATTCACAATCAGAACCAACAGAAGAAACACAAAATGTAAGCAATGCAGCAAATACTAGCTTAATAAATCAACAAAGTACAACAAGAATTCCAGTTCTTTTAATCGTTTCATTTTTAATAATTTTGGTATTAATTATCATATTAAAATCTCTTACAAAAAGAAAAAAAATTACAAATTCCAAAGAAAAGAAACTATTTAATTTATTGTTGTTAATTTTTTTTATACCATCTGCAATAACAGGTTCATTACTTCTTATAATAACAAACATGAAAATTCTTATAGAACTTGGACAAAATTTAACTCAATTACATAATATAAGTTCCCTGTTTTTTATGTGGATATCAGGTTATCACATAATATGGCATACAAAATATTATCTTAAAAGTGTGAAAAATTTATTAAAATAATATATTTTAAGGTATCAGTTATTTTCTAATCATTTTTGATTTTGAAGGTCACTTATATTAAAAAAAATACCAATAATTGTTTGAGATTTCTTAACAAAAATTTAATATAATTACACTAATATATTAAATCAAAGGGATTGGTTGAAAAATATGAAGAAATATACTTCTATACTTTTGGTAAGCTGTATCACATTTGGATTAGTAATTACTCCAAATGCAATTAGTATAACAATAAACAAACAATCTTTGCCCATTGAATCTAGTTATGTGTTTGAAAAAAATTTAGATAAATCAGATTCTCTTTTTGATGGAATTATTAAATTTCTGATGAAAATTGGGCATAAACCATCTATAACAACAGGTATTATTTCTAAAGATGAATTGGTCTGGTCTAAAGGATATGGATTTTATGATATTGAAAATCAAAAGCCAGCAACAATTGATACTCTATATCTACAAGCATCTGTATCTAAAACAATCACTGCAACAGCAATCATGCAATTGTATGAGCAAGGGAAATTTAATCTCACTGACGATGTTAATGATTATCTACCTTTTGAGATGAGAAATCCCAATCATCCTGATATACCAATTACTTTTGAAATGATCCTATCACATCACTCAAGTCTTGCATATGATAATGTCTATTGGCTTTGTTTATCCTATTTGCCAGGAGATCCAGATATCCCATCTTTTCCTTATCCTTGGCTTGAAGATTACCTAACACCTGGTGGATCAGGTTATAGTTCAACAACATGGTCTGAAGCAGAACCTGGTGAACAATACTTATATGCAAATGTTGGTTTTTCGGTTGTTGCATACCTTGTTGAAATACTATCAAACCAGGACTTCAATGAATACTGTAGAGAGAATATATTTGATCCACTTGAAATGTACAATTCAAGCTATAGGTTAAGAGATCATGACATAGATAGTATCGCAGTTCCCTATGAATATATAAACCGTCAATATTTTAGACACCCACATTACGGGATACATGTATTATATCCTGCAATCACCCTTAGAACTTCTATAGAAGAATATTCACATTTTATTATTGCAATGATGAATGGTGGTGTATGGAACAATGTAAGAATACTCAATGAAACAACCATTGAATTGATGCATACCGCACCTTTCCAACCTGATTTGAAATACAATTATGGACTGGGATGGCAGATAATTAAAAGATCATCAGGAGAAATTGATATACACCATGGTGGAGGATATGTAGGTGTACATTGTCATGTGTTAATAAAACCTGAAAAGGAAATTGCAACTATTTTATTTTCAAATGAACTTGATTCAGAATTACGTGCATCACTATTGGAAGCAAGGGCGTTTTACATGATTGAACAATTATTGCTTATCAAGGCAAATAGAATTTCCTCCTAAACTATCATAAAAAAAATTTAATGGAGGAAGAAAAACCCTCCTCAATTCCAACACATTCTTTCAATATCAGCTTATTTTGTTTATCAGATACTCAAATACTGGAAATACGTCTGAAAGGTTTTTTATTAACCAATTAATTACATTAGGATTAAAGAAAATATATTTAGATTTCGGCATTGTTATTTCATGATAACTCCATTGTCCAATTTCATCATAAGTGTCTTTTGCCTGAGCTTTTATTACAAATGTTCCCTTTGCAGACCATGAATGATTACGGTAGATTTGTTCTCCGGAATTAAAAAGACCAATCCATTCTTCAGTATTTCCATCACCCCAATCAATGTAGTAATAAATTTGGTTTTCTTCTGGATCTGTCGATTCAAATGAAAAAATGTAATTATCACCTGCTTTACCCGAGTTTGGGCCACTAATAATTGGGGGATCTGGAGCAGTATTTAACTTTGTTGAGAAAGACCATACCGGTCCTGAGGTTGAAGCTCCTTTATTATCCCAAGCAATTATCTTCCAATAATAAGATGTATTACATTCTAGTGTCCCTGTATCAAAATAGTTATTGGTTTGATTACTTGAAACAATTGACGGTGATGAATCTGTACCAAAATAAACATCATAAGTAACAGTATCGCACGGATCCGAATCCCCTCCACTCCAACTCAAATTAACAATGTTTTCAACATCACTAACACCATCTGCAGGATATGGACTATATGGCATATAAGGAGGATTGTTTATCCAGCCATTTGGATACATAAAAGGATATCTATCCTGGTTATCACCTGCAGTTATGTTGTATGGTGTATCTCCAATACAATCTCCATCGATGTCTATACCATTATAATCATCCCAATAATTGCCTCCTGAAGGATAATCATTATCCCAAGTATTTTCGCATGAATCATAAGAATTTAGAGTATTATTAATAATGTTGTTATGGTAAATTAAATTATCAAAACTTGGTTCAAATATTGCTATTCCTGTTGCCATGTTTGATATCATACTGTTGTTTATTATTTGACATAAATTACTATATCTAATGTCAATTCCGCTGCCTTGGTTTAAAATAATTAAATTACTAGAAATATTCGTACCAGAACAATCATATTCAATTGATATCCCATGAAAAAGATTTGAACTAATTGTATTATTATTCAGGGTGTTGTTTTTACTCAAATAACAAAGTCTAATTCCACAATCAATATTTGATGATATTGTATTATTCTTAATAATATTGTTTGAGCTTTCAGAATAATACATACGCAATCCATGGTTGTTGTTATAAGATATATTATTGTTAAAAATCCTGTTGTAGCCAGAACATACATCAATCCCACTGTCACTCCATCCATATCCACTGTTTTTGATGGTAAAACCACTAATATTTACATTGTTAGATGAAATTAATATCACATCACCTGAATTGTTACCATCTATTGTTGTATTATTGATACTTTCACCTATTAACTCAATCGTTTTGTTTACAATTACATTTTCAAAATAAGTTCCATTATAAACATAAACCGTGCCATATTCAATTACAGCTTCTATTCCATCCTGAATGCAATCAAAATGATCATAACCCCAACCTGGGGTTGATTCATTGAAATCATCATCTACATAAACAACATCAACCCCGAATGTT
>Ga0180433_10010863_pt1 | contig 10888 bp, 10 predicted proteins | sample SS_ome_8_FD_132980 | JGI IMG/M metagenome (GOLD analysis project Ga0180433, IMG submission 132980) | Hypersaline lake sediment archaeal communities from the Salton Sea, California, USA - SS_1_D_1 metaG | ecosystem: Environmental > Aquatic > Non-marine Saline and Alkaline > Hypersaline >...
ATTTTAAACGATTACAACAGTTTACCCATTTGGAACATTGTGGTAAATGAAGTAACCGAAATGGAACCAAAGAAGTATTTTTTAAAAACAAACGTAGGAGAAATCACTAACACAGAAATAGAAAATATCCCACAAATAAAAATGACCTCCACACAAGAAGGAAGCCCCATGGAAAAAATCGGCTATATTTTTGAATCTAAAGATAAAAAAACAGAGGTTACGATCTGGACTGAATTCGAATTGGAAAACCAAAAGAGCGTTTTAGATATTGCTGCAGATCTATTTATGAAAAGTTTGGTGGTTTATGTTGATTTTATTATGGCGGGAGGCAGTCCTGAAGACTATAAGAAAGATTTTGAATCGATAAAAAATGCTTATTAAATAATCAATCTAATTTTATTTTTTTACTCCAGATAATCTGATTTATGTTATTTATTTATATAAAGATTTAAAAATTCCTGATTTACTAAAGAGTAAGGTAAAGAATATATTTTATGAGTTGAGTTTCACGGTTTATTTCAAATTGAATGGTTTAGGTTATAATTGTGGATATGAAATTAAAAGTTGCCCAGAAAGAGAGAGAAATTGTAGTGAATGCATAAAACGACAACTAATGAAGATAGGTTTTGAAATAGATACTACTTTCGAAATTTTCCGTATTGAATCAAAAGAAAAAGATTTAGAAATGAAAAGAGAAGTCATATGGAATAAATTCTTAGATATATTGAATATTAAACATATAATTATCATAGATAAAGAATCTGGTCTCAATGTGCTGAATTACGGCGTTTCCGATATAGAAATTGATACTAATCTATTAAGTGGCTTCATTCAAGCGAATATAACTTTTTCAGAATCAGGAAGTATAGCAAAAAAAGATCCAAATATCAATTTACAGAATAATTTTTATGAATTTCAATATGAAAATTTTAATATTTTACTTAAGAATGGCAATTATATAAGAGCTTGTTTAATCCTTGATGAAAAACCTTCTGACCATTTGAAATCTCAAATGCTTCAATTCTTATTTCAATTTGAAAATCAATTTGAGAATATTCTTGTCAATTTCCAGAACTCAGGGGAAATTAACACTAATAATATGGCTGATTTTATTATAAAAGCATTTAATATTAAATTAGTATTTCCCCTTACAATTGCTCATTCTATTCCACCGAAACATCTAAATGGAATAAATGAAAGCTCTATAAGAAGGGCGATATTTAACATAGCAAAAGAATTGGTATTTTCAAAATCTTTTTTCTATATCAATAATCTATTAAATAGAGTTAAAAAAATAGTGAATATTGATGATAAAGTTGTTTTATTTGAGATTTTTCAACTTTTAGAGGATCAAGTAATAATTCCTATCAAATTAGAGACTATTTTCACAAATATTGAAAATAAAAAAGATGCAATTGATTTGAAAAAATCCAAGATGCAATCAATATCAGCAATTACTATTAATAATGGTGATTTAGGAGCATTAAAAGAAGAAGTGAAAATTATCGATATCATAACTGCTAAAAAGATGATCAAACAGTATATTAAAAAAGGAAAAGCTGCTGCTAAAGATGTTGCTTATGAAATCGCTTTAAAAGAATTTAATAAAGCATTATTTATTGCAAATAATTTTAAATTGAAAGATGCTATCGCAAAAATCTCCCAAATCTTATTTGAACATGAATTCAAATCAAAAAAGATTGAATTAGACTTTTTATTGGAAATGGCTGAAAATTATGAAAAGAAAGGGGATTTCATAAATAGTATTAATAACTATCAAAAAGCAACTAAAATTTACGAAAACTTCTTGATTTATGATTTATCAGATGCAGATTCTCAAATTAAAAAAATAAAAAAAAAGATACTGAAACTTCGAGAATATGTATAATTCTATTTGCTTCTGTAGAGATCTGGACGCCGATCCTTAAAGATATGGTTATATGAATTAATAGATTTATCTCTCACATCCTCTAATTTGATATCAACCACGTCTATGAAAGGTTCTTCAATAGGGGCGGAAGATAAAATGTCTCCATTATATGAAGTTATTTGACTTCTTCCCGTGAATTCAAAATCATCATCACCTCTTTTTTCTGCTCCTACCCTATTTGAGGTAATAGCATAGACTTTATTTTCTAAACAACGAGTAACCATAGCATTTTGACAATAAGGAAGTACTAAATTGGCAGGATGTGCAATAATGTCTGCACCAAGGAGCGCTAGGGTTCGGGTTGTTTCGGGAAAAAACCAATCAAAGCATATCATTACACCTATATTAATATCTTTAAATTTATATACTTGCGATGGTAAATCTCCAGGAGAAAACCATAGTTTTTCCTTATAATACAAATGAAGCTTCCGATAATTTCCCACAATGCCTTTTTGTGAAACAATCATAGCTGAATTATATAACTTATTCTTACTTTTTTCAACATATCCCCCAATTACTAGGGCTTTTGTTTTTTTCGCCAGATTTATCAAAAATTCAGCTGTCTTTCCCACAAGGTTTTCTGATAATCTATTAACCTCATTTTTTGAAGAAAAAGTATAACCAGTTGCAAAAAGCTCGGGTAAAACTAAAATATCTGCTTTGTTTTTAGAAATTCTCATATTAATATTTTCAAAATTCTTTTCTTTTTCTCCAAATATTGGGGATGTTTGAATATATCCAACTCTCATATCAATCAATGATATTACTTTTAATCGAATTACTCTTAATAAATTAAATTCTTTCAACGATTAAAAACAATTGCAAATAAAACCTTTACTCTCGTAAAATTTTATTATGATTATTTATTAAATAATTTATCATTAAATCATCACTATAAATTCTGAAAGAACGGAATAATACAAATGCATAATACTGTTAAAATTGTTGTTTCAGGAGATGGTGGAGTAGGAAAAACCTCATTTCTGAACCGATTGGTTCACGATCATTTTAATGAAGATAATAAATTAACTCGAGGTGTTGATTTTTTCTCAAAAATTATTCAAGTTAATGGAAATGAATATAATATCATCCTATGGGATTTTGCTGGCCAAGATCAGTTTAAGGAAATAATAGATAAATTTGTTGATGGATCTATTGCAGCCTTCATCTTATTTGATCTTTCTCGCTTAAATACCTTAGAAACTGTCTTGAATTGGATTCATAAGTTAAAAACTTTCGGCAATATCCCAATTCTACTCTTAGGGACTAAGTTGGATTTGGTAGAATCGGAAAGAATTAAATTAATTGATGATTATATCAATCAAATTACTGAAAGATACGAAAATGTATTCGAATATCTTAAAATCTCTTCAAAAACAGGGTATAATATTAATCAATCTTTTTTAAGTCTAATGAGTAAGATCTCTCAATCAAAATCATGAAGATCATATATTAGAAATTAAAACATATTCAATTAAATTAAACTTAAACTTTCACAACCCAATTAAACTCATCTTCAATATCTAATCTCTGGATTCCAGTCAATAGTTCATACAATTTTCTTGTTATTTCTCCTGGTTCTCCTTCGCTAAAAATCCTTTTATTGTCGTCAATAACAACAGATTTTATTGGAGTAATTACAGCCGCAGTACCAGAACAAAAGGCTTCAGTACATGAATCTTTAAATAACTCTTTGTAAGAAATATCACGTTCTTCAACTTTTAAATCAAGCTTTTTTGAAGCCAAAACCATTATTGACTTTCTTATAATTCCAGGTAAAATAGTTCCAATTGATTTAGGAGTAACTAAATTCCCATTTATCATTGCAAAAAAATTGGCGGTCCCAACTTCTTCAATATATTCCATATTCACTGCATCTAAGAAAATTACTTGGGCAAAACCCTTTTCTTTCGTAAGTTTAGCCGGTAACATCGAACCAGCATAATTACAACATGTTTTTGCTGCACCTGTTCCTCCAGGAGCGGCTCTTGTATATTCTTTAGTTATCTCTAAATCAACTCCTGTGAAACCCTCAGGAAAATAAGGGCCTACAGGGACAGTAAATATGATGAATTTATATTCATAAGCAGGTTTCACTCCGACTATAGGACCATTTCCAATCATTAAGGGCCTGATATATAATGCACCATTACTGTTGTAAGGAGGGATATATTCTTCGTTTGCTTTTACTACCCTTTTTATAGCTTTTAAGAAATGTTCCGTATCATAATTTGGCATAAGCATTCTCTCTGCGCTATTATTGAATCTTTTTGCATTCTCTTCAGGCCTAAATAAAGTTATTTCTCCTTTTTTAGTTCTTAAAGCTTTCATGCCTTCAAAAATTCCTTGACCATAATTTAAAATACATGCAGCTGGAGAAATTTCAAAATTCCCAAAAGGAACTAACCTTCCCTCGTCCCATTTCCCATCTTTATAGTCTGAAATAAACATAGTTTTGGTTTCTATAAAATTAAAACCCAAGGAATAATAATCGATTTCGTTCGCATCCATTTTAAAAAAACACTTCTAATATTATTTGTGTATTTTAATGAATTTTCTATTAAAAAATGTTATTGATGTTCCTTCATATAATTCTAAAAAGAATAAATCTTTAGATATAATTTTTTAGCGGAAAAATCACTTTAGAGCAAATAAAGGAGAATATTAAAATTTAGTCCAAACTTGATTATATTATTCTAAGATAATAGTAATATCAATTTTTGCCAGAGTCGCCTAGAGGCCGGGCGACAGCCTGCAGAGTTGTTTGAGGGAGTTCGACTCTCCCCTCTGGCTTGTTAGAAAAAAATATAATGGAATATAAAAAATTGAAAATCTTTTTCAAAAGAGGATAGTTAAATCAAAATATGTCATTACAAAAAGTCACCGCTAAAAAAATAATTGAGAAAAAAAAAAGAGGAGAAAAAATTGTTACCTTGACTTCCTATGATTATGCATTTGCAAAAATCGTTGATCAATGCGGTCTCGATTTAATTTTGGTTGGTGATTCTCTTTCAATGGTGGTTTTAGGATATAAAAATACTTTGGCAGTCACTTTGGATGAGATGATTCATCATACCAAAGCAGTATCTCGGGGAGTCGAAAATGCTATGATTGTAGGTGATATGCCCTTCCTTTCTTATAAAGTGAATATTAAAGAGGCGGTGAAAAATGCAGGAAGATTTATTCAAGAAGGTGGAGCCGAGGCAGTTAAGGTAGAAGGAGGAATAGAAATTATCCCTATAATTAAGGCCATGATTAAAGCAGACATTCAGGTTATGGGTCATATTGGCCTAACTCCACAGGCTATTTATCAGATTGGAGGTTTTCTCGTTCAAGGTAAAACGGTCGAAACTGCGAAGAACTTAATTCTTGCTGCCCAAGAGCTCCAAAATGCAGGAGTATTCTCAATAGTTCTTGAGAGTATTCCATGGCAAATTGCTAAATTAATTACTCAATCCCTCGATGTTCCAACCATAGGAATTGGAGCAGGACCCTATTGTGATGGTCAAATTTTAGTTCTTCATGATATGTTAGGTATTTTTACAGAATTTAAGCCAAAATTTCTCAAATATTTTGAAAATCTTAGTGAAAGGGTACAAAAAGCTATTTCAAATTATAAACAGGAAGTAGAGCAGGAAGTATATCCCGATTTAGCTCATTCTTATGACTTTCCCCAGGAGGAACTAGAAGAGATTAATAGCTGGTATTTAAAACAATCATTTGTCAAATATGAAAAAAAACCTTAATTCTTTGTATCTCAATTTATTATAGAATTTCATCCAAATCGAAAAAGTACTTAATTTAATTCTGTATCAGAGAAATCTGAGTATAAATCTTATAAATGAGAAGATATCACTGTTTTAAAATTTCCAAAAGTATAATTAATTAAATTTATATTTATTATATTAACTTAAAGAATAAGTAAAAATAGATGGTATTAAAAAAAAAATCTCTAATCTTGGTTGATCTCAAGTGGCTGAAGAATATGATTTTTTATTTAAGTCAATTGTCGTAGGAGATGGCGGCGTAGGAAAAACTGCTCTTACATTACGATTTTCAAAAGGCTTTTTCACAGAAGATTATAAGATGACGATTGGTGTAGATTTTCATGTAAAAACAATTGAATTAGATACCAAAGATGGACCAATACATTGTAAACTTCAACTATGGGATACTGGCGGTCAAGAACGATTTAGTTCAATAAGACCAATGTATTATAGGGGATCATTAGGTGCTATTTTGGTATTTGATTTAACCAATTCTGCTAGTTTTGAGCATTTGCCTCAATGGATAGAAGAAGTGAGAGCTAATATAAAAGCAGAAATTCCTTTATTACTTGTAGGTAACAAAAGCGATCTTATAGATCAAAGAATGATCTCTATTGATCAAATAAATCAATTTACCAAAGATTTTAATTTATATTATATGGAAACCTCAGCTAAAACAGGAGATGGGGTTGGAGATTGTTTTTATATCTTAGCATGTTTAATGATAGGACAAGGAGTTCCAGAGCAATTAATAGCCAATAAAACAGTATTCTCCCCAGGACAAATTGCTCTTACTTTGCCTACAGTAAGTTTAAAGCCTCAAGCCCCATCTGAACCGCAATACGATTATGTTGCTCCACCTGTTCCCGAACCAAAGACTCCTAAAAAAATCGCTCCTTTAAAACCATTAAAAGAAGAGCCAAAATTTGAATATGAAGCTCCACCTGTTCCCGAACCACAACAGACTACAATCGATGAACCGCTAGAACCAATCGAAACGGAACTAGAATTTGAGTATGAGGCTCCTCCTGTTCCAGAACCGATTATAGAGCCTAAGAAGCAACCCAAAATCAGAACTCCAGAAACTACAGAAATAGAATTCAAAACCCCGGACGAAATATTATCCCAAGTTAATACTGAAGAACAAGATAAGTCTAACGTAACTCCATTTTCTATTCCAACCGAATCATCCCATCCTGAAATTTATAAACCGAAAAATATTCCTTTCTCATCAAAAGCTATTTCTCCTGTACCTGCTCCAGAAGGTTTTTCAAAACCTATCAAATCTACTACAAAAGAAGAGATTAGTAAACCATTTAGTGTTTCTAAGAGAGATGAACCAATTAAACCTAAACCAGCATCAATGAGATTTGAACCAGCACAAGAAATCCCTTCCAAGGAATCTTCTTCCCAATCACTAGTAGATTATATGCCCCATGAGATGGTTCCAAAGAAAAAGAAAAAGCATCTATTGAAACAAAAGAAAAAACAAGAAAAGGAAGAGAAGTTAAAGATCCAACGAGAAAAACAAGAACAATTAATTGATGCGATGAAGAAATCTAAAAAAGAAAAAAAAGATAAAAAGAACGAATTAAAAAAAGAAAAATCTGAAGAAATAGGAGCGCCTTCTTTATTTCAAACCTTATCTCAAAGAATTGATGATACAACAGAACAAATTGCCTCGGATAACTTTGTACCCTTTTCAAGTCCAGAGGATTCCTTTAAAGAAGAACCTTCGACCTTACGAATCATCCCTAATGTAGCTGATATTGAAACTGAACCATCATCATTTACAGCATTTACACCGACTCAAACCGAAAGTAAACAACCAGAACCGCAAAAATCTAAGGAATTATTGGTATGTAAGCAATGTGGAGCCACTTTATCATCGGACTATGCTTTCTGTAACAAATGTGGCTCAAAATTATAACCAAATTCTTGAATAAATTTTAGATATTTTACTTTTAAATGTCTTTGCCACAAATAGGACAAGTACTCCACTCTTTTTTGATTTTTGAATTACAATATGGGCATATTTTCAAATTAGGATCGATCTCCGTCTGAGGTTTCCCAAAGATAGTTAAATTATCCTCTGGCTCATAATATTTAGGTGCTTGAGTCGGTTTAATAACCTTTTGGGATTTATTGAAAGATACAAATTTCACAGGCTGTTTTTCTTCGGGTTTAAAATAATTGCTTTTTTCTTCAGTCTTAGATTTACTATATTCGTTAGATTGAGATAATAATATATCGTTTTCTGAAGGAAACGGTTTTTTTCGCGAACGATCGAGCTTACTACTATCTCTTTGTTCCATCTCCATTTCTTTCCCAATGGGTGCTCCCACCTCATAATAATAATATTTTCCTTCATTATTTTCAATGACTTTTTCTTTATTTTGTAAAGAAACTTCAATATAATATATAATCACCGAACCTATTGGTACATCTGCGATTTCTGCTATAAAATACTCTTCTTTATTTTCCATGTTTATTTGGTACCAGATATTTCCTTGATCTGCGCTAAAGACCAATTTTACATTCTCGATTGATTGATCAAAGTCTTCTTCCGTTATTTTTACTACAATTTTTATCGTCTTTTTTGCAATCTCACCCTTGATTGGCTCTACTTCTATATCCTCCTCATCCCATGCTATTCCACATTTGGGACAGTTTGTAAACCAATTAGGATATTCAAATTTACATTTACTACAAGTTTTAGTAAAATATCTTGTAGTTTTAATTCCAATAGACTTCTTTTTATCTTTAGCCATCCTCTGTTTCATTTTTTGTGTGAATTTTGACCCTAATAATTAATTTGTTTTTTGTTTTATAAATATATTTCAGAAAAATATTATAACATTCTTATTTATTAATTATTTCTATAATTATGTTGTTGAATTAGAAAATAGTGATTTTAAAGATTAATTCTCAAGAAGTTAAAGCCATTTTAGAATCTATTGATATATTACTTGAAATCAAATGTCTAATCAGAAGTATCGTTCCAGACTCTGAATTGAATGAAAGTCAAATGAAATTATTTAATTCTTCGCTAAAGTCCTTAAAAAGTCTGCTTGAACCTCTTTTTTCGAAATTTTTACAAACCGAAGTAATCGAAAAAATAGAGAATGAAAAATTCACCGAATTAAAGAAATTAATTGAAAAGGAAGGATACATTTTAATTTCTGCAAGTTATTCTAAGAAAATATTAAAAAATCTTGGATTTAATCCCCTTAAAATAATTGTTAGTGGAGGTCCTTTGATTATTGAGGATTATTTAAAAATAAATCCTAATTTGGTTAAAAAAACTCTACTAGGCATTGAAAGAAAAACCAAAAACCTCATGGATAAACTGAAAAAAATTGCTAGGGCGAGCTCCAACATAACTTTCATTTATATGACACAAAATGAAACCGATCAAATAATCCTGGAGGAATTAAATGAAATACAAAACATTATTGGAAAAGTTATTTCCCTTTTTGAAATCTCCAATTGGAAAATTTTTGAAGTTTAGAATATAATTTTCATGATATTTGAAGTTCTTTAGAGATCTTCTTTAAGTCCTCTATGAAAAACGCTAAATGTTCTTTTTTTACATGAGGCATTACAACAACTCTGATTAGATTGAGATCTTCAAACTTTCCTAACATCCACTTTTTCTTTCTAAGTTCCTCATCAATTTTACAAATACTATCTCCATTTTCTGTAGTAATCCCGACCACATTCATTTTTGGTTGAGCCGCCAATTTAATTCCATTTATTTCTGCTACTTTTCTAGCCAAAAAATGAGTATTTTCCATGCATCTCTTAACAACATCAATAAATCCATCTAAACCAAGATATTTCATTATCGCCCAAAATGAAATCACAGTTCCACCCGGTCTAGTACCTACAATATGAAAATGTTTAAAATTTCCTCCAGCTAAATAAGGAATTTCAAAACCAGTTTTATTCAAAATTTGGGAATTTCTTACAAAAAACCCACCTGTAGGAATTAAACCCAAACCCATTTTATGAGGATCTGCTGTGATTGAGTTAACTTCTTTAACTGAAAAATCCCATGGCTTAATGCTATATTTTAAATATTTAAGAAAAGGTAAAACAAATCCTCCAAAGGCAGCATCAACGTGAAAAAAAATATTTCTCTCTTTAATGAAATTACCAATTTCTTCAATTGGATCAATCAAACCTAGTGATGTCGTCCCGGCTACACCAATGACTCCACACGTATTTTCATTAATTAATTCCTTATAATGTGTTAAATCTACTTCGTAATTATTAAGTAATCGCGCTTTTCTTAATTTAATATCTAATAAGTCAGCGGCTTTATCGAAAGAGATATGAGCCGATTCAGGAGCGACAACTTCAGGCTTTTCAATGGTTGGGTGTAATTTCTTAGCAATCCTCATTGCAATAAGGTTTGCTTCTGAACCACCAGTAGTTAATGTTCCTGTAATATTTTGTTCCCCAAATAATTGTCCCAATTCAGAAACAATCTCTTTTTCTAGCGTTGCTGTACCTGGAAATAATCCAGGATCACCAAGATTCTTAGACAAATATTTCAAGTACACCTCTCTGCCAAACTCTAAAGGTTCTGTACACATAGAGCCTAGAATTGTTCCATCATTATAATCATGATCCAACTTAAGCTTCTCATTAATTAATCTAAGAATTTCCTCTTTGTCTAATCCTTGCTTTAACATACCTACACTTTATTTTAAAACATCCTTCATTAAGGAAAAAGATTAAAAGAATTAAAATTTTGCAAAAAATTCAATATATAATCCATAAAAATTGTTTTTTATTTGCTTTAATCAAACCTTTTTGAATCTCTTTTAGAATATTTTGCGATTATTTTATGAAAACTTCTAGTTAAATTTATATTATAATAATTAGCAATACAAATTACAGAAAAGAGCAGATCTGCAAGTTCTTCATCTAATTTTGATTTAATCATTATCTTATCTTTCTTTGGTTTAAATCCCTCTAAATGATTAATTTCCCTGGAGATTTCTCCCAATTCCTCGATAGATGCACTCAACATTGAGAGAGGGGGCCAATATCCGCCGTGTTTTTGAATCCATTTTTCTACTAGATTTTGCATATCATCTAAACTTAACTTTTCAGTCATGCTAAATGTTAATTTTTATAATTATTTAAAATAAGATGATCTTAATCCAGTTTTTCTCTTTTA
>Ga0180433_10010865_pt1 | contig 10887 bp, 8 predicted proteins | sample SS_ome_8_FD_132980 | JGI IMG/M metagenome (GOLD analysis project Ga0180433, IMG submission 132980) | Hypersaline lake sediment archaeal communities from the Salton Sea, California, USA - SS_1_D_1 metaG | ecosystem: Environmental > Aquatic > Non-marine Saline and Alkaline > Hypersaline > Sediment...
CACCCCAACTACCTGGGCGAGATATCCTTCTGGTGGGGGCTGTTCATCTTCGCCATGGCCGCCGACCCGTCCTACTGGTGGTGCGTGTTCGGGCCGGTGGCGATGACCCTGCTGTTCCTGTTCGTCAGCATACCGCTGATCGATAAACGGCACCTGGAGCGCAGGCCGGGGTACGCCGAGCATATGCGGAAGACCTCCGCCCTCCTCCCCTGGTTCCCGCGCAAGTGACAGTAAAAGGGGGCAGAAATGAAAAAGAGCGGTAAAACCTTGTTCCTCACGTTTGCGTTGCTGATTGCGGCGGCGCTGTGCGGCTGCGGGACAGCATCACCGGAGACCACGGAAGTCCACTTCCCGGATGCGAATCTCGAAGAGGCGGTGAGGGAGGCTATAAACAAGTCAACAGGCCCACTATATCCCACAGACCTAGAAGAGCTTTACTATCTTGACGCCTCGTCTAATTTCATTGCCGATATTTCCGGTTTGGAGCACTGCAAAAATCTGGTAAATCTGGACCTTGAACATAACGATATATCTGACATATCACCCCTGTCCAGTCTAACCGATCTCATTTCCCTTAAGCTCAATTTTAATCAGATAAGAGATATCTCACCCCTATCAAAGCTTGACAACCTAGAGGTCTTAGAACTTTTCGCGAATGTTGAAATCAGTGATATCTCTTCATTGACAGAGCTTACTGAACTTACGGAATTGGTGCTTGGGGTCAACAAGATTAGCAGTATAGTGCCGTTATACAAACTGACCAAGCTGACCTATTTAGACCTTGGAGGCAACAGTATTAGAGACATCTCACCTATTTCAAACCTTGTATTAATAACTAGGTTAAATCTTGTATCTAATGAAATCAGTGACATCTCTGCAATTTCGAATCTAGGGAGCATTGAAACGTTAGAAATTGGCAGCAACCAAGTGAGCGATATCTCTCCGCTGACAGAACTCACTAGGCTCACTGAACTGGAACTTGGTGGTAACCAGATAAGTGATATATCACCTCTGGAGGGTCTGCCCAATTTAACGGAATTGGATGTTCATTTCAATGATGTGGGTGATATCTCTGTACTTTCAGGGCTGACAAATCTTACTCTACTCAAACTTGGTGTCAATGAAATAACCGACATATCTCCACTGGCGAACCTCAATAAATTGGAAGAGCTGTATCTGGATAGTAATGATATCAAAGAGGTTCCTGATCTATCTAGCATGTGTAGTCTGAGAGTATTAGATTTGGATATGAGCAAGGTAGATAACATATCGGGACTATACGGAACAGATAGTCTGGAGATACTGATATTAAACCGTAACGAAATAAAGGACGTAAGTGCACTAGCAGGGTTGACCAATTTAACGCAATTGTACCTTGGATGGAACGATATTGATAATATCTCCCCACTAGCCAATCTTACAAACCTTGTGGAATTAAAATTGCACGTCAATGATATAAGTGACCTATCACCATTGTCGAAACTCAATAATCTAACAGAGCTGTTTTGCGGCGGTCTATTGGTGTCTGACATCTCACCCCTGTCAGGATTAACAAACTTAGAATACTTGGGCCTTTCCGGTAACACTATCACAGATATAGAACCTCTTGTTACCAATACAGGGATAAGTGCGGGCGATAGCGTAAACTTATTCGGCAATCCCCTCAGTGAAGTGTCAATTACTGTATATATCCATGAGCTTGAATCCAGAGGGGTGCACATTTTTTACTAAATTGAATGAAAGAAGAAAGAATTAAATTCCCCAGCGGTAATATCACGCTTGAGGGCATCGTCGGTGTGCCCCAGGGCGAGGGGCCGTTCCCCGCGGTGATCGTGTGCCACCCCCACCCGCTCTACGGCGGCGACATGTACAACAACGTGGTCAGCACCGTATGCGCGGCGCTGGTGCAGGCATCGCTTGTCGCCTTTCGCTTCAACTTCCGCGGCGTGGGCGGCAGCGGGGGGCGGTACGGTGACGGCGTGGGAGAGCAGGAGGACGTGCGCAGCGCCATATCGCACGTCGCCACGCTGGAATATGTCGATAGCGGGCGCATCGGGCTGGCCGGGTACTCGGCGGGCGCCGGCTTCGGGGTACCCAACGCCTGCATGGACGAGCGCGTAAAAGCGCTGTGCGCCATATCCCCGCCGCTGTCCATGTTCGACTTCGGCTGCCTGGGCGACTGCACCAAACCCAAGCTGCTGCTGTGCGGCAGCCGGGACGACTTCACCCCCGTTGAACGCTTTTTGGAGTTCTGCGAAGGTCTGCCCGAGCCGAAGGAGTACGGCACTGTCGAAGGTGCCGACCACTTCTGGTGGGGGCACGAGTCCGCGCTGGCGGACAGGGTCGCCGCCTTCTTCACCGGGGCGCTGTAGCGGGAGGAAATCGAAACTGGTAGAATCGAGAAGGAGAGATTGATTATGAGCGCAGCAGACGGAACCTCGACAGGGCAGCCGCAGGCCTATCTGGTGACGGGCGGCGCCGGCATGCTGGGGCGCGCCCTGGTGTCACAGCTGGTGGAGAAGGGCAAGACGGTCCGCGTCATCGATATCGAGCCGGCGCAGGACCAGCGCGCCGAGAACATCGTGGGCGACGTGCGGGATGCCGACGCCGTACGGAAGGCGTGCGAGGGCGTGGATACGGTGATCCATTCCGCCGCCGCGGTGTGGGACCCCAACCTGCCCGATTCCGTCTACGATGAAACCAACGTGAACGGTACTCAGATAGTCATCGATACATGCATGCAGCTCAAGATACCGCGGCTGGTTTACACCAGCACCATCGATGTGGTGATGGACAGCGTGCACGGCCATCTCGGCGGCGACGAGTCCCTGCCGTACCCGCCCGACCCCCGCAGGATGAACCGCTACGCCTACAGCAAGATGCTGGGGGAGCAAATGGTGCTGAAGGCAAACAGCCCCGCATTGGCGACGTGCGCCCTGCGCCCGGCGGGCATGTTCGGCCCCGGCGACAAGTACCACCTGCCGAACATCATCAAGAACGCCAAGCACGGCGTCAACATCTGCCTGGGGGATGGCACCGCCCAGTTCAGCCACGTCTTCTGCGGCAACGTGGCCCACGCCCACGTGCTGGCATCAGAGAAACTGGCGCCGGACTCGCCCGCGGCTGGACAGGCGTACTTCATAACCGACGGCCACGACCGCAACTTCTTCTCCTTCATGGAACCCTTCCTGCAGGCGCTGGGCATACCGCTGCCCAAGATGTCTATACCCTACGGCGCGGCGAATGCAATGGCATGGCTCATCGAGAAGGTGAGCCCCAAGTCCAACCTGAACCGGTTCTCGGTGTACTGCACCTGCCTGGATCATACATTCACCCACGCCAAGGCGACGCGGGACTTCGGCTATGAGCCGAGGTATTCGCATGAGGAGGCATTCGAGATAACCCTCGAGTGGCTGAAGACACAGGAGTTCTAGAGCTGGTAAGCACCCGCGCGGTATTGTAGATAAGAGACTGGTCCGTTCTCATTGGGGCAGGTTACAGGATCTTCAACTCCCGCCGATATTGCTCGCGATAGTGCTTACCGCCAGTGCCTTTATAAGGTAGTAAAGCTGGGACGAATCCTTGATATTTTTTATAATATTCACCATATATCTCAATCAATCCTCGCTCTTCCAGATAAACCACGTAATGAGATAGATAAAGCAATAGAACCCAAGGAATAAGGAATAGAAGATCCGAAAGCCAAATTATCATTAATGGCGGAATAGTGATCAGAAGTGTAGAGTATAGAGGATGTCTAACATAGTTAAAAGGACCATCTGTAATTAGCTTACGCTCTCCATTTTTTAGGTATATCTTTATTAAATCCAATGAATGATTGAACCAAATCAAACCCAACAGGCATATGGTGATACAAAGCACAGTTAATATGACTTGCATTTCAAAGGTTAGTGAGATGTGAAAAGAAACCCATTGCCACATAGCTATAGTTAACCCTTCAAATAGAACACCCAATAGGAGCAACTGTGGTCCTACGCCAATTAGATTCTTTAAGCCTTTCAATAGTAAAAGAATCCTCCCTTTTTCTATAGCCATTGCTCCATTATTCCTCTTTAGTTCACTTTTATCCATTCTTAACAGAATGAACCCTGTTAGATTTGAAGGCACATCCTTGGTAAGAATGTGTGATCTTACGAGCTCTCTATTAGCAGTGCACCTACCTTTTTAGAATGTATTCCCTTGAAGCAGACCTTTGATTTACAATCAAGCTTTCGAACATGCGTCACTTGGTGGCAGCAGCGTCCCACAATTCCCGCCTCCAGCCCTCCAGCAGGCTGCGGAACGGCATGACGGCATGGGTCTCCGGCATGTCCGCCAGCAGGGAATCCAGGACCTTGATGGTGTCCCGGCGGCTTCTGGCATTGCCCTTAGCCGATTCTATGGCGGGAGACCATTTCTGCCTCAACTCGCCGGCTTTCTCCAGCATGTAGCTGTTATACTCTTCTTCGCTTAGATCGCCTTCGAAGAATGCGCCTATCACCCCCGCCACATCGTCGTCGATGCCCTCGATGCTTTGCTCGATGCCCTGCCTGTCGTCAACGGAGCCCGGCACCCTGGCATGCGCCGTCGGGGAGACTTCAGCCTCCGGAGGCCGGCGGGCGACCCTCTGCCCCAGGGACAGCAGCCCCGTTTTCACCTGAGCCAGGTAATCCGCTATGATGCCGGACCTCTCCACCTTTCGCGGTGCTTCCACGGCCTTGACGAGCTTCTCAGCCTGCGCCTTCGCCCTTTCCTCAGCATCCTTCCTCAATAAGAAATGTATTTCCTCCTGCGTCAGCGGAGGGTGTGCAGCGATATCCTCAGGCTTCGGCTGGTACAGCACCGGCTCCCGGCCCGGCAGCTTGGCCATCCACCTGTCGCCCCAGGTCACGAAGATGTCCACCGGACCCCTGCCCCTGGGACTGGTGCTCCTGTCCAGATTGGAGAAAGGCGCTACATCCTCCATTGCGTAAAATATGGGGATGTTGGCCTCCCCCGGCACCCCGGTTCTGGAGTTGCAGCTGGTTACCAGCAGCTTGCGCAGCACCATCCCGTACCTCTTGGCGATCACCCCCGTCAGGTAGTTGACCAGTTCCGCCACCTGCACGCCCTCGATGGAATGGATATCGCTGTTGGCATCGCCGTGGCCGGTCAGCATCGGCCCGCGGTACGGCTGCCCCACGCCGATCAATCTCAACCCGTTCAGCTCCGACATCCTGTATGTGTCGGATATGCCGTATTGCTCATAGCGCTCGCCGCCGGCCAGCTCGTACGGCACCTCGTATTCCTCCCGCGTGAGCAGCAGGGCTTTGGGTTTGCCTACATTGAGGATCACCACGCCCAGCGGCAGGAACCCGTCCTCCACCATGATCATCTTGGAATCGGTGGCGATAACGAAGACCGTCAGGTTCCTGTACGGGATAGTGGTGAGGAACCTGGTGTTGGGGGGCAGGCTGCGCTCGATTATCTCCCTGAGGAAGAGCACTTCCTTGCTGGTCTTGAACTCATAGGGGGCCTGGGGCTGTTCCCCGGCTCCGCCCGTTGCCGCCGCAGTGATATCCGCGTTGTTATCAGTCGTCATTGCTGCCCTGACCTGCCTCAGGTAATTTTACCACTCTTTCGGTTTCGGTGCAGGGCTGGCTGGAGGGCGAGTCTCAATACGCCGGACGTCACCTTTCCGACGGCAGGTTCGGTGGGAGACGTCAGTGACGCCCGCATAGCGTTTGCTCGTGCAAGTGGGAATTGTCAGTCCGTGCGATTTATTGAGATGGAGTCGGTTGCGGTTATGTTTATTGTAGACATAAACCATGGCATGGTTTATAATAATCTCAGCCCTTTCCATAAGGTTAAACCTGATGCTCGGCGCTGCCGGGCTATTTTATATGGTTAATGCCTCCCGGGATTCATCTCGGATAGGGGGCGACCGGAAGTACAGCCGCGAGATAGTTTATGGGATTGATAGAACAAGAGAAGATCCGAAATATCGCCATCATCGCGCACGTAGACCACGGCAAGACGACGCTGGTAGATCATCTGTTTCGCCAGAGCGGGACGTTTCGCGATAACCAGATCGTTGCCGAGCGCCTTATGGACTCCATCGATCTGGAGCGGGAGCGTGGCATCACTATCGCCTCCAAGAACGGCGGCTTCGTATATAGGGGATTCTGGGTGAACATCATCGACACGCCGGGCCACGCCGATTTCGGAGGGCAGGTGGAACGCGTGCTGGGGATGGCCGACGGCGCGCTGCTGCTGGTAGACGCCCAGGAGGGCCCGATGCCGCAAACGTATTTCGTATTGAAGAAGGCTCTGGCGCTGCGCCTGCCCGTCATCGTGGTAGTGAATAAGATCGACAAGCCGGCGGCCAGGCCTGATTGGGCAGTGAACCAGGTGTTCGACCTATTCGTGAAACTGGGGGCACCGGACGATATACTGAACTTCCCCGTAGTGTATACCTCCGCCAAACACGGATACGCTATGCATGATCCGGCGGCGGAGAAGGGATCGCTGGAGCCTTTGTACGAGAAGATCATATCGCACATACCAGCTCCCGGCGGGTCGCCGGATGCCCCGCTACAGATGCTGGTCAGTTCCATCGATTACTCACCGTATCTGGGGCGGCTCGGCATAGGCAAGATAACCGGCGGGTGCCTGAATATCAACCGAGATATCGTTATCGCGCAGCGTGATGGCTCGCTGGTTCCGGCCCGCATTTCCAAGCTGTACCGTTTCGCGGGGAACAGCAAGGTTGCGATAGAAGAGGCCGGCGTCGGGGAGATCGTGGCCGTGGCCGGCATGGAGAATGTTACCGTCGGCGTTACCTACACCGACCCGGAGAACCCGCAGCCGCTGCCGCCTGTGGCCATTGACCCCCCGACGATATCGATGAATTTCGTTCCCAATAACTCGCCTTTCGCCGGGCGCGATGGGAGGTTTGTTACATCGCGTCACCTGAAAGACAGGCTGTATCTGGAGACGCTTAGCGATGTGGCGCTGTCGGTAGTGGAGCTGCAGGATACCCCCGGCTTCAAGGTGTCAGGCCGTGGCGAACTGCACCTGTCGATTCTTATCGAGCGCATGCGCCGGCAGGGCTACGAGTTCCAGGTGACCCGGCCGCAGGTGATAATGAAGATCGAAGACGGCGCGGTGCTCGAGCCGTACGAAGAACTGATTATAGACGTTGATGAGCAGTACATGGGCACGGTGATCGAGAAATTGGGAGCCCGCAAGGGGCGCATGATAGAGATGATGAAGGGGGAAGGCATGACCCGGTTGGTATACCGCATCCCGACCCGAGGTCTGCTGGGATTCAAGTCGGAATTCATGACGGATACCAGGGGCATGGGCGTTATGAACTATATCTTCTGGGGGTACGGCGAGTTCGCCGGGCCGATGAAGAACCGCAGGAGCGGTGCGATTGTTGTCAAGGATGCGTGTACCACCGTAGCCTATGCCCTGTTCCACCTGCAGGAGAGGGGCCAGTTCTTTATAGGTCCGGGGGTAAACGTTTACGCCGGACAGATCATCGGCGAACACTGCCGCGAGAATGATCTGCATGTCAATCCCGGCAAGGGGAAGAAGATGACCAACATGCGCGCCGCCGGATCGGATGATAACGTTGTGCTGACGCCGCCGATCGAGATGAGCCTTGAGGATTGCATTACGTTCATCAACGATGATGAGCTGGTGGAGGTTACGCCCAAGGCTATACGGCTGAGGCAGCAGGGGCGAAACGGGACATGATTAGTATCAGCCGCACGGCGAAGGGCATGATGAGTGGCTGCCGGACTGTTGAACCGGAGGAGACGGGTACATGAAACAATGGTACGAGGAACTGTTTGAGAATTACGGGGTGAAATATGATAACGAGTGCTTCACCCAGGGAACCGTCGGCGAATGCGATTTCATCGAGGAGGAGATCGGACGCAACAGGGCGGCCAGTATCCTCGACATCGGGTGCGGCACCGGCAGGCATGCCATCGAGCTGACCCAGAGGGGATACAGAGTCGTCGGCATAGACCTTTCGGAATCGCAGCTGAAGAGGGCCAGGGAGAAGGCAGCGCAGCAGGGGCTTGACATCGATTTCCGTAGATACGATGCCAGGAAGCTCCCGTTTCGAGGCGAGTTCGACCTGGCCATCATGCTGTGCGAGGGCTCTTTCCCACTGATGGAGACCGACGAGATGAACTACCGGATACTGGAGAACGCGGCGAAAGCCCTGAAGCCCGGCGGGAAGCTGATATTCACCACGCTGAACGGGCTGTTCCCCCTGTTCCATTCCGTGAAGGAATTTATCGAATCGGAGGCAAAAGAAGGAAACGCGACGTGCGCTGATAGTTCATTCGACCTGATGACCTTCCGGGACATCAACACCACCGTCTTTGAAGATGACTCTGGCAACAAGAAGGAGCTGCATTGCAACGAGCGGTATTACGTGCCGTCAGAGGTAACCTGGCTGCTGAAAACGGCCGGCTTCAAAACCATCGATATATATGGGGCGAAGCTCGGCGCTTTCAGCCGGAGCGATGAACTGACAACAGAAGATTTCGAGATGCTGGTGGTAGCGGTGAAATAAGGCGGAGGCGCTGGAAAAGGATATAACTTGAATATTCCGCTGGGGCTGAATGTCGATGGGGAACAGTACCGCAAGGTCTTGGATGGTGTCTTACACCGATTGAAGAGGTTCCACCCGCGCTTCGTCATAGTTGCCCTCGGGGTTGATACTGCCAGGGGCGACCCCACTGGCACGTGGGAACTGCGGGCCAGAGACTTCGAGTTGAACGGCAGGTTAATCGGCTCGTTACATCTGCCGACCCTCGTGGTGCAGGAAGGGGGATATAGCGCCCGCGTTCTTGGAACCAATGTCCGATCCTTCCTTAGCGGGCTGTGGGCTGGAACCTATTCAGGATAATGCAGGGACCTATAGGCGGTAGCTTGTCGGAACGGCGGCTCAATCTTCCGCGATATCTCGAATCGCAGCTATGAATCCCGCTTTCGTCGCACGATCGATGTGGCCGACAGTGGTGCTCGGCATTTTCTCATTGTAGAATAACATCCGTCCCTGGCTCTTTTATATATCAACTGCCCATTGTCACATATAGCTAGCTGCTCCAAGTGAACCGCACATATTAGTCTTCTGTGCAACCGCTCTATTTATGTTCTCTTATAGCGGCCGTGAATTAATACAATACGGCTGTAGGCAGGTGTTAAGAGAGGCCTCCTAAGATTCCGGCGGGCTTCTCTGTCTTAAGCAATTTTAGGGGTTGACACTATTTATTATACATGTTATGCTTTTTTTAATGGCAGATCTGCCGACAGGATCGGTAGGAAATCACAGCAGTGGTAGCTGAACAAATGAATAGAGGAGCGCCTTCGCGCAGGAATGCTTGGAGGCGCTTTCTGTTATAGGAGTTGTAAGAAACACAGCATGAATTACAACCTCAAAGGTAAAGCGTTTTTGGCCTTGTGCACCGTCTTGGCGATGGTCATTGTAGCACTGGCCGTCGCGCCGGCACTGGTTAACGCATGCCTGTTTCAGTCGCCTCACCCATACGGCGACGCCAACAGGGACGGCGTGGTGGATATCAACGATTTTATTGATATCAGGGCTATAATGCTGGAGGAGAAACCCAAGTTATCATGCTCTGACGCCACCTTGGACGGTGATACCGATGTTTCCGACTATGCGGAAGTCTGGGCAATGGTACTGGAGGTCAAGACATCTAGGGACCGCTACAGCGCCAGCTATGATTTCAACACCGGCGGCACTGGATTCCTCGATCTGGGAGTGTACAAGCAAGTAGGGAGCGTGCCTGTGGTGCGGTGGATGGACGACAGCGATTGGACCGCCTTCACGTCGGGGGACTACAGCGACGTGGCTGCGGTGGATGCCAGCGATTTCTCCATGACGGCGGAGGTCGGGCTGACCAACGCATTGCAGTTCCGTTTCGACGTGGATGAGAAGGCCAACGCTTCGGCGCTCACGCATCTGGAGTTGAACGCCACGGCGTCTTCCGCGGGGAGCACGCGGACGCTGGAGTATTACGCGTGGAACTACGGTCTATCGCAGTGGGACCAGATAGATAAGGACATCGCCATGGGTGCCGCGGAGGCGTCCTGCCACCGGGCGAGCGACTGGGGCCCGCCCAGCATAGACAGCTATATCGACGCCAGCGGGTACGTATATATAATGGTAATCCTCAACGTGCCCAACGAGGACCTGAATATCGATTATGTTCAGCTTCTGCTGAGCGACCCGTATGACGACACGGCGCTGTGCCCGGTGGCCACGCCCACGCCTACGGCGTCGCCCACGGCAACAGCGACGGCAACGGCAACGCCATCGCCAACTCCCACGTCGACGATCCTGTATCCATACGCCGACTGGGATTACCGCATGCGGGTGGAGATAACGGAGGAGTCAGGCACCGGCCTGACGGACTACCAGGTGCCTATCGAAATAGACCCCAAGACCTTCAACTACGATAAGGCGGCGGTGGACGGTGCCGATATACGGTTTGCTTCGTCCGATGAGAGGACCACGGTGGATTACTGGATCGAGAACTGGAACACATCCGGTGTATCCACCATCTGGGTCAACGTATCGCTCAACGCCAGCAGCACCAGCGCCTTCTTCATGTACTACGGCAACGCCAGTGCCAGCAGCGCCAGCGACGGGCAGGCCACCTTCGAGGACTGGGGCTTCGAAGACTTCGAGGCCTATTCAGTCGGAGACCTGGTTACGGTCGGCGCCTGGAACAAACACCCTTCTAATCCGCTGCCGGGGATTGACGGCGTCGGTGCCGGCTACGCCTCCGTGTTCTATGACAGCGGCACGTACCACTGGTACGGATACTATGGGAATGTCAATCATGCCACCTCCAGCGA
>Ga0180433_10010866_pt1 | contig 10886 bp, 13 predicted proteins | sample SS_ome_8_FD_132980 | JGI IMG/M metagenome (GOLD analysis project Ga0180433, IMG submission 132980) | Hypersaline lake sediment archaeal communities from the Salton Sea, California, USA - SS_1_D_1 metaG | ecosystem: Environmental > Aquatic > Non-marine Saline and Alkaline > Hypersaline >...
GGACTGGTTCTGGGTAAAGTATACACCCGAGGGTGAAGCCGAGCCTTTTGGCAAACCCTCGGGCTGTATTCTTTGTCATGGAACCAGAGTCGACAACGACTTTATAATAGTACACGAGTTCAAGTAAAATTAAAATTCAAGACAGAATTTGATGACGGTTTAACTTGAAGTCAATTTTGTTAACTATTTGAGTATCTGGACTTTCAACAGATTTTTGAGAGTTCATCAATTTATGCAGTTTTCATCATCATAAGGGGTATGTTTTGCTCGTAATACATCCGATCATTCAATTATTGGCTGTAATGTTAACACTGTACGTATTCTATCTGGGGATTCCGCGTTTTCGGTCTCTTCATCTTCATCAAAAGACGCTTTTCAGATGGAAACGGCATGCACTCTTGGGAAAGATTGCTCTGTTGGCATTGCTGGGCGGTATGTTGGGGGGCATGACCATGGTATATCTTTACCTGCATGATTTCCTCATAACTGGGGTCCACGGTAAGTTCGCCCTTGTAATGACTCCCTTTATCGTTTTCGGCGGAATGACAGGTATATACATGGACCGTAACAAGAAGAAGCGAACAGGCCTTGCCATTATTCATGGCTTGAACAATCTCGTTGTTCTGATTTTCGCCTTGACTCAGGTCGTGACCGGTTGGAGGGTCTATACGCTATTAGTCTTAGGACGCTGACCATCGAGTTGCTGATGAAAGACAAATAAGGGGTTTTAAACTGTTCAATTACGTTTAAAACCGAGGTTTAAATTAACTGATTGGCTTAAATTCCATAAGAAAAGGGGGATGAGACGATGCATGACAAAAAGGAATTGTGTGAGAAGATCAAGTCGATCTATCCTGATATCGGCGAATGCGGCATAGATGTCGACGTGGAGTATGATGAGACAAAAAAGGCCTGGCTTGTTGACCTGAAAAAAGGTGAACATGAGCTCAAGACTCACCTGGAACCCTCAGAAGCAGATGACTGTATGGAAGGGAAACAGTGTGTTTCTCTGGGTGTGCAGATTGGGGAACTGAGGACGAACATAGAGAAGATGTAGAGTCAATCAAAAACAGGTCTTGGTGCCTGTGCGGTTAATTGACATAGGGTGGGCGGGGCTTACATGCTGAGTCAATAAGAAGTGGGTTTTTCCACCTTTTTTGCTGCAACTGGCGAGGGAGCGTGAAAAGGCCCGTATTTCAGCGATGAATTCTGTTTACTTGTCCTGACTCACCCTCATTGCATCAGACAAATCCATACAGACGGCCTTGTCAAAGACTGAATGAAGGCCTCGTTGAATTTCAGTCTTAAGGATTAAGGGAGAAATAATCATGGCGGAAAACATCAAATGGGAAACAGACTTAGACAGTGCACTGCAACGGGCACGGGCTGAGAACAAATTTATATTGCTTAGTTTTTTCAATCCCGGATGAATTGGATGTCAACAGATGGATGCAGTTACGTATCCCGATGGAAAGGTGACCAGGTTTATCAATGATAATATGATTCCCCTTCAGGTCCGATTCGATGTCCAACCCCTGTCCACAGATTTTAATATAAAGTGGACACCCACCCTTATCACTTTAGATGCCCAAGGCAAGGAGCATCATCGGACAGTGGGTTTTCTTGCCCCTGAAGAGTTGATTCCTTCACTGTTGCTGGGTATGGGGAAGTCCTATCTGGAGATGGATCAATTTGATGAGGCACTCGCAAAGATAGAAAAACTGCTGTCAGAATATCCAAAAAGCCATTCGGTGCCTGAGGCTCTCTATTGGCGCGGCGTATGCAGGTACAAAGCCACAGATGATACCGGGCCTCTCAAGGAGGCCTATGAGCAATTAAAGGCTGAACACGCCTCAAGCGAGTGGACCAAGAGGGCCTATCCTTATCGGCTTTTATAGGCCAAATAAGGGACTATAAAAGACGGCAGGATTTGACTCTTAAGAAGGCCTTTTCCAGATTTCATAAAAACGTTTTTAAAGATAGAGGGATTGGGGATGAAAAAACCGGTTAAAATTTATACGCTCAGTACATGTAGCCATTGCAAGGCCACTAAAACATTTTTGAATGACTGCGCTGTGGAGTATGAATTTACTGATGTGGATCTGCTTCAAGGAGGAGAAAGGACCGCTATCCTTGAGGACGTAAAAAAATGGAATCCACAGTGCTCCTTTCCCACAATCATAATTGGAGACAAAGTCATTATTGGATACAAAGAAGATGAGATCAAGGAGGCCCTTGGATTATGAATGAGGTGGAAAGGCTTTATGAGACTTTAAAAAAGTTTCAAGAACCCAAAGGTTACTATTTTAATAGAGACAAAGAAAGGGTCTTCGAGCTCCTTGACGCACTTCTCGTTAATAAGAAACGTTACGGCTATATGTCCTGCCCCTGCAGACTGGCATCCGGTGACCGCGGCCTGGATAAGGACATCTTATGCCCTTGTGTTTACAGAGGCCCTGATGTGGAAGAGTATGGGAGTTGCTATTGTAATCTTTACGTTTCAAAGGCATGGAACGAGGACAAGATACCCAGGGTCCATGTCCCGGAGAGAAGACCCCAGGAAAAAATTCCTTATTGAATTGTAAAAAGAGAACGCTGGGTTAATTGCCAGGAAATCGTCTGGCCCTGCTTATGCCTTTTTTGAAACCATCTGCATCGAAAGGTCTCCTGGGATATCGGGAGACAAAAAGAATGCCTGTAAGAAGCTGAGGACATCACAAGAAGAGTTGGGAGGGGACCGCCATTTAAAGCCCGGTCTCTATGGAGACCGGGCTTCCTCTTTCCTACGGGGTAACGACCACCTGCACGCCGTCCAAATAAATCTGATCGAGGGAGAGATACCCGTCTCGGTTCGTGTCCACCGCAAAGTAGAGCCAATACGTGCCCGGAGGAACGCTCGAAAGAGACGTGGGCAAATCAATGGCCGGCGGGGGAAAACTCACAAGAATCCCCTGATAGATGGGAACGGGTACGACGGACCAGCCTGAAAGAGAGAGAAACGCTAGCCCTGCGGGAGATTGGAGAAACAGCCAATAGTCCGCTTCCGGCCCAATGGTATTGCCGTTTTCCAGAAGCAGAGACACCGTCAATGAACCGGAGCGGTTGACCTCCACCTTTCTGTCCGAATCGTTTGCCTTGATGTCCGGCACTGGAAACATCATGCCCCTCTGAGGATGCCGGAATTCGTCGTCACCGCCGCTGCTTTGCGGCACGATTTTTTCAATGCGCCATTCCTGGTTGTCAGTATTGCGGGTGAGAGTATCCTTGCAATCCCAGATTTGGACGTTTCCACAATTCTTCATGTCGTTATTATTGTAGTTGTCCGCGTCCAGGCACTTGCCGCTGCTCCTGACTTTCAGACGGTAGTAACCATCCTGCGCCCGTTCGATGCACCATTCCTGATGGTCGTTGGCGGCGTCCGAGGAAATGCAATTGGCCACCTGGACATTGCCGCCGTTGGTGGCGTCGCTTCCGCCCGAATCATCGGCCTCCAGGCATTTTCCATTGCGCTTTATAACAGAATAAGTCCCGGAGGTGGTGATCTCCCACTGCTGTCTGGCCGAGCCCTCACAGTTTCGCAGTTCAACGTTGGTATTGGTCCGCCTGTCTAACTCAAGGCACTTGCCGCTCGATCGAACTTTGATCAGGTAGGTGTCGCTCGGGAGGCTTGCGGGCGTTTCCACCGTAAATTTTACAGGCGGTCCCCAGGGGGCTCCTCCGTGATCATTGAACGGCCGAACCGACCACCAGTATTCGCCGTCGTTTAGGATAGTCGGAGATGCGACGGCACAGGTGGGGCTTACTCCGCCGCAGTCCCAGCAGTCACAGCTGGCATCCAACGAAGAATACCAGCGAATGAAGTTGATGCCGGTGGTATTATATACCAGCAACTGATATCTCGTCGCCCCTTCCGAAGCGTCCCATTTGAATGTAGGCGTATGATCCGCTTCGGCCCCCCCGGGAGATCGAAGCGTCGTAGCAGCGGGCACCCGGACCTCAAACGCTGCCGGATCGCTGTCAAACCATACTGACGACACCCGGGCCGAAACCGTCCAGTTTCCCTCATAGACTGCCCCGGGAATGCTTTTTGAGCACAACCCGCCGTGAGGGCACCCCGCCTCCTCAGGAGAAACGTCCTGCGTGAAAGACCCGCCGCCCCCGGTGTCTCTCACCCGTATACGGTAAGTGCTGGCCCCCGGAATTGCATACCATTCGTAGTCATGATCCGGGAAATCCTCGATTCCCCGGGGCGAAAGAATCTCAGGGTATTCCGGAAGGAGCGGGCTGTCAAAGATGTGGCGGCGCCCCACGTTGGACTTCCATGCCTTATTGCTCGAGTGGTAGGCGTTTTCAATGGTCACCAGATAATGGTTGTCATACACCGATTCGCCCAGGGCGTGTCCTATATAGTTGAAATAGATAAGACCCCTCTCCAGCCGATTGCGTCCTTCCAGGAGCGCGCCGCAGGATTTGTCGAGCGCTGCATCGCAGGAATTCGTGTCCAGTCGCCCCAGCAGGTAAGCTACAGATTTGTTCTTGTAGCGGAATTTGACCTCTTCAATGCCGATATCGTCTATGACCTCCTGCCAGTAACCGTTCAGATTGCCTCCCAGCCCGTAGATGTAATCATCGTATGTAATCGGGCAGAGGCCCGGATCGTCGGGGCAGCAGTCGGGATCGGGGCAGAGGCTGAAAAAGGCCGGCACTGGGGTCACGAAGGCATCCATAGTCCCGGGAAATACACGTTCGTCGGAAAAATAGACATAGGAAGACGGGTTAGCAATGACGTACTTCATCAGGACACCGGTCTCCCAAATGGTCTCCCCTATGCGCGTGGAGGCGGCGTAGCGGTTGACGTACTGGCCTCCGGCCGAGTGCCCTGCGATGACGATCTTCGCCAGGTTGGGGAAGTTGCCGCTGGTTGCGATATACTCAATAATGCGGTCCATGACGTCGTAGGAACTCACGCCGCCGGCATTCACGGAAGGGTCGCCGAACTTCCAACCGTTGCTAGTCCATTTGAGTCCCGTGGACGTATTCAGGCCGTAATGGGCGAGATTCGCGTTGCTCTGCACGAAATGCGGCGCCATGATCAGGGTGGAATTCAGCTCACATGGCGGATCTGTTCCATCTCGTTCCCTCCAATGCAAATTCGGGGTAGTCTCCATGATCATGCAGGCACTGCCTTTCATCCGGTCGTACTGCACCTCGGCCTTTGTGTCGTCGTCTCCTGCGCCGTGGATAGCGATGACGACTCTATAAATGTCCTCATTGCGCGTGCTCAAAGGGTAGTTGCGAAAATAGGGGACCCTGTAAGTACTCCCTCCGGAATGAATGTTAATCTGACCCTCCTCCGAGGCATCCGCCGCAACGGCAGTCGTTTCGAAGGATTGAAAGAAAATGAGCATCAGGACGCAGCCGAAGATCAGTGCCATCCCCCACCAACGGTCACACTTTTCCATGCCAAAAAGGCGGAAAGTTGTCCCTTTCATAAGCCCTCCTTTATGGATCAATAGGGTGAATCAGAAAACGGGTGAAAAGCCTCTTTCCTTTGAGAAAATCTGGAAATCTGACATGCCACAGCAACAAGCATCCAGAGGGGGGTCCCCTCACAAGCAATTCATTTTCAGCCATTCCCGTTTAAGTGACAGGAAATCACTTTTCAGAGATTGGGAAGCAGGTTGACCAGTGAGCGCTGAATTGTGGGGACAAAACTCCTCAAACTCTATCTCTCCCAATTCCTATGACATGAAAATCGTGTATCACGACTAGGATTGGGCTGTCAAGAGATCAGATGATATTTTTGCGTTGGTCTTGAGGTATAAAAGGCTTGAAATCGAGACCCCGTATCCTGCTTCCAAGGTCCGAGGTGCTCAGATATCAGGCGGATCACAATCACATCCGGGTCCTGAAAAAGATTATCTGTAATCACTGCATTGCATAGTACCAGGCCATATCGGTTCCTTGCATGCGCATACATAATCTTCCATGACTTTGTTTATCAGGATATCCAGTTGGGCCGGTCGGCTAACCAGGATTTTGCGGTTTCTGGCAGCCATTTTTTGAGTTTTTTATCCAGATAGAACTTCGGATAGAGAAGATCGTCATCTGCTGAAATCAATCCTTGCTTAACTGCAGTCCGTGCCAGGGCAGTATGGGGATAAATACGTATACCTATAGTTACCTTTACCGTCTCTATATCCAGTGAATCGGCAAACAAAAGACTCTCCTTCACAGACTTTTTTGTCTCACCCGGTCCTCCCAATAATAGAAAGCCAGTCTGTCGAATACCATAGTCCTTGAGTATCTGAGAAATTCGCTTCACTTCTTTAAGATTAAACCGTTTGTTCATGGTTCGCAGGATTCGCTCACAACCGCTTTCGCAACCCAGGGCAACCTCTTTGCAACCAGCCTTAGCCATCCATTTCACTAGCTCTTCATTAACTTTCCACGGATACAGAATGCAACGCCAGGTAACGTTTAGATCGGCGTCATGCAGTTGAACACAGAGTGATTTTGCATATGAAGGAGGAAGATTAAAGGTATTATCCACAAAAAAGAAGCGATCAAAACCGAGGACACTGTATTGAGAAATCATGTCAATAATTTTTTCCGGTGGATACTTGCGAATGGTATTGCCTTCTATTAAAGCCGTTGAGCAATACGAACAATTCATTGGACATCCCCGGCGGGTTTGGACCGGAAGCCATAGCCTTTCATCATCCAAGGTGAAATTGGTCCAAAAGTGTATATTGGAAAGGGGCAGTGGATTATCTGCCAGTCTTTTTATTCTCTTTGGCTTATAGTGAATTTGCTGTCCGGCAAAATAGAGTCCGGGAATCCCGGCAGGCTCTTTTTTTTCATTCAGCATATGGAGAAGTTCTAAAAAGGCTGCTTCCCCTTCACCCTGAATACCCATATCGGCACCGAGATAATCCAGGGCGGCTTGTGGAAAGATACTATACCCCGCACCCCCTAAAACAATGGTGGCATCTGAATGTTTACGGCATTCGGAGATGATATTTTTTACCGGATCCAGGAGAAATCTCGGACGCCCCATGTTTTGGTCATCAATATTCCTTACTGAGATTCCGATTACATTCGGATAAAAGTCAAGGAGACGCCTTTTGAGGAGGGATAGAGAATCCTTTTTGTCCGATAGATTTAACAGTTTTGTATCATGGCCCGAGTCCTTTGCCGCTGCGGCTATATACCCCAATCCTAACGGCAAAACCGGCATGTTAAGGGTTTCTGTGCTGGCCGAAATTAAAAGTACCTTCAAGACGCCCTCTTGTTCGTATGTAAATAATATCTAGTCTACCCAGACCCATTGACAGCCGCAACAAAATGGTGTCCTCAAGGACCGCTCTCCTTTTTTGACTGAATGTGTCTTATAGAAAAGATTTGGATCACAGCGGCCCTGAATGGCTGCAGGTGCCCCTGGCAGCTATCATGCCTTTGGATTATAAATAATAAGGAATCTATAAGGAATTACTACAATCTTTTCATCTTTCAAATGATAGACACCTATTCCGCAATTGCCGCTATCTCCTTTTTTGCAGGGCTGGTGCAGGGCCTTACCGGCTTTGGCTCGGCCCTGGTAGCCATGCCTCTGTACTTATTGCTACTGGATGCCAGGACTGCAGTGCCGTTGAGCATACTTAACGGAGTCATTATCACCATCTATCTGTGTCTCCAGCTCAAACGGCATCTGGACTGGAGAAAAATTTTGCCCCTGTTGCTGGGATGCATGCCAGGAATCGCCGCAGGTATATATCTGCTGAAAAGTGCAGACAACACCTGGATAAAAATCCTCCTGGGCATACTGCTTATAGGCTATGCCTTATTCAGCCTGAAATTCAAGCCAAGGACCATAAAGATGCCGTCCTTTGGTCCATATGCCGCCGGGTTTGCCACAGGAGTTATAGGCAGCGCCTTCAGCGCAGGCGGGCCGCCGGCGATTATCTACACAATGCTTGCCGGATGGTCCAAGGACAGCATCAAGGCCACCCTCTCCGGCCTCTTTCTTGTAGCCGGAATTTTCATTGCGTGTGCACACTGGTTTTCCGGCCTTACCAACTTCCTGGTATTACAATACCTGGCTGTCAGCGCCATACCGCTTATAGGAGGAGTGTGGTCAGGGTCGCGCATATATTCCAGAACAACGACAGAATCCTATATCCGGATCATCCTGTTTCTGCTTATCGGCCTGGGAACGCTTATGATCGCATCTGCAACGGGCCTCGTGTCCGAGACATGACAATAAAGGGGTACGTATTTCCCTATAGATACACTTAGGTGCGCCAGGAGTTCTCCTGCGCACCATTGGGCGTACATCTCTCAGGCCTTCCTGACCTCAATCGGCCTGACGTTAGCTTTAGGTATTGCCTTCCTGGGCATTTTTATGGTCAGAATGCCATTTTTAAAGGTTGCCTGGATGTCCTCCTTCGCGGCGTCTTCCGGCAGAGAAAGGACTCGCTGAAACGAACCGTAGGATCGTTCGACACAATAGTAATTCTTGTCTTTTTCTTCTTTTTCCTGATTCTTTTCACCTCGGATAATCATGTTGTTGTCTTCAAGTTCAACTTTGATGTCTTTTTCACTTACCCCGGGGACTTCCACGGTAATGGAATATTCCTTGTCCGTCGCGCCTATATCTACCTTTGGCTTCAGCAGTCTGGCAGCAGAGTCGTGAGTAAAAAAATCAGAACTGAAAGATGACCGCCCAAAGCCCCGAAAGGCATTTTCAAAAAGCCTGTCCATCTCGCTATGCAGTTGGATAATTGGGTTTGCCATACTGCTCGGGGGATAGGCGGTCTGAACATCGCCACTCTTCACCGGCACAATGGAGCCTGTTTGCTCTTCTTCTTTTTTGAACCAGTTCCATGGCACAAGTTTCTTGATATCCATATTGACCTCCTGTTATCTGATTTTTTGATCTCTGAACAAAAAGCAGGAAACCACTTCCAAGGTGATTTCCTGCTCCATTTACTTTTTTCTGTCTGCAAAGAATCGGAAGAAAGTCGTAACCCGACCCGTTTTAAATATCTGTTATTTTTTCAAGCGGCCTTAATTTCTATCTGCTTAGGCTTGGCGGCTTCTGATTTCACCAGATGGAGGCGCAGTACACCATCCTTCACTTCAGCATTTATCTTGTTCACGTCTATTGTCTGCGGTACTGAAAAGGTCCTCCTGTATTCGACATTGCCAAATTCTTCCCATTGAACTGTCCCCTTGGCCTCAATTTTTCTGACGCCACAAAGAGAGAGCTTGCCGTTATCGATATTGACCGTAATGTCTTTCTTGTCAACCCCTGGCATGTCCGCATGCAGCAGAATTTCATCATCGTTTTCGTAAATATCGACAAGGGGGGCCAGTGAAGGGATATCACGGCTCCTTTCCGGTAAAGACTTTTCCCCTTTCACCAGTTCTGTTCTATTGCTCATGTGAACCTCCTATTCATTCTCGTTTCTTAGCTTTCACGTTAATCAATTAATTGGAATCTGCTTCGGCTTTGCTGCCTCTGATTTTGGTAACGTAAGAGTGAGCAGGCCATTCGCCAGCTTTGCATCTACCTTGTTCGTATCTACCTCTGAAGGCAGCGTGAAGCTTCTGCTGAATGAGCTCGTGCCCCTTTCCACTCTATGAGCCGAATAACCTTTTGGGGTATCTGATCTCCGCGAACCGCTGATCTCAAGATAATTGCCCTGCACCTTGATATTGAGATCGTCCTTTGTGATACACGGAAGCTCGACTTTCATTTCGAGATGGTCACCCGCATCGTAAAGATTTGTGCTGGGACCGGTTTGAAATGCGTCCCAGGCCGCCGGGAAGCTCCTGAATCCGCCATAATCAGGGAATAACCTGTTCATTCTGTTTTGAAGCAGATCCATGGCATTAAACATTCGATCAATGTCACTCCATCTTGTCCACATAACCTACCTCCTTGATTAGTTTGTTTGTAATTCTTTTCTGTCGATGGTTTTTATGCGTGCCTGTTTATCGTCTACGAAGAATCTAAGTATGGAAAAAACGCTAGTCAAGATCATATTATTTATTTTATTTTTTAGTGTATATTACGTATTATGTTAGAAGCTATAAAGTAATGAGATAAATTATTTGTTCAACATGGAGGCTAGGTATGGATGATGCGCATATGAAAAAAAATAGCGCGCAAAACTTAGGACTCACCATCACGGCTACAGGCCTGAAAGGAAAACAGTCCGTACGGGCGACATTCCGGCTGCCGGATCATATTATTAAACTGCTGGGAATAGTTGCCTCACAGCTGGGTCTGAAACAGAAATCACTCTTCGACCAGCTCGTAGAAGACGAAGAAGTTTTGATAAAGGTGGCCGAGGGCGCATCGGGCAAGGTCTCTGCGGCTGAAGAATGTCGTCAAAAGACATATGTTCTTAGCAGGAGATCGCTCGATGTACTGGATAATGTGGCGAGACAACAGAATATTCCACGCGATGTGCTGGTGGAGGTGTCCATTAAGCGATTGTTGCCTGTGATGAATAATGAACAGGAAAGACACAGGAAACGAAAACTTATATATGGGGAAATCCGAACATTTCTGGACCAAGGGAAAAAAATATTACAAAAATCCAGTCGCCTTCTTGGGGAAGAGGACCATGCATATGATCTTTTAAAAAAGATTGTGGATGTCTGCGAAGAGAACGTGTTGGAGCTGGAAAGAATTGTTGAAAAAGGACGGCCAATGGAAAATTTCGAGCTGGGAAAAGGACGAAATCAGGTCCGTTAAACCGAAGTTGGGAATATATGCGAAAATCTGACAAGAAGCCACCTTAAATGGACTCAGGGGTGTTGACAGGTAAAACGAGGAATTTTAGGCCCGGAATCCACTTAAATTATACCTCCAA
>Ga0180433_10010868_pt1 | contig 10885 bp, 15 predicted proteins | sample SS_ome_8_FD_132980 | JGI IMG/M metagenome (GOLD analysis project Ga0180433, IMG submission 132980) | Hypersaline lake sediment archaeal communities from the Salton Sea, California, USA - SS_1_D_1 metaG | ecosystem: Environmental > Aquatic > Non-marine Saline and Alkaline > Hypersaline >...
TTCGTTTACCTTCGCTTCTCTTCCTTTGATTTGTGTCCCAGCAAGTTCTTTTATTGCTGTTTGACCATCTTCATCAGAAGCCATTTCTATAAAACCGAAACCTTTAGATCTGCCAGTTTCTTTATCTAAAATAATTTTGGTACTTGTTACGGAACCAAACTTTGCAAATTCTTCCTCTAACTCTTGCTCACTTATGTCGTAAGACAAGTTTCCAATATAAATATTCATTCCTCTCCTTTTAATTAAAAAACTTAAAACTAAATATAACCTTTTAACAATGTAAAAAACTTCTTTTTATATTTTATATTTTTTTCTTGACTTTTATTAATAAAATTATAAAAATAGTATATAATTTAAATATGCAGACTTTTCTTCCATATCCAGATTTTAGAAAAACAGTAAAATGTTTGGATAATAAGAGATTAGGAAAACAAAGAGTTGAAGCATTTCAAATAGAGAAATCATTGAAGATTCCAGAATATGGTTGGAAACATCATCCTGCAGTGAAGATGTGGAAAGGTTACATAGATGCTTTAAGGGAATATCAAAAACATTGTATTTTAGAATGGATAAAAAGAGGTTTTAAAAATAATATGGAAATTCCTAATGTTAAAGGAAGAATAAAATATCCGTTTTGGCTAGGAGATGAGAATTTCCATTCATCACATAGATCAAATTTACTAAGAAAAGATTTAAATTATTATTCAAAGTATAATTGGAAAGAAGAAAATAATTTACCTTATGTTTGGCCTGTATAATAAATAGTTTCGATATATAAAAAAATAAAAAAAACAGTTTACAAAAGAAATTTATTGGAGTATAATATATATCATGTTAAGTTTAACGACAAAGACCACCAAAACAAAAGGAAACTCAGGTTAGGGAGTCTTTGTGTAATAATTTCGTAAGGCTCCCTCAAAATGGGAGCCTTTTTTAGTTTTAGGAGGAAAAGAAAAGTTTGAGCCGGTGTAGTTCAATGGTAGAACGGTTGATTTGTAATCAATTGGTTGGGAGTTCGAGTCTTCTCGCCGGCCCCAAAAATTAGTGGTTGTGAATTCGGGATTAGAGGTTGTAACACCCATCTTTTGGGCGGGCAAAAGAGAAATAAGATTTTGAAAGGATTGAAAATGAAGAAAAGTAAACGAAAGAAAATTTAGCCTGTATTTGATTTACGGATCTGATACAGGCATAGGTATTGGGTCTGTAGCAAAATGGTAATGCACTTGACTTTTAATCAAGGGATTTGTCCGTTCGAATCGGACCAGGCCCACCAACTTTTTCTAAACGGACTGGTAACTCAATTGCTAGAGTGCTTCCCTCTTAAGGAAGAGGTTGTGGGTTGGATTCCCACCCAGTCCACCAATTTTATATATATTAAGAATATGCAATGTGATAGATGTTTTAGTAAATTTAAATCTAAATTATCTTTAAGTACCCATAGACGTTATTGTGATTTAACCCCAGAAATAGAAAAAGAAATATTAAAATTATATTTTAAAAAATTTTATTCACTTAGAGAAATTGAAGCCTTAGGATTTAAAACAAGAAATGTTCATGAAGTATTAGATGGGAAAATAAGGCCTCAACAAGAAACTAGAAAATTAAAAATAAAAAATGGAAGATTAAAAATAAAACCAATGTCTAAAGAAGCTAGAAAGAATATTTCAAAAGCAAGAATAAAATTTTTAAAAAACAATCCTGATAAAGCTCCTTATAAAATTTATCATGCTTCTAATGAATCTTATTTAGAAAAAAAATTTAAAATAGTATTGAAAAAAAATAAAATTACTGGGTGGGTTTATCGATATCAAAATGGAATATATGAATATGATTTTGCCTTTCCATTAAAAAAAATTGATATAGAAATAGATGGAGAAACTCATGAATCGGAAAAAGTAAAAAAGATTGATAAAAAGAGAGATAAGTGGAGTAAGAAACAAGGTTGGAAAGTTGTAAGGTTTAAAGGAAACCAAATTAAACATAATCTTGATGAATGTATTAAAATTTTAAAAGAGTATTTAGAAAATATAGAAGAAATTGATATTGATAATTGGATTAAAAAGAATGTTTTATTTTTGAGGAAAAGTTCAGAGAGGAAAGAAAAATTAAAAAAGAAAGAAATAGAAAAAAGAAAAAGAGAAAAGTACAAACAAGATAAAAAACTTATAAATCAACGGCTAAAAGATTTAAAAAATATAGAATTTAAACATGGAACAATAAAAAAATTGTCGGATATGTGGAATGTTAGTCATACACAAGTTCGTCGTTATATTAAAGAAGATTTTCCACAATATGATATTTCTGTAAAAAGAAATTATAATTTATCAACATCCACTTCTGGATAATCTTTTTTTAATTTATCCAGAATTTCTTTTCTACCTTCCTGTTTTGCTTGATGAGCATGTATTCCAAATATATTATATGGAGTAATTACTAAACATGGAAGTTCATCAGTGGCAGGTAATATAAACTGGGTAAAATCAATTTTATCTTCGACATTTGGACAACGAAATTTTCCTTTGAAGGAATTAATTAGTTCAATTACTTTTTGATATTTCTCAGACATTTAGTTACCTCTTTTTGAATTATATATTAATTTTCGTTGAATTTTAAATGATCTTCTCGTAATTATTACGAACTGGAAATTCTTGAAAAATTTTTTAAATAAATTCCAAGAATAATATATAATTATTCAAGATGATTTCCCAAGAGAAAATAAATTATCAATTTAATGAATGGACGATAGCTCCAACATGTCCAGTTGTTACTCGTTATTCATACATAAGTAGTGATGGTAATATTGTTCAGAAGAAGAGGGAATTTGAAGAAAAGTATTATTGTACTCATGGTTATCCTGTAGCAAATTAGGAGTAAAGAATGGATAGTTTTGTAAAGTATTTTGTGACAATTTTTATAACATTCATAGTAGCAATGTTTTTCTCTGCATATCTTGTAAATGGACCTCTTCAATCTAATAGAGAAAGAGCTTCTTATAGTAATGGAGTAGAAGATGGGATGAAAGGACATTTTAAAATAGTTCCAAAAGTATATTATTTTAAAGCAGATTCTTTAGATTATGAGATAGTGCCTATTAAAGATGATAATGAAAAAATTAAGAAGATAACAGATTAACTTAAGATAAAGGAGAAAAAATGAAAAATATAAAACTGTTATTAATGGCAATCATAACGATATTAGTTATGACGGGTTGTCCTGGTTGTAATGAGGTAGTTCCTCAGGGATATGTTGGAATGGTGAAAACACCAAGTGGTTTAACAGGAGAAATTTTACATCCTGGGCACCATGCATGTTGGGCTAGAGATAGATTACTTTTAGTTGAAGTACAAGAAGTATATAAATCAGAGAATTTAAGTATTCTTTGTGCTGATGATTTGAATTTCAAATTTACTATTGAAGCAAGATTTCGTCCAAAGAAAGATAGCAAGACTATAAATAAATTATTGACTGATAAAGGTGCAGCAATGGTGAGACTCGATCCAAAAAGTGGTACCGTTTATGTTTTAAAATTTGGTCAGATGTATACAACATATGTTCAAAAGCCAATGATTGAAGTTGCTAGAGGAGTTGTTACAAAATATGAAACAACTGGAATTAGGGATGCAAGGGAATCGATTAAGAAAACAATTGTTAAGAGATTTACTGAAGCAATAAAAGATTCTCCTATGGAATTAACAGAGTTAGCTTTGACTAATTTTGATTATCCAGATGAGATAGAAAATGCAATGAAAGAAAAGAAGGTAAGAGAAATTGCAATAGATAAAGAAAAGAAAGAGCAAGCAATTAAACTTCTAAAAGCTGAAAATAGAATAAAGCTTGCACAAAAGGAAAAGGTAGCAAGAACTGCTGAAGCTCAAGCAGAAGTAGCATATATAAGAATTGTTGGAAGTGGTTTGAATGCTAAATTTCTTGAGAAGAAAAGAATTGAAGCTGCTGAAAAACTTTATGAAACAATTGGAGCTGCTGAAAATGCAAATAGGGTTGATAAAGTTATTCTTGGGACAAATGCACAACCTTTGGTTAATATAAAATAATGAAAAAAGAAATAGAAGATATAGCCCTTTTTGATATGGACGGAACCATGTGTGACTATGATGGTGAAATGAAAAGATGTCTGGAAAAGTTAGCAGGCCCTGATGAAGAAACCATCTTACGTTGGGATGAAGAACCTGAATATATTGAAGAAAGAAAAAATCTAATTAGAAATCAACCTGGATGGTGGCAAAATCTTCCAGCTTTTGAGCTTGGTTTTGATATTTTAGGTATGGCAATAAGTTTAGGTTTTAAACCACACGTATTAACTAAAGGGCCACATTCTTCTATTTCTGCTTGGACAGAGAAGGTTATATGGTGTAGACAAAATTTACCTGATAATGTCCCAGTCACAATAACAGAGGACAAAGGACTTGTTTATGGTAAAGTTTTGGTTGATGATTATCTTGACTATGCTTTGAGATGGTTAGAATGGAGACCAAGGGGATTAGTTATTATGCCAGCACATCCTTATAATTTACATGCTGATGAAAGTTCGAAAAATATTATTCGTTATGATGGTACTGATAAATCTAAAGAGTTGGTATTTGAAGGATTAAAGAAGGCAAAAGAAAGGAAATAATTATGGATCAAATATTAAATACTGGAACAAATCTTAATATATGGTTTAATGTTATAAAATTCTCTATTTTAGTAATCTTAGCTATTATTATTTTCTTTCAAGGGATGAAGGTTTATAAGGCATATAAAAATGAAGGGAATTATAAGAAACAAATTATCTGGCTTATTTTTCCTGTAATGTCTTTTATCCTTGTATTTATTTTTCTTTTTGTAGCTTTCGGTTCAGGAAGGAAACTTCCAACACTTGAAGAAGTAGCTCCAATTGAAACAATAAAAAATCTTCCAGATGAATTGACAAAAGAGGAAATAATAAAAAAAGCTATGGAAGCGAAACCTGATGTTTTAAAAAGACAAGATTCAGGTTTTGCAAAAGAAGCACAAGAAGCGGATGAGTATATAAAGAAAGCATTAGAAAATAGATAAAAGGAGAAAAATTATGAATGATGCATATTCAAGCAGAGGTGTTAAAACTTCTTTTTCAAGGGATAAAGAAGCTAATGATGCTGAATTTACTAATGTGAGAAGTGTTGATGTCAAGGAGAAAGAAGAGGAATATTCTCATAAAGCTTTAGCTAAACCTATTAAGATTATGCGTCACCCTCTTATGCATGGTAAAAGTGAAGATTATGTAGAAGAGTTATCAGAGGAAATAGATCTGAATAAAGAATTAGGTTTGGAAAACCAAGCAAAAATTAAGCAGTGTGAATTGATTAGAAAAGATGTCGATGTATTGACAAAATCTAATAATTATTTTGAGGTCACCGAAAAAGGATTGGAAAAACTTTTTGGAATTAGAAAATTAAAATCAAAATGTATTTTCCATAATTTAAAAATTGCTTTCATTACATCAGGAATGTATATTCCAATTCTTTGTTTTACTTTCGGAATACTATCTACTGTTAGTTCAGTTATTGTAAAACCAGTGTTATTTACCGTATTTCTTATGATTGCTGCTACTTCATTTTTTGTTGTTACAGTTCTTCGTACACTTTCAATTATTAAAAGTAGCAGAAAGAGATTTCCGTTTATTAGAATTCGTTTAAAAACTGAAGCTATTGAAGATACAAAAATTCAGATTTTAAAAGGAGCAGCATTAAAATTTAAAGAAGCAAAAGATACTGATATTTTCAGTAAATTTACAATTTCTTATCCTGAAGTTTATTGTAAAGGAATAGACACAGTAAAACAACCAAATATGGATCCAGCAATTTTAGCTCAGACAATAGACGGAAGAATGTTTATGGTTGTTTGGTGGGATATAGAAAAAGATGTAGAGAAATCTATTACTAAAATTAAGGATCTCAAACAGTTTAAACTTAATTAATCTAATTCATCAAGCCATCCAGCATTTTTATTTAATTTCTTTTTAAATAATTTTCCAATATTCTCTGGTTCTTTTGCTTGATGATATTTTAAATAAATTTCATTATCTATAATTCCAACAATTTCAATTTTACCAGATTCATGAGACATAATGTATCTAAATCTTTTGCTATAACCATTTAGATATTTTTTTGCTTCTTCTATTATTTCATATCCTTTATAAAGAGGAACTTGAAAATGATTCTTGACTCTTTTTACTGGTCTACACTGAAATATATAATATGGGATAATTCCTATTTCCGTTAATTTCTTTTTGAGGTTAACTAAAATTTTTGCATCATCATTGATACCTTTTAATAGAACTGTTTGATTGTTTAGAGAGATTCCATTTTCTATAAGTTTATTAATAGCTTCAGTTGATTCATTAGTAATTTCTTTTGGATGATTGAATTGAGTAGATATAGAAATCTTTTTTAATTTTGAGTATTTTTTAAGAACATTTAAAAGTTTTGCATTATTTATAATTCTATAAGGAGAAGTTACAGGAATTTTTGTTCCAAATCTTATAAAATTTAGATGTTTAATTTTTGAGAGTTTTTCCAAGAATTCTTCGATTAATTCTGTTTTAAGAGAAAAAGGGTCCCCACCACTTAAGAGAATATTATTTATTTCTTTATGTTCTTTAATGTATTCAAGAGCATTATCAAAATTTTTTAGAGTTTCACTATTGGATATTCCAATTAGTCTTTTTCTAAAACAATAACGACAGTACATAGTACACTTATTTGTTGCAAGAATGAGAGCAGTTTGTGAATACTTATGTTGAAGACCAAGCATTTTGGTATTAGATATTTCTCCACTTGTATCATATTCTCCATCAAGATTTAATTCATCTTTAGAAGGCACAGCCATTTTTCTAATTGGATCATTTGGATCATCTTTATCTATGAGAGATAAATAATATTTTGGAATGCTCATTGGATGATGTCTTATAATTTCTTCTAACTGTTGTTTTTCAGTAGGAGAAATTGTTACATAATGAGACAATTCTTCTATTGTGTGAATGTTGTCATTCATAATTAGATAATATACTTTTTTAGTGCGCATTATTAAGAAAGTTATAAAAATTATAGAAAAATGAATTTGGCCATTTCACGGAAATTTAACGATATACTATATAAAGATAAGTTTATGGAAAGATTAACAAAATCACAATATAAAGCTTTAACGCTCATAAGTGAAAACGATGGAGTATCATATAGTCCAGGTGATTCAATTTATGTTGGTAAGCAACTTATTCGTTGGGACGTTATTAGAAGACTTAAAGAAAAAAAATTATTGATTGGTTTTGATTTGCATCCATGGGGACCTTATCCTGTTTATGGAATGGAAATTTCGGATTTTGGGAAAAAGGTTTTAAAGGAATATAGAGGATAGAACATATGAGAGAAAAAATACAATTCAATTTTAAGAAGAAAGATAAATTAAATAGGACTCGGATTCTTGAAGTTACAAATGATTCAACTTTCAATATGATTTATTTAAAATATCTTTCTAATTTTGCTTTTTCAAAAGTTTATGATAAAGTTGTTGGACAAAGGTATTCTTTTCATTTTTCAAATAGAACAAAATCTTGGTCTGGTACTGGATGGAATAGATGTCAAAAGGTTAGATTGAAAAGACATTTTGGAAGGACAAAAGGATTCTGGCCTTATTGTATAAAGGACCATAGATATTATTTCGCAAAAGAGCAGTATGTTAATAATAGAACGGAATTACTTCTTTTCTTAATAGGACATGAGCTTGGTCATGCTATATATAGAGATAGAAAAGCTTTTGGGAGGAAAGCAAGTTTTTCTGATATCGAATTTCACTGCAATGATCTTGCTGAGAAGATTGTGATTGAATATAGAAAGGAAAAAGATGATCTTTGGGAGAAAATCAGAAGAGATTTAAAAAAAGAACATTATAAGAAGGTCAGAAAAGTTAAGAAGAAGAAAGAAGAAAAAGATTATAAGAAATCTGTTGAATATAAGCTGGAATTAGCTGAAAAGAATTTAAATAATTGGCTTAAGAAACAAAAATCTGCAGAGAATAAGATAAAATCTTATCAAAAGAAGATTAAAAGTTATAAAAGAAGAATAGAAAAAAAGAAGATTTAACTTATTGGTTCACAAAAGTAACATCTCTCTGCAACCACATCTATTTGTTTCTTACATCTCTCACATAGATTAACTTTATTCCAATCTACTTTGTCAATTATCTCTTGACATTCTTTACATTTATAGAAACTTAACATAAAATACTCCACATCTGGGAACTGTATAAAGCCACAGGACGGGCATTTTATTTGTGATTTGTAATCATTTTGTATCTTTTCTTTTGGCTTAATTTCTTCTTTAGAGTTGTTTAATTCAATGTTCTCGAGTATTCTTCTATATTTAAAGTCAACAAAGAGTTCTTTATTCTTTATTTTCTTTGCAAAAAGTCCAAGAGCATAACATGTTTGTGAAAATTTCTTTTCTTTTTCATCTGCTTCTTGCATATATTTTTCAGTTTCGTTTAAATCATTAAGTAAATGAATTAAGATGTCGAAACCTAATTTTTTTAATTCTTCAAAGTCTTTTTTGTTCATATTTCATTATAAATATATAAAAGTTTTAGAAAATTCCACACTTTTTAAAAAAATAAAAAAAAGTTAAAAACTCTTGGCTTTTCTCTTGTGGTCTTACGATATAAAGAATAATTCTTATTTTTAACAACAACAAAGGAGAAAAGAATGAAAGCAATCGCAATCGAAAACGTAGCAGTACCTGCCGGAGTTGAAGTAAGGCAGTTGAAGTCTTATGTTTCTTTCAGGAGAAAGTCCAAGGCTGCATTCCTGGTAGGAAAGACTCTTCAGTTGACTTCAAACTTGAAGGAACTCCAGAAGTCCTTGAAGAACCAGGTACAGGAAATGGATGCTGACTGGGTAAAGAAAAACGGTCAGGGTCGGGTTAAGGCTCATGCCAAGATCAAGAGTGAAGCTGATATTTCCAAAGTTCTGAAGATCTTCTTCAGGAAGTAAGCTTCATGCACAAAATATGAAAAGAGGAGTTTAATCACTCCTCTTTTTCTTTTTATGAAAGTTTCTAAAATTTTTATAAATTTTTATCTAGTAAATTATGTCAATTCTTGATAAATTAGAAAAGAAATTTAAAGGTATTAAAGTAAAAGGATTTGATGGTAAAAGAGTCCTTAATATTCATAATGTGAATTCTCAAGAGGAATTTAATAAAATAAAGAAACAAATTGGTAATGATTTAAGCAAGTTAGACTTAAATTTTGATGAAGCTTTAAGTATCTTATATGTGAGGGAGAAAGAAGGAAAAATGGGTCAAATAGATAATATCTTGAAAGAAGCAAAATGGATTAAAACGGCTCTTAATGGTTGGGATGGTAAAAATATAAATCCAGAAAAATTAAAATCTGAAGTCCAGAAGATAATTGAAAGAAACACAAAATTAAAATTTAAACCTTTAAAAAGAAGAGGTGAGTATTCAAAAGGAACTTTAGATGAAGTTCTAGAAAAAGATGGTGAATACTCAATGAATTTTCTTTATACTCATAATGAAAAAGATTATGTCATAAAAATTTCAATAATGCTTTTAATTGAGGATAATAAAAAACTTATAATAGAGGATATAGATCTTAGTATAGGAAAAGAAAGAAGTAATAAAGTTCCGGAAAATTTAAAAAAGTTTTTAAAGAAACTTGATAATGTAAATTATTCTGGAGAAAAACAATTTACAAGATTAGATCCAATAATGAAAAAATTTGGAATCATTTTTGAAGAAATAAAAAAAGATTTCGAAAATCAAAAGAATAAAAGCAAGGATGTTAAAAAATCTATATCAAAATCAGATTGGAATAAATTATCTCAAAATGAAAAAGAAAAGATAATGAAGAAATTATTACAAGTTCCTAAATTATCCTGGGAGAAAAAAGGCGGACATCCAAAAAAGACAATAGATAAATGGAATAAAAAATTAAAAGATGCTAAGTTTAAAATTATTAAAAATGAACCATGGTCTAATTTAGATGGTTCCCGTAGTTCTATTCGTACTACTTATAAAGATAAATTAGGAAATGAAGCAATTGTTTATGAATATCTTGGTGTAGAACGAAATGAAAATAATTTCTCTGTAAAGATTAAAGTTTAAAGGTAAAAATATGGGTCAAATAGATAATATCTTGAAAGAAGCAAGGTGGATCAATAAAGTTTCAAGTGCTGAATATTTGAAGCTTTATGGGAATAGATCCGAGAGAATAAAAAAACATGTTGCTATATTAGAAGATGGTATTAAAAACAAGATGATATGGAATGTTGATTTTAAAGATGCAAAAGATGCTCTTTCCAGAATACAAGATGAATCAGTGGATTGGCTTTTAAATTGGAGAGATAAAAATATAGGACAACGACCTGAAATCCCACCATATCCTCAAAATATTGGTTATAACAGTCCAGAAGCAATAGAACATTATAAAAAACATATGCCACAAGAACATCAAGATTGGCAACTAATATATAATGATGGAACATTTGGTACTCCCAGAGAATATGCAATAAAGAAAAAGAAACTTACAAAATTGAAAAATAAAATTCAGACATCATCAGTTAAAAGAATGATAGATGATTATTTAAGACATTATGAATCATTAGAACACTTACATAATTTGTTAGAAGAAGCAAAGAAGTATATTAAGAAGGGAAGAAAACCTAACCCAAATGCTCCAGTTAAGGAAATATATGTACCACCACCAAGTTCTCATAAAGATTTAGCAATGGTTGAAAAGACTCTTAGGGATCTTACTAAAAAAATGAGAAAAGATCTTGTTAAAAATTATGAAAATTATGTAATGAATGGAGCAAATGATTTTTTTAAGAAAA
>Ga0180433_10010869_pt1 | contig 10884 bp, 7 predicted proteins | sample SS_ome_8_FD_132980 | JGI IMG/M metagenome (GOLD analysis project Ga0180433, IMG submission 132980) | Hypersaline lake sediment archaeal communities from the Salton Sea, California, USA - SS_1_D_1 metaG | ecosystem: Environmental > Aquatic > Non-marine Saline and Alkaline > Hypersaline > Sediment...
CCATCTTGAATGCCATACTTAACCATCGTACACCTTATTCGCCTGTCAATTCTCGTCAGATATTTGGACCATGTTCTTGACTTTTAACACAGTTGCTCGATCCCCCAGTCTTGGGGGATATTTTGGTTCGGGGACACCCCGAACCACGGCAGGGAAGTTTCCCTAGCACCCTCTTTTGAGACAGGCTCTCCCCAAAATCCCCGGTATTGATGAAGCTCGGCTTTTAAACTCTGTTCAGCCACTCCTTGATAGCAGAGTGCAGATTGCTTGAAGGCCCTCGCACCAGTGTGCACTGCGGGATTGATTCAAGAAAAGACGAAGCATAGCTCTTTGTCTGAAGTCGCTTGTCTAAAACCACCACCACTCCGCGATCATTCCTGGTACGGATTAAACGACCGAAACCCTGCTTGAAGCGTATAGTAGCACGAGGAATGGAAAACTCTTTGAACGGTTCCTCGAAAAGCTCACAACGAGCGGCGAAGATTGGTTCTGTGGGGACATTGAAGGGAAGCTTGACGATCACTACGACGCTGAGAGTGTCACCTATTATATCCACGCCCTCCCAAAAGCTGGAAGCACCGAGGAGGACTGTCTCGGGATTGCTTTTAAAGGCGTCAATGAGGCGTTTGGGTGAGCCGTCAATACCCTGTGCCAGAACTAGAATACCTTCTTTTTCCAGTGGAGCCTGGATGGCCATCTGTGTGGCTCTCAATGCTGCGTGCGAGGTAAACAAGGCAAGTGTTCTTCCTCGACTGGCCAGGCAGATGTCGATTAGGGTTTTTTCCAGGGCCCGCTGGTAGTCGTTATTCGTTGGACTGGGTATCTCTCTGGGGAGATAGATCATTGCCGATTGAGGATAGTCAAATGGTGCTTCCAGAATCAATTCATCAGCGTGTTCTATTCCCAGCCTTCCTTTCACGTAATCGAATGTATCCTCGGTACTTAAGGTAGCGCCTGTCAGTACCACGCTTGCCTTTTCCGAAAACAACAACTGGTTTAGAATCTTATCAACCCGGAGAGGAGCGATATTTAAGGTAATAGCGCCCGTTTGCCCATTCATGCTTAACCAATACACGCCATCCGGCCCAGGATTGGATATCAGCGAATCAATGTGATAGGCAAGTTCATTGGTACGAAACAGCAGGGAAGGAATCTCAATCATTAGGTAGTCGTATTTATTAATTTTATTGTCTTCCAGGTCCTGTAATGCAGTATAGAGCTTCTCTAAATGATCGGTGATATTTTTAAACACCAGGTTCAGATTTTCCCAGGAGCTTTCGATTCTAGGCCATCCCGCCCATTCACGCTGCTCCCAGGTCAATCGTAAGTGGCGTTCGTAGTCTCCTCTATCAGACGTATGATCATCGATGAAAGTCCTGATTCTGTCCAGCAACTGCATAGTTAATGGCTGGGCCTTTTCTATTTCCCTGCTGAGCGATTCGGTGATTTGTTGTACTTGCCGCTGTCTGGACACGCCGACAGAACTGCCTAAGAAACACTCGACGAGCGTTGACAATAAACCGCTCCAGTGCCGCGGGCTGGTTTCCCTTCTTAACCGATTGAAATATTCGAATAAATCCCACTGGCTTATCTGGCAGCCCAACTGGTTGGTTGCCTCGTCCTCCAGATGATGTGCTTCGTCTATTATGAGGTGGTCGTATGGTGGAAGAATCTTGGTATCAGCGACCAGGTCTGATAAAAGCAGTGAATGATTTACTATAATAAGGTGAGCGTCCTCCGCCATTTTACGGGCGCGATGGAGAAAACAGGTTCCTCGCTGCCTGTAGGGACACTTGGACTCTATTCGAGCTTCATATTGAGAGCATATTCGACTCCATATTGGTGTCTCGTTTATATTCAAATTAAGTTCGGCTCTGTCCCCCGTTTCCGTACTAAGCAGCCAGATCATAATTCGGGCAAGCAGCCGGGCTTCTTCGACTGAAAATTGTTCGTCGTTACTGAATGAATAGTACTTTTTTAGACAAAGGTAGTTTGATCTTCCTTTGAGTTGAACGGCTTTTAATTTGTTTGCGATAGTGTTTTGTGAAGGGTCAATTGCCTTCAGCAAATGCGGGATATCCTTATGCAAAAGCTGTTCCTGAAGATTGATGGTGTTTGTGGATATGACTATCGGCGTTCCGTTCTCTAAAGCGTAGGAGATAGATGGTAGAAGATATGCGATGGATTTACCCGTGCCCGTACCAGCCTCTGCAATTAGGTGTTTGCCATTGTTAAGTGCATCGGTCACTGCGCGCATCATCTGAATCTGGCTGGGACGATATTCATAACCCGGGAAAGATTTCGCTAATGGTCCATCTGCTTCCAGGATATTGCTCAGGTCACCTATATCCAGGGGTGCTCGCTGTGGCTGAACCGCGGATGGTTCTTCCTCTGAACCAATGAAGATTTCTCCGCTCTCATTCGGTTTAGGAATGTGTTTTGAAGCAATAGTAAATGCATTACTCGCTTTATACAGCAGGATTTCCCGAAAAAGGGATTGAAGCTCCCAGTCCGCTTTTTCCGCAAGGAGGACTAACTCTTCGATGACTGAGATGTCAAGCTGGTACGCACGTTCGAGAAGCATCAGGAATAGCTCTTTGGACGCTATAGCATCGGGGAGAGCGCGGTGTTCCGGTATCGACAGTTTACAATACTTTGCCAGTGACGCCAGTGTATAGTCTGACTGCTGAAACAGAAAAAGAGTAGCAAGCTCGTAGGTATCATATTTCGTGTTTTTGAATGGAAGTCCATTACAGGAAAGGAAGCTTAGATCGAACGATATATTATGTCCCACAATTGGGTGGTTTCCAACGAATTCGACAAGTTGATCAGATACGTCTACAAAAAAGGGTGCACAATCCAGCTCGTTCTGCGAGATACCACAAAGCATCTGAATGCGATGGGAAATAAGACGACTAGGATTAACCATTGATTGGAAAGTATCGATTGTTTCACTACTGCTGAACTTGATTGCACCTATCTCTATGATAGCATCGAGTTCCGGGTTCAGTCCTGTCGTCTCGAGGTCAAGTGAAACGTAGATTTGGTTCATGAAAGATTCGATTCGGAAGCTATTTTTATTGCTATGGGCTTATTTTAGCGCTACACGTAAGCGGATCTGAAAAAATGTACTAGCGCCAATCTGCTATCAACGGCAGGATCCAGCCAAAGATGCCAGCGAATGCAACACAGGTAATTAATCCGGGTATCGTGATCAGTTTATTTCTCACTAGTAGCACGATAAGAGCGAGAATTCCCGCTATCCCCAGAGCGATTGCTGTAAAAACCAAATTTGGACTCCCCAGCCCCCCACCAGGGTATGCCTCACTGATTACGTTATATACTATACCGCCTACGGCCCCGATAATTACTGATACTGGAGGGATACCGAACGCCGTTCCTAGCATTACTGTAAGCGGCGTTAAAGGTGGCTTGAGGGCTTTACTCAGGCGGTCATGCATATCACGATTGGTAAGGAGAATAAACACACCGTCTCCCAAGAGAACGGTACTAAAAATCAACCCGGCTACAACTCCAGCCAAAATATCGTTTAACATGATTCGTCCTTTAGGAAATCGAAAGGTGATGATTCTAAAGTATGGATTAAATATGTTTGAACATTACTGTCTTCAAGATTTTTACGTATATTTTCACCATGCTGTCTATTGCTAACCAATATGAATAAAGCTGGTCCCGATCCTGCAAGATGTATCCTTTTGGCTTCTTCTTTTTCTAACTTGGATCGTTGTATCTTGATTTGATCAAAAAAGTCGAATGCTACATGTTCGAAGATATTATACAGCAAATCGTTGCCTATGTGTTGCTTTCTAATGATGGATTCAATCAATTTATCGGTGTATCGTCCGTTGGTGAAATGTGATTTGTCCAATCTTGAATAGAGTTGTGCCGTTTTGTTCGGAAGCCTTTCTGTCGTAGGTGTGGCCAGTACCAGCCAGGTTTCCGGAAGTGATGGTAATTTAGTTATTAATTCGCCGCGACCTTTTGCCAGTGCGGTACCCCCATATAGAAAAAATGCCACATCAGACCCTATCCTGGCAGCCAAGTCCTGTAAACGCTCTATTGGTAAATTGAGATTCCAGAGCCTGTTCAATCCCACTAATGTAGTTGCGGCATCAGTTGCGCCAGACCCTAAACCTGCGGCTGTGGGGATTTTTTTGGTAAGAAAAATATACGCCCCACTATCATATCCCGTTTCCTCTTTTAGTAGATGCGCCGCTTTTAATATTAGGTTGTCGGCCGATTCCAAGGAGATATCGTCGCAGCTTAATTCGATCGGCGTTCCCGACTCAAAAGTCAGGCTATCCCAAAGGTCAATAGTCTGAAGAACTGTCATTATTTCGTGATAGCCATCATCACGTCTGCCCAGAACCTCAAGGGTAAGGTTAATCTTGGCATATGCAGGTAGGCTAAATCTCATTATATATTCCTGTCAGCAAATGCTTCGTACAAAGACCGCCATTCTTCGAGGCAAAGTGTCTGAGGCCTCCGTTGGGGTGATATTCCTGCGTTCTCCAAAGTGGCGACGACATCTGGTATAGGTAGGTCATGCCCGATGCTGAGTGAGTTGCGTATCTGCTTTCGCGGAGTGCTGAATCCCGCTTTTACTATTTTAAAGAATTTATCAAAATCTGCTATATCGAGTATCGGTTGAGGGTAAACATCTATTCGAAGTATCGCGGAATCAACCTTGGGACGAGGATGGAAACAATCGGGGGGCACATATTTAATAATCCTTGGCTTCCCGTATAATTGTACGCTAATGCCAACAAGGCTCATGTTTCCGGGTTCAGCTATGATGCTCTGTGCCACTTCCTTCTGAACCATAATTACCATAATGCTTGGTTTCAGTGTTGCTTCGAGAAAATGCCGCAGAATAGGTGAAGCGATATAGTAGGGCAGGTTGGCGATGACCTTGTATCCTTGAGGACGATGTGCATCAGGGGCGTAGGTAGTAATAAAATCAGCGATGCCTATATCGAGGATATCAGCGTTAATTACAGATAGTTGTGGCGATGATGCGAACTTGCATTGCAGGTTATCAGCAAGCTTGCTGTCCAGTTCAACTGCCATAACCTTTTTGGACCTTTTTACTAACTCGGAGGTGAGTATACCCAACCCGGGCCCTACTTCAATAACTGTGTCATTGACTTCAAGATCGGCGGCGGATGTAATCGTGTGGAGTATGCCGGGATCGACAAGAAAATGCTGTCCCAGTCCCTTAATTGGTCTGGCGTTCAACTGACGAAGTCGTTTCTTTGCTTCATTTAAAGAGGGGGTTTCACTAGCCTGTTTTTTGGGGATTTTCTGTTTTACCAAGCTTTCTCCACAATGTTCCAATTTTCGGTTACTATAGCTTACCTATAGCGTGATGTCTACTGGCCTCTCATTTTTTGAGAGTGGCGTTGTATTTACAACAAGACTTCTAAAAGAGAACAACCGCCTTGTCTAATAAGACGGTTGTTTCATCCTAATTCAGCATAGAAGATGTTTACTGTTTAAAGTTGAACACCTTGATGGCATTTTCACGCATGATCATTCGCTTGGCCTTCATGTCTTTATCAGGATCATCGCTGATAGGCAACTCCAGGAACTGCTGCTTGAATGCGCCAAGCCCCATGTTGTTTGATCCAAACAGCGTTTTTTCCTGACCGGCCCAGAATGACATGAACATGAAGAGTTCGGGATGCATTTTGGGAAGTAGTTTAGGCATCCAGGCTGAGCAATCGCAGTAAACGTTGGGGTGTTTCCACGCCATCGCCACAAGCTCGTTACCCCACGGCCAGCCGGTGTGCGATCCGATAATGGTCAAACCCGGGAAATCCATCGCTACCTCATCCAGGTATATGGGACGTCCCGGCCAGCTGGGGAAAAGCTCGGCTGCATGGCCGGTCTGCATGCCGACAGGTATACCAAGTTCGCTGCATTTCGCGTAACAAGGATAGAGTCTTCTGTCATTTAGTGGCACACCGAACGTCAGTGAATGGAAGTAGCAATATTTGGCACCATACTCTTTGACGCCTCTCTCCATTTCCTCAAGGCTTTGTTCTATACGAAATGGATTATAGCCTACTGTAGGGATTAATCTGTCGGGGTAGTCTTTAATATGTTCGTAAACCTCGTCGATGGTGTAATCCCAGATGGGTTTGTTATCCCAGTATGACCACATTCTGATCGCCGGGATAAAGATTTTATCGTAGCCGTGTAAATCCATCTGAGCCACGAATTCCTCAGTGGTGGGGATTGGTACCGGCAGCGGCGGGGCTGGGTTCTTCATCGTGTCCAGTAGAATATTTTTTGGATGCTCACTTCCTGGCTGGGTGTGGGACCGCATCATTGTGGCCCCGAGTATCTGGAATTCCCGTGCGCTCCATGAGGTCGGATTCCAGAATGGGTAGTTCATAATATCAATTGGTCTTATATCTTCCAAATCGTTGCCTCTCCTTATCGGGTTTTGTTCTACATTAACGGCATGCTATGCCATAGAATAGCCACCACTTACGCTTAACGTCTGTCCTGTGATATAGTTTGCCATATCCGAAGCAAAAAATATCGTTGCTTTGGCTACATCTTCCGGGTTCCCTAAGCGGCCTAGTGGATAGTGGCTGATCATTTTCTTCATGATTTCTTCAGGAATAGCAGCAGTGGTGAGATCATTAGCCCACATGGAACCTTTGCCAGCCGTGCCGGGCTGTGAGGGAATATTTGCACCAGGGCATACTGCATTAACAGTTATATTGTATCTGCCTACCTCACGAGCAATGGTCTTCCCAAAAGAAACAACGGCACCCTTTGTTGCCTGATAGACTGGTTCTCTGGGTTCACCGACTCGACACCCATCAGAAGCGATATTGACAATCTTGCCGCTCTGACGCTCTACCATATGGTCCAGTACTGCTTTTGTGCAGTTCAGAACACCGTATAAATTGATCTTAATTTCCTTATCCCAGTCCTGTATTGGCTTTTTAATAAATAGATTACTTGAGACAAAACCGGCGTTGTTAACCAGCACATCTATCTGACCAAACGTATCCAATGTCTTCTTTACCATCGCCTCAACCGATGCATAGTCTGTAACATCCGTCTTGATGGCAACAGCTTTACCGCCCATATTCGCGGTCTCCTTGACTACTTTTTCACCCTGTTCTTCATCGATATCGGCTATCACGACATTAGAGCCTTCTTTAACGAAAGCGAATGTAATGCCCCGGCCGATATTGGCTGCACCGCCCGTAACTATGACGGTCTTTCCTTTAAGACCCAGTTCCATGAGTTTATCCCTCCTAAGTCAATTTATTATTTGCACTGAGCAATCGACCGCTCAGAGTGGGTTTTTCGATCTATCCTCGTTCTCTTCCCGTTGGATATGGCTTTCTGTCCTCTACCGATTAAAGAGGCCGTGCACCCGCTGTCGATCCATCCCTACCAGCTTGGCCTTGATATCGGCTCCCACCAGGTGTACCTGCGGCACCCAGAAACTGCCACTTACCGCTGCTTCCTCCCGGACCTGACGGGGTTCATAGCGTTCTGCCGCGCAGGACCCAGCGTTCAACACCGATAAAGCAAGGATAGTCCTGGTAAGTACAAGACCTCGAGCAGGAATTCGATCCCGCTATAGCGGATTGCGGGTACAGGGCACCGCTGGCTCCCCATCTAGCACGACCCTAGAAAATGTTACTATGGGCGAAGAGCACCTGTCAAGCAAGCGAAGCTATAGCAATGATATAACCCGCGCTGCAGTACGATTTTCTTATTCTCTATAACCGAAAATCTCTATTTATATCCTATGGAAGGTGGATTAATGTAAGAAGTGCATTAATGCTTAAGTAAAAGAAAATACCTGTACAATAGTTTGCGAAAGGGAATTAGTTGATCAACGATTAAATCCTAGTAAGACCGGTCCTAATCTAATTCGTTATGTTTAATAAAAACCTGGAGTCCAACAATAATCCGACTCAGTATGATTCCTATTCTCCACAAAAGCAACAGGATTTTCATTCCTTCGTTGATACCTTCGCTGACGCTTTTGTGCTGTTCGATGAGTATCTGAATTGTACGAGTACCAATGCTGCCGGTGAAAAATTGTTCGGGTATAAAAGAGAAGATATCTACGGAAAGAATATAAGGGATCTGCTTCCCCAATTAAGCGGCATGCCTATATATGAGCAATTTGTCGATGTTATTAACGAAGATAAGCCCTATTTTATAGAGGAGGATATTCTTTTACCTGAATCCGGAGAAGCCCGTCTGCGGTTAAAGGCATTTAAGGCAGGAAACGGTCTGGGGATCGTAGCTCGGGATTTCGTTGGTAATGACTCCAACGGGCTAAAGAAGGAAAGTGAGGAGCTATATAATCTGTTTGCGCGATATGTGAGTGATGTTGTCTATACGATGGATATGGAGATGCATCTTACCTACGTAAGTCCTTCCATTACTCGCCAGCAAGGGTATGCGGTTGAGGAAGTAATGTCATTGAAACCGAAGGACGTAATGACTCCTGCCTCTGCTAGGTTATTTGCTGAGGTTTTGGCCGAAGAAATAGATATCGCGAGACAGGAAAATGCCGATCCCTCAAGATCAAGGATAGTGGAATTGGAGGCTTATCGTAAGGACGGTTCGTCTCTGTGGACTGAACAGACCATTACGATCCTAAGGGATAACGATGGAAATCCTTCTGCTATTCTAGGCGTTGCCCGTGATATTTCGGAACGTAAACAGGCCGAAAAGGCATTATCAGATTCTGAAGCGGAAATTTCTGTTCTGGTTGAAAACCTTGCTGACGCTGTATTCAGATTTAAGGATGGTCAGTTGATCTGGGGTAATGACCGAATTGTGGATATGCTGGGATACAAAAAAGACGAGTTTCTTTACACTGATGTAAATATATTTATGCCCGATGAAAATAGCCTGCCGAGTCTATATAAGAATGTAAGCGCGGGTTTAAAAGAACGGGGACATTTCCAGGGATTTACCAAGGTCAGAAGGCGAGACGGTAGTATTGCTGATATCGAATATACTGCGGCACCCGTACCCAATAAAGTGCCAATGGAGCTCGTCGGTGTCGCTCGCGATATTACTGAACGCAGACAATTAATTGAAGAACTGGAAAAGAAAGAAATATTCCTGCGAGTTCTGATCGAAAATGCGCTGGATGCATTCGTTATCTTAAATGGTGACGGCACAATTCGCTATAAGAGTCCATCAAATGAACGTATGCAAGGATATTCCTCGGAGGAGAGACAAGGTAAGGACATACTAGAGCATATACATCCCGATGATGTTTCTAAGGTGGCCAGCGATTTCGCCAAATTATTCAATAATCCGAATGAAGTCATACACACTGAGATACGTGTTCAACACAAGGATGGACACTGGTTGACCATTGAAGCAACAGGTAAAAACTTTTTAGATGAACCAGCGTTAGAATGTATCGTTGTCAACTTGCGCGATGTAACTGAACGTAAGCATACGCTTTATCAGTTGGAAAAAAGGACGCAGCAGATTCTGGCACTGCAACGAGTAACTGCATCAATGCAAAGTGCTCAAGGGTTGAAGGAGATACTGCAATTAGTTGCCGAAGGTGCGGTGATTAATCTTGGTTTTGATCATTCCCTGATTTTTCTTAGAGATGGTGACATAGCCCATGGCACTCTATTTTTCACAATGGCAGGATCTGATTTTGTCTGTGAACTTGAAGATGCTGTGATTAAGACCTTAACTGCTGCGAAAATTCCTGTTGCCAGAGGTGTTAATAAAGTAATCGATGATGCCATGGATGGGAAAGAAACTATATCAAGTAGTCTAAACGAGGTCATGAGCCCATCGATTTCTGTTGAAGAGTGCGGTACGGCACAACGCCTGCTGGGTGTTCGGTCGGTGGCTTATATTCCATTTTTTGTAGGAGAGGAGTTCTATGGCGGCATTCTGGCCATGACAATAAGGGATGGTCTAACTGTTGATGAAATCGAACCACTCAAGCTTCTGGCAGACCACGCAGGTATAGCCATTGAGAACCATAGACTGGGCAAGGAACTGGAGCAGCGGGTTATAGAACGAACCAAACAATTGGAAGCTGCCAATAGCGAACTGGAGTCATTCGCGTATTCTGTTTCTCATGATCTTCGTGCACCATTACGTAGCATTGATGGCTTTAGTCAGATACTTCTTGAAGAGTATCTGGATAAATTGGATAATGAGGGTCAAGACTACTTGCGACGTGTACGAAAAGGTACCCAACGCATGGCCGAACTCATCGATGGAATTCTAAAGTTGTCTCGATTAACTCGTGGCGAAATGCAGGTTTCGTTTGTTGATTTGAGTAACTTAGTGCAATCCATCGCCGATGAGTTAAGGCAGCGAGAACAACGAGACGTCGAATTTTTAATTGCTCAGGGATTGATCGCTCAATGCGATAGTAATTTGATACATGCGGTTATTGAGAATCTGGTCAGTAATGCATGGAAGTTTACCAGTAAGAAGGAAGACGCCCGGATAGAGTTTGGGTGTACCAATTTGGACGACCAACAGGTCTACTATGTTCGTGATAACGGTGCGGGTTTCAGTATGGAGTTTGCCGATAAGCTGTTTGTCGCCTTTCAGAGACTACACACGGTAGAGGAGTTCGAAGGAACGGGTATTGGCCTGGCTACTGTACGCCGCATTATACGACGCCACGGTGGTGAAGTATGGGCAGAGGGCGAAGTGGATAAGGGAGCAACGTTTTATTTTACATTACCAAGGGGGAATAATGAGTAATAAAACCATTCTGCTGGTAGAAGACAATGCAGACGATGAGGCGCTGGCATTACGGGCCTTGAGAAAAAACCATATTTTAAATGAAGTAGTGGTAGCAAGGGATGGAGCAGA
>Ga0180433_10010870_pt1 | contig 10883 bp, 7 predicted proteins | sample SS_ome_8_FD_132980 | JGI IMG/M metagenome (GOLD analysis project Ga0180433, IMG submission 132980) | Hypersaline lake sediment archaeal communities from the Salton Sea, California, USA - SS_1_D_1 metaG | ecosystem: Environmental > Aquatic > Non-marine Saline and Alkaline > Hypersaline > Sediment...
ACAACATCAGGATCTTGACGCAAAATAGAACGAAGCGCAGCAGCAAATGTCATACCAATTTTTTCTTTTACCTGAACCTGTCCAATACCACTCATTTGATATTCAACCGGATCTTCCACCGTAATAATATTTACTTCCGGCCTGCTGATTTTGTTTAAAATCGAATATAACGTGGTGGTTTTACCAGAACCGGTCGGTCCTGTTACAAAAAAGATACCGTTTGGCTGCAAAATACTTTTAGTCAAAATAGAAAAGTCGCGATCAGAAAAGCCAAGATCTTGCAAATTCGCAAATGTTTTTGATTTGTCTAGCAAACGCATTACAATTCGTTCACCAAACACAACCGGCAAAACAGAAACACGAATATCTATCGATTTGTCACCAACTTTAATTTCTATTCGCTCATCTTGTGGAATTCTTTTTTCCGCAATGTTCATGCCTGCCATAATTTTTATACGAGAGGTAAGTGCGCCCTGAACCCGCTTTGGCGGATTCATAACATTGTACATCACGCCATCGATGCGATACCGAACAGTCAACTCTTTTTCAAACGGCTCAATATGAATATCTGAAGCCCCTCGCTTGACGGCCTGAAACAAAATATGATTCACCAATTTAATGATTGGCGCCTCCCCCGCCATTCCCATAATGTCTCGGTCGTCAACCTGCTCAAAATCAACTGTTTCTTCAAAATCTTTCTCTTCTTCCAACTCTTCAATCATCTGCTTGGTGCCGCCAATCGGATAATACCGATTGATACCATCTATAATCATTTTACTTGTGGCAACAGCAGAACCAATACCTCCACCAAGCAAAATATTTAGTTCATCGAGCGGTTGAAACAAAAGGGGGTTGTGCGTAAGAATGACAATCTCGCCATCCATTACAATTGGCATGACAACATTTTCTCTTAAAAAACGAAGTGGAACTCTACCCAAAAGAGGAACATCAACCATATCTTCAGAAAGGGATTTAACAAAAGGAAGACTGGTATGTTTTGCAAGTAACTTGGCAACATCTTCCGCAGAAGCAAATTTTTTCGCAACAATACATTCGAGCAACGTTTGTCCAGAATCTACAATTACCTCCCTACACTCCTGCAGCTGCTGCTCTGTCACGAGGCCGGCGTCTTTTAAAACGTCTTCCATTTTTTTTTGCGCCATAGCGTCCACTCCAACCTTTTGATAAAAATATCTACAAAAATATACTCTTCCAGTATCTCTCACGGTATAAAAAATAGCAAATAATGTCCTTGGCGAGGGCGATTTTTTTTTATTAAAAAACAGTTCTTGCAAAAAAAATTTCCGATCCGTATCTTTTTAATCCAAGAGCTTTATTTTCACACAAGCCATGTCTGAAATAATCAAAAAAAATGCACAAAAAGACATCTGCTAAGGCTCTTATTTTAACTCCCTTACTTTTACACCACTAGGGGAGCGGGGACAAAAGACTGATCGAAAAAATCAGTCCGATCGTTCATCGGCGCAAAACGATGACAAACTATTTTGCCAACAACCGGACAAGAAGGATTTTTTATGAACGGATACATCGCCAGAATTTTCACATCATCTATTGATGTCCCGGATGAGCTCACAACATCAATTTACTTTTCTGGATGCAGCATTCGTTGCCCCGATTGTCACAACAAAGAGTATTGGGATAAAAAAAATGGTACTCTCATGTCTGACAACCAAATAATGGAGAAAATCAACAACCCGCTTACCTCATACGTTGCGTTTTTAGGTGGAGAGCCAACGGATCAATTGCAGTTTTTACTTCATATGTGCGGACGAATACAAAAAGAAACAAATAAAAAAATTGCGCTGTATACCGGGCGTGAATTTGAAATTCTTCCAAAGGAGCTGCTTGTATTCCCCTTGCTTATTGTTTGTGGGCCATATCAAAAAAAGTTGCACCAAGAAGGTTGGCCAGCGTCATCGAATCAGAGAGTTTTTAAAAAAAAGGGTCAAACGTGGACGAGCTGAAACAGTTCTCTCACATATCGGATAGTTTCAAAAAAATTTATGCTAAAACAGATAAAAAGCTTCTCAAGCTTGAAGGCATATCTCCAGAAAAACTTGATACTTCTCAGACATCTCACTTTTATTTTAAAAAAGATGTAAAAGAAATAACCATAGACGATAATGCAAATCATCTACAAGACGGAACATCATACGGAAACTATGTCTCAGAGATGGTAAAAAGCAACATGAAGTTGATTGGCTACCATGACCTATATACCATTTTGCAAGAAGAAAATGGAGATGATCAAGCTGAAACTATTTTGACCTCTTTATGGAACGGAGATTTATACATCCACGACAGCACAAAACTACAAGTCCCATACTGCTGGGCTCTCTCGGTAGATATGCTTTTGCGCAAAGGAAACTTTTGGGGGCAGCTGCATTCTTATCCTCCAAAACGAGCAACATCTTTTATTGATCAGGTAAAAGAGGTAACCATTGAAGTTGCACAAGAAATCGCTGGAGCCGTTGCAATCGGCGACTTGATAATTGGATACTCTTATTTTGTAAAAAAAGAAAATCTTGATCTACAAAACCCAAAAGATCGAAAAAAAGTTGAAAATGATTTGCAATCACTGGTACATACTCTTAACAAAAAACTTCGCCCTTCTCACCAATCGCCGTTTACCAATATTTCAATTTTCGACCGCCCAAACTTAGAATCATTGTTTAGCGACTATGTATTCCCTGACGGATCTCATCCCGATCTTGACACTGTTGAAGAAATACAAAAAATATTTTGTGATTGGTTTCATAAAGGTGATCCAGAAACAGGCCTCCCTTATCGATTTCCTGTTGTTACACTCAACTTAAAAGTTGATGACCATGGAAATGTGTTAGATAAAAAAGCACTTGAATATTTTACCGAAATTAATCTGCAAAAAGGGTGTTTTAATATTTACATTTCTTCCGGCAACAAAGTTGCAAGCTGTTGCAGGCTAACAAATGATTTCGACTTAGCAGGAGTCGACAGCTTTGGAAACGGCGGCATTTCACTTGGTTCTCATCGCGTGGTCACCGTTAACTTGGCACGTCTAGGAAAAAAAGCAGAATCATACACACAATTGATAATAATGCTAAAAGAACAGCTTGAAATGGCAGCAAAAACACTACAGGCACATCGAACTCTTTTAGAAAAACGAAAAGACCAAAACTTTTTACCGATGGTACGCAGAGGTTTAGTTATCATGGACCGACTGTTTAGCACCTTCGGAATCAGCGGTGTGTATGAATGCCTAGAACAAATGGGTCATTCAATTATGACAGACCAAGGCAAAGAGATTGCATTCAACCTGCTGCAAGAAATAAAAGAGTTTGCTGCAAGCTGCTCAAAAAAATACGGGCACCCATTCAATATTGAGCAGGTACCAGGAGAAAGTTTGGCAATCAAGCTTGCAAAAAAAGACCAGATCATGTTCGGCATGGATTATGAAATTTATGCAAACCAGTTTGTACCTCTCTGGGTCGACTGTGACATTTTAGACAGAATAAAATTAGATGGCGCATTTTCTAAAGTCCTAACCGGTGGTGGAATATCGCATTTAAACATGGGAGAAAAATTAACACACAAAAAACAAATGAAACAATTAATTGAATGCGCAATTAAGTATGGATGCGAACACTTTGCAATCAACTACAACTATTGCCTGTGTCAAAACGGACACACCACTATTTCTGGCCAAAGAACAACATGCCCCATATGCTCTGGAAAAATAACTGATCAATACACTCGTATCGTTGGTTACTTAACACCAGTCTCTTCTTGGAACAAAGGTAGACGAAAAGAACATACACAACGAGTGTTCAAAACAGAAGCCAATTTAAACGGTGACATAAATATAATCCCCGAGCAAGAACCAAAAAAAGAACAAAACATCTAAAAAATAGGGGGTAGATTTCCCTACCCCCTGAAAATCCCCTTAGACCAAAAGTTTTGAGACGAAGTTGCAGCCAAACAGCAGCTCTGGTACCATAAAAGCTAGTTTTTGAAAATAAACAACCCGCCTGAAAAGGAGCTTTTATTATGGCCTTGTTCAAATCTTTACAAAAAAACGTAGCACTTTTTCTTGCACTTTTGACTCCTCTTTCTTTATTCAGTCACGGCCCCGCTTGCGACTGCGGTAGTTGTAATTCTAAAAAATCTACACCTGCACCAAGTAAAACAACCCACGCAAAAGGATGCAGTTGTGCTTCCTGCGCAAATTCTGCCTCTGCCCCAAAAAGAGGATCTTCCATGGCAGACAACTCTTCTTGCCCTGCCATAAAAACAACTTCTGCTCCCAAAAAACTGGAGGGCAAATCAAAAAAGAAAAAAGGGTGGTTTTCTGGATGGTTTTCTAAAAAAGATGACCCTGATTCACTCGAACAAGCAGCAGAAAAATCAAAAAAAATTAGCGACCTAGAATACAAAGAACTAAAAAAAGAAAAAACAAGGCTCCTTGCAAAAGGTGACAAATATCTTGCAATCAAGTATTTAGAACGCATGGCACCACTTTGCTCCGATCTGGCAGAACGAGCTGCGATTTTACTCGAACTTGCAGATCTTCTTTTTGAAACAAATCACATGGTCAAAGCAGAGCGGCTTTACTTAGAATTTTTAAACCTCTTCCCTGGTGACAAGCGCGCAGAACACGCAAACTATCATGCAATTGTCTGCTGCTTTAATCAGACTAAAGACTACTTCCGTGACCAATCCAAAACACAAGAGGTGGTTGAACTTGCAAAAGAATTTTTATCTCGCAAAGAGGTCTTTACAACCTACACAGACAAAGTAGTTTCAATCTTGAAACAATGTCATGAAAAATTACTAGAAAGCGAGATGAATATTTTTAATTTTTATCTCAAGCAGGGAAAAATATTAGCCGCAGAAACACGGTTAAAAAATATAGAGCGCGAGTACACTGCGCTTTTGCCAGACCAAGAACCGTTGATTCTTTCCGCAGGTTACAATTTGGCAGCGAAAAAAAATGACCCTGTGCTACTTGCAGAAAAAAAAGCAGAACTTGACTCCCGATTCCCACAATACGGCAAAGAAGTCACAGTCGCTAAAGCAGGTAAAAAATCAGAAAGAACGTCTTTTGTAGATAAGTTTTAGCCTTATGGATAAACGTAAACAATTGGGTGTTGAGGGTGAGTTAATGGTTGCCCGATCACTTGAGCGGCAGGGGTTTACCATAAAAGAAAAAAACTACCGCAAGCCGTATGGCGAAATAGATGTTATCGCAAAAAAAAAGAACTTACTTATTTTTGTAGAAGTAAAACGGAGAAAAAATCAGGGATTCGACCTGAGCCAGCTAATCACTCTATCAAAACAAAAAAAAATCATCCGTGTTGCACAAGAATATATTGCCCGACACAATTATGATGAAACTTACTGCCGATTTGACATTGCATTAATCGATGGAGAAAAACTCAATTACATTCCTGATGCGTTTACTGAAGGATGGTAAAAAAATCTCTCGAAAACAATTAAAAGGATCGTAATGAAAAAAAAGACTGTAAAACAAAAAAAAAGGGGCGTTTCTAAAGAAACCCGAAAAAGCATAAGTGAAAGTGGACGAAAACGGGACAGTAAAAAGCAGTTTCTTGTACGTGCAGCCACCGGATTAATTTTAATTGTCTTTTTCTGCGCCATTCTATTTTTATTCCCACCATTTGCCCTTTCTATTTTTATGGGTACTGCACTAGCGACTGTTTTAATCGTTGAATGGCCTCGATTATTCCCATGTACAAAAAGAAAAAAGAAATGCTGCATCGGAAAAATATCTCTTTCCGGAATATTGTTTTTTGTAATCTATCCAACGATTCCATTTATTTTTGCGGTACTATTAAATCAAAACCTTGAATACCGAAGATTACTTTTTTATATGGCACTTCTGGTTGCCTTATTTGATTTTGGCTCCTACGCCTTTGGATCTTTGCTTGGCAAACATAAAATTGCTCCATCGATTAGTCCACGCAAAACATGGGAGGGCGCAATTGGTGGCTATCTATCGGTAACTGGTCTGCTTTTTTTCTTTTTCAAAAGAACAGGAACCTACACAACCATAACCGGCGGGATACTGATTCTCGCACTATGCATCAGTGCTCTCGCGCTTTCTGGCGACCTGTTTGAATCTTTTCTAAAACGACGCGTGGGAATAAAAGACACGGCAAGCTTTCTGCCAGAACATGGCGGGTTTATGGACCGTTTTGACGCAATGTTATTTGTGATACCATTCTTTTATTTGTTCAAAGAATTTTTGGGCCACTTGTTTGGTTTGATATGAGAAAGCAGAGAAAAAAAGTGTCCCCAAAAAAACGACTTGAAAATAATATTTTTCCTTCTCAATTCATGATCTTTCCCAGTTAGTGGTTCTCCTTAGTTAGTGGTCCTACTCCCTTCCCAGTTCGTGATCCTTCTCCATTCGTAAAGAGCTCGTCATCTCACCCCCATTTGTTTGTGGAGAGCTCGTCATCTCACCCCCCTCCGTTCGTGGTGAGCCTGTCGAACCATGCAAAGAAAAAAAAATATAACAAGCTTAATCTTTTTGTTCTTGGTTTTTACACCGCGAAAGCCTTCTTAACAAATCCCAGTCTCGAGCAATAAGAGCCTCCTTTTTTTTGCGAGACCATTTTTTTATCTGAATTTCTGTCTCAACTGCGTGTTGACGCGAGTTGGTTGTTTCAACAAAAACAAGTTCTACAGGCCTTCTTTTAAAGGTGTAACACCGTAAGGCTCCCTGTTGATGCTGAGCGAGCCTGATATCTAGATTGTCTGTATGTCCGGTATAATAAGAACCATCACTGCATTTAAGAATATAAACATAAAAATCCAAAACTAACCTTTCGAAACTTAAATTTATGATTGCATGGTTCGACAAGCTCACCACGAACGGAGGGGGATGAGACGACGAGCTCTCCACAAACGGAAAGGAGTGGAATAACAAGCTCACCACGAACGGAGAGGGGTGGAATAACAAGCCCTTCACGAACGGAGGAGGGTAAAATAATGAGCCCTTCACGAACGGAGGGAGGTGAGATACAGAGTTTACCTTTTCAGAACCTCCAACACATCAACCTGCTTAATAACCTTTTCATCGCCGGTTGTCATATTTTTTACGGTAACTGTTTTATTTTTTTGTTCTTCAGAGCCAATAAGCAAACAAAATTTTGCACCAAGTTTATTTGCCTTACGCATCATACTTTTTACCGATCCGCCTTCTAGTAAAATATCTGCACACAGTCCTTTTGCATGCAACATATCTGCCAAAAGCAAAGAAATAGTCTGTTGTTCCGATTCGAGCGGAAGAATCAAATTAAGTGCGGAAGCTTGTTTTATTGGAAGAGTGTCTTGAATTGGCTGCAAAAGCATGAGCAGCCGCTCAATGCCAATGCCAACACCAATTGAAGGCTGATCTTCTTTGCCACCAAGCTGAGAAACAAGCTGATCATAGCGACCGCCACCACAAATTGATGATTGTGCTCCAAGATCGCCACTGACGAATTCAAATACCGTTTTGGTGTAATAATCAAGACCACGTACCAACATTGGATCATGTACAAAAGAAACAGAAAGCATCGCAAGTTGATCTTGCAATTGCTGCCACTCTTTTTGACAAGAGACACACAGCGTGTCGATAATTTTTGGCGCATTTTTGTACAATTTTTGGCAATCTGGATTTTTGCAATCGAGCGTACGCAGCACATTTGTTTGCCTACGCACCAAACAAGTCTTACACAAATCACCTTCTACATTGTCTAAAAACTCACGTAATAATATTTTGTATGCTTTGCTATCTTCAAAACAACCTAAGAAATTCAAACGTAATACACCATTGGTGAGTAATAATTTTTCATGAATTAAACGATCTAACATTTTAATGAGCATTGCGTCTCGCGCAATTGATGCCGTACCAATCGATTCTATATTTATCTGATGAAATTGGCGAAATCGCCCTTTTTGTGGCCGCTCATGCCGAAACATTGGTCCAATGGAAAAAACATTCCATGGTGTTTGTTGAATTTTATTTTCTATAAATGCACGAACTGTTGGAGCAGTTGCTTCTGGACGTAAACAGATAGACTCTTTTCCAGGATCACGCTCAATGATAAACATTTCTTTGGTGACAACATCTGTGTCAAAACCAAGCGAACGTTTAAAAAGATCTGTTGGTTCTAAAATTGGCGTTGCTATTTCTGTAAAATGATAATTTTGTAAATGTGCCCGTGTTTGCGAAACAATAAAATTAAATAACCGAAGATCTAAAAAATCTTGGGTTCCTTTTATTTTTTTAAACATTGTTCTTTGCCTTAAAAAAGGTTGAAAAATAAACATAAAATCATTTTCACTATCGCATATTAAAAATTTTTTTTAAATTTTTTTAACAAAAAAGTTGATTATCGTATCGTAAACATGGTATCGGTAGAAGTGTTAGAGTTGAGAGTTTTATTTTTTTAACCACCCCTTTAAAAAGGAGGGCCCATGAGGAAGCATCTCTTGTTAATCCTAACCCTTGCGCTAGCAGCGCCAATGATCTACGCACACTGTGGTTCATGCTGCAATGACTGTGGCAAATGTGATGACTGCTGCAAAACATGCTGCGACAGTAGCTCATGCTGTGATGATTGTTGTGACTGCTGGGACTGCTGTGACGACTGCGTAGACTGCGAATGTGTCACCACCGGCAAAACATTCTTCACCGTCAGACCACAATGGCAAACCTGTACACCAGAGCGCGTTGGTCTTTTCCGTAACAAAGTTTATCTCAGAGAAGACGGCCGTGGTGGCGCAATGCAACTTGGTGTTTTCTTTGGACGGTCAACAGACAAAGCAGGCCTTCGTTCTTACTTCTTCCCAAAAAATAAAGGAAAATTAAACGTCAAAGAAGAATTCGACACTCCACAGCTGTATGGCCCAACTGGCGATGCAGATCTTCATCCACAACACTTCCGGGTTATTTCAAACAACTGGATGAACAACGTTGGAGTATCAGATACTGTCGATGTGTTTGAAAGTCAAATCACCATGTGTCCACGCCAATCTGTTGTCGGCCTTGGGTTTGCGTACCGTCAAAACTTAACCAAACTAATGAAAGATGATGCAGAAGAACGTGACTACCATGTATGGTTTGAAGTCGCTACACCACTAACCCGTGTTAAAAACAATCTTTGCTTAAATGAGAGATTTGTTACAACCATGGATGAAGCTGGTGGCGTTGTAGACACTGCAAGTGTAGCTGGTCTTGACGAAAATTATCTATTTTTCAGCAGCATGAAAGATGCATTTGCACAAAAAGCATGGTGTTACGGAAAAATTTGTGGCTGCCGCAAAAAAACAGGCCTTGCAGACATAGAATTCAAACTTGGTACCCAATGGGTACGCAAAGACAGCTGCAGAATGGAAGGATACGCCGGACTACTTGTCCCAACCGGCAATAGAGTATGTGCAGAGTACATGTTTGAGCCAATTGTTGGACACAACAAACACTTTGGTATCATGACAGGCTTAAATGGTTGCTTTAAAGTCTGGGAAAACATAGACGAAGGCAAATCTCTACGCGTTGCACTGGACTCCCATGGATTGTATCTATTTAAAAAATGTGAAAAACGTTCATTCGATCTAAAATGCCGCCCATGGTCTCGTTACATGGAAGTATATGCAAACAAAGATGATGCGCAAAAGGCAGCAGATTTTGAAACTGCTAGTCAAGATGCAGCAGCACTGCTGTATGCAACACCTGGCATAAACATCTTCACCAAAGATCTTTGTGTTCGTCCACGTGTTTCTGCAACTAGTAACTGGGCACTTATTTTCCACAACATGGACAGAGCATTCAGTGCAGAACTTGGCCTGAACTTTTATATGCGTCAACGTGAATGTGTAGAAATGAAATGCGTTTGGAAAGATGAGGTCGCACTCAAAGGATACGGCGGGGCAGGCACAACCAGTATTTTCCGCAAAATCGATTTCGACGCTTCATTAAGTCCAACAACAAGTGGCGGCTCAACAGATGAAACAATTGATCGCGGTATCACAGAATACGAAGAAAGCATCATCAAACTCGAAGACCTCGATTTAGAAAGCGCAGCACATCCAGGAATCGTTTCTTACACTGCATACCTCATGCTTGGCAAACAGTGGGATGACAGAGAATATCCATTGTTCATGACCGGCGGATTTTCTTATGAGTATGGCTCAGACAATACCGCAATGAGCCGTTGGTTAGTAACACTCAAAGGTGGAATATCATTCTAAATTAAAAAAGGAGACCATTAGATGAAATCTATGAAAAAATTATTAGCACCACTTAGCTTTCTGGTGCTGCTCGGATACTGCCTTCCTGCAGACGGAATGCAAGTTAAAAGAAGAAAAATAGCAGATTTTGAAAAAAAATTAAAGTCTGTACTGAAAAAAATAGAGCTTGGACAAACCCTTGAAGAAATTGAAAAGGCTTCTGGCGAAGGTCAATCCTATTTTATAAGCAAAGACATAGAAAATAAAAAAGCAAAAATAAAACTTCCCTTAAAGTTTTTTGATACCAGAGCAAGATTGATTGAAAAAGAATTCGAAAAAAGAGGTAGGCTATTAATCGAGAGAGGCAACTTCTTCTTAGATGAAAACAAGCTTCGAAGAAAAGCCATAGAGGACGCGCCAACTCGTGAGGCGAAAGCTACCGTGATTAAAAACATAAAGGATACAAAAGAAAAAATTTATAGCAACATACAAAAGGAACTTAAAAAAGCGGGCAAAAAAGACTTCTCTAAAAGATATATCCAAAACAAAATCATAACCCCCTTAGAAGAAGAAGTAAGAAAAACTAGAGACCTAGAAGAAGAAGAAATACTAGTAGAAGAAGTAATGATTCCAGCACCTGCAAC
>Ga0180433_10010871_pt1 | contig 10882 bp, 13 predicted proteins | sample SS_ome_8_FD_132980 | JGI IMG/M metagenome (GOLD analysis project Ga0180433, IMG submission 132980) | Hypersaline lake sediment archaeal communities from the Salton Sea, California, USA - SS_1_D_1 metaG | ecosystem: Environmental > Aquatic > Non-marine Saline and Alkaline > Hypersaline >...
CAAATATTTGGAGAAGAAATAAGATTCGTGTTTGCGAACGAGATTAACGATTATTGCTGTCAGACATACTTTGAAAACTTCGGAGAAGATCCGAAGGGAGATATTCGGAAAGTTAATATTAAAAAGATTCCCGATTTTGACATTCTATTAGCTGGATTCCCTTGTCAAGCCTTTTCCATAGCGGGAAGAAAGAATGGGTTTGAAGATGATAGAGGAAATCTCTTTTTTAAAATTGAAGATATTTTAAGGGAAAAACAACCGATCTCATTCTTACTGGAGAATGTTAAACACTTAGAGCACCACGATAAGGGAAAGACTTTTTCCATTATTAAAGAGATTTTAATTAATAAATTAGGATATGATATACATTATAAAACTCTCAATGCTTCCGATTTTAGTCTACCCCAAAATAGAGAGAGAATATACATAGTTGGATTTAAAGAGGATCTTGAGTTTAAATTCCCCGAAGGAGATAAAAAGAATGTTAAGATTGAGAATATTTTAGAAACCGAAGTTGATATTAAATATTTTCTCTCTCAGCAGTATCTTAATAGTTTAAAAAAACATAAAGCCCGCCATAAAGCTAAAGGGCACGGTTTTGGATACGTTGTAATTCCACACGAGAGTATTGCTAATACCATAGTATGTGGAGGAATGGGTAAGGAAAGAAATTTGATTAAGGATAAAATCACTTATGATTCTTGGAAGATAGGTGATAATCCATTGAATAAGAAAAACAATGAGGGAATACGAAAAATGACCGAAAGGGAATGGGCTCGACTACAAGGTTTCCCAGAGAGTTTTAAATTTCCTGTTTCAATGACTCAAACATATAAACAACTTGCTAATTCAGTACCAGTTCCAGTTATTAAAGCTATTGCGATACAAATGAAAAGTTCACTCGATCAATATTTTAATTTGAAGTCTGAAGAAGACTTACTGGAAAAAGCCATTACAAGGAATTAAAAACTCACTTTTTTTAAACTTTGAGAATCATTTGTTCGGTAAGATGAAAATCTATCAAGTGAGAAAATATATGAGAGAGGATTTAGTTTAATTTTATAAAAACAGGGATATCAATTCAGTTATGGGGTTGAAAATGAATCTAATATATGTGATTGGGCAATATTTTAAATGTGAATATGAGTCCCCCATCAGTGTAGGGCATATTGAACCTCCCTTAAATGCTTCCTGCAAGTTTTTTTTGAATCTAGGATTAAATGGTAATTTGCATTCTTTACAAAAAAATTCGGAAGAATTCGAATCTATCGTTTTAGAGCCGAAAGTATGGATACATTCGAACCTTTGTGCTTAATTGTTTTTAATTTTCGAAAATCAGACTTATAAACCCCCGATAACACTATTCTATTCCATTTCCAATTTCAAACTCCTCTCTCCCTCACTCATTATAAGGGGTCTCAGTGAGAATTTTTTGATTTAGTAAACCCTTAAATAATGACATAAATTTTGATTAAAGAATTAAAAATGATGCTGAAGTTTTATCATTTTTGATTTAAACTAAATCAACGAGCTTGTCCTTCTCTGTTTGCCATCCCAACACTTGATCCACTGCATTTCCGAACCATTTGGTAATATGATTGGATTCAATACCTGCCCTCTCATTAAAAAAGGTCCATAATTCTAAATCTTGATTATGGCTCCTATAATATTCTTTTATTTTAATAAAATTCAAAGCCCAATATCGAATCTTTTTTTTTGATGAAATTAACTTTATATAGGCTTTTCTTTTATAAATAAGAAAATCTAAATCAATAGAGAACCTATTTTCAGATATCTTAAATTCAAGAGTATCAGGATTTTCCTTAAAATCAATTTTCTTATCAATAAAATAAAATTTGACGGTTTGTTTAAAATATTTGAATTGCACTGAAGGGGCAAGTAATTTAAATGAGGCCAACTCATTAATCAAGTTTGCCATCTCATAAATTCTTGAATATAAGTTATCTTTTTCCGATTTTATGACTAAATATGGTGCTTCTTCTAAGATTAAATTATATCTTTCCCTTAAAGATTTGAAATCTTCCCTAATTTTTTTCTGTTTTATTTTCCATAAATCTATCCCATAATTAAATAAATATGCATCAATAAATCCATTATCTGAAATTATCATTTCTCCATTTTGTTTTTCAGTAACGGTTAAAATAATGGAATCTCCTGAAGGATGTGGAAAAGGTAGCTCAAACTTATGTATATTATCTTCTTTAGTCTCAATTAATTGTTTTCCTAAAAATTTAATATACCCATCAGCAAGGTTTTCTATTTGCATCCTTTCTTCTCTTCTCTTTCTTGTTTATATAATATTCTTAATAGATATAATTTAAACCAAGTTATATAATTATTATGCCCTATTGCTTTTTTGAAAAATCATCTAATATATGGATATAATGTTTTCCTGGAACAAATTTAAGTCTATTTTCAATAAAGAATTGCCGAACTACTTCCTCAGGAGTCATATGATCGTTAAATTCATGATTAACTTCATAAGCATAATCTCTCCCATATTTAATAGTGAATGGGTGTTTATGCCAATCATTTATGAATAATGGATTTGTCCCTTCAGGATTCCGATGTTTTCCAGAATGTAGGCTAATTAATGGATATACATCAAATCTTAAAGTAAGAAGTATTTTCTGTGTATTAAAATTTAAGTATCCCTCCAATCCTAACATATCCTCTCTCTCAGAAATTACATTAACATTAAAGCGATATATCTTTTTACTTTCTGATCTTAGCTTCCATTCAATATCATCTAAAACAAGTTTTCTTATATTCAATAATTGTTTAATCTTATCTATGGTCAGGAAGTCCATCCTAAATCTTCATCTAAAAAAGATTGATATGATTATTTTATTAAAGATTATAAATTTAAATTTTTACAAAAAGATAAAAAAGAAGATTATCTCCAAATATTTATAATATAGATAGAAATAGAAGTTTTGAATAAGATATAACGCGTAGATTACTAAGGAGAAGAAGAAAGACCTTCGAGATCAGCGAACAATTGGTCTTTATTAGTTCTAAATAATTTAAAAATTGATAGAATTTCCTTTTGAAAATTGATTTTGTTTCCCTTATCCACATAAATTTCATCGATTATCTTTTCTTGTAGGAATTTTTTAAATATGAGATCAAGGTCGTGAATATCAAAGCGAGTTTCTCTGAAATAATCCAATAAATGATGGACATAAAAAGCTTTTACGTATAAATATTCCTTAGAGTATTTTGCTTCTAAATCTTTTTTATAGAAGTGTCGTAATTGTTTCACGACAATCCGGTCATTTTCGTTATATTTAGATGAATCGGTGTGATATTCTTCAACCCATTGAGTTCCGTAATCGATATTTCTGTCTACATAATATGCAATAGCACGATCGATGCCCAGTTTATCTGTCCATTTATTATGAATCTGCCAATTTGGAAAGTCTAATCTCCTTCTATTCTTTAGATTATGATATTAATTGATGTAAATTGAAAACAAAACTTAAGCGTTTCGAATCATAAAGATAAAAAAAAATGGAGACTTAACTAAATATATATATCTAATTATAATTTTTAAAAAAAGTAGATTAATTATGGTAAAGAGTAGGACACCATTTCCGAAAGAAGGAGAATTTGTCATCGGTCGTGTAGTAGATATTCAGCAACAATATATTTATGTTGATTTATTAGATTATGAGGGCTTAACTTCAGAGGAGTATGCTCGAGGGATGATCCATATCAGTGAAATCTCAAGTCGATGGATTAAAAACATACGCAATTTTGCGAGAGTCGGACAAAGAATTGTCGTAAGGGTATTGAGAGTTGATCAGTCAAAAGGACACGTTGATTTATCTTTGAGAAGAGTTAATTCGGCACAAAAAGATAATCGTATGAAGGAATGGAAATACGCAGTTAAATATGAAAATCTCTTGCAATTTTTTACTGAAGAAGAGGGGATTACTCTTAATTTAGATCAAGCGTATAAACTTATCGGGTGGCCAGTATTAGATAAATTTGATTCATATCAAGAAGCTATTGAGTCTTTAAAGGAATATGGGAAAGAAATACTTCAAGATTTAGAAAATTTGACTGAGGATCAGACTAAGGCTTTTATGAAAATAGTCGATGAGAATGTTGAGATTTCAACAGTCAGTATTATTGGAAAGCTTAAATTGATGAATACAGATGGAGATGGAGTGAAAAAAATTAAGGATACTCTTATGGAAGCCAAACAAGTGATCGAGAAACCAAAAGAAACGCGTAATATAAAGATTTCGTATATAGGAGCCCCTTTTTATCGTGTTGAAGTAGTATCAAAAGATTATCTAGATGCTGAGAATATTCTATCTGATTCATTAGAGATAATTGAATCTATGTCAAAAGAATATAATAGCACTTATGAATTTATTCGAGATTAAAACAAATTTATCGAAAGGATTTTTCAATGACAAAATATCTCCAGAAATGTAAGGAATGCGGCAAGTATGGATTAGCAAACCCAGAGTTTAAATGTAGACATTGCGGGGGTCAATTGGTAAATCCTAAGCCTCCCAAATTCTCCCTCACAGATAAATATGCCGATTATAGATTAATTTATTTTAAGGAAGAGTTTAAGAAGCGATTTGAGAAGGATTAAGAAAGATCGATTTTTTCTGCGAATTTTTCGTTCAGCAAAATAATTGCATTTTTATATGGAATGCTGGCAATATCATTTTGATTAAATGGTCCGTAATATTTCAAGTCAATTCCAACGAGAGGCGGAGTTTTTTTCGTAAATCGTATAATTATGTAATTATAATCAATGCTAGGTTCATTCTCCTCCATAATCTCGCTTTCTGATTTAGTTTCATCCTCATGAGTGACCTTATGGACCTCTTTCTCAATTTCAGGTTTGATATCGGATTCTAGTTCGCTTTTTACTTCATCCTGAGTTGGAGCAATTGTTTCAAGAACTAAGTCCTCGTTCTGATAATCTTCAAGAACGGCAAGTTTTTTTAATTTATCATAGCCCTTAATCGATCTTATTAGATTCTGATATAATAGTTTTTCGGGTTCAAGAATATATTCCAAATTTATCTCTTGTAAGGAAAGCGCAGCATTCATGATTTTAACCTTTCGTATTTTTAAAAGATCTTCTAATAAATATTCAAAATTGTACTTATAGGATTTTAATATCTCTTTTTTGATCGGATCATCGTCTTGTAAGGTGATAGCTTTAATTTTATTTACGGAATTTTTATAGGAGTTGAAATCTTCTTGGAAAAGCGGTGTGAGCTCTGCTTGGTCAAACTCAGCTAGCCAATGTTTATAAAGGTTGGTATAATCCTTCTTTAAGTTCATAAGATGCAATTAGTACTATTTGGTATTTATTAAACATGTAATTTCGAAAATAAATGTTATCCAGAAAAGTATTTTTCCGTTAATTACGCAACCTAGATCATTGATACTGGTTCTGCAACTTCCTTGCATAGCAAATAAACTGCAATATGCTTTGGTACCTTGATCTTATCTCCTTGATCATAGGGTCCATAGGTTATGCCTTTGATTTTAGTTGCGGGTACAAACTCTTCCACAATCTTTAAGTTAATTTCAATTCCTTCTTGTTCAAATACAATAGGATCTTTCGATTTATTATTAGCATCCAATGGATTAAACTCCTCTAACTCTTCAATAGAAAGGTCTTGGACTTTAAATCCTGTCCTTCCATGTAGAGTTCCAGGATATCTAATTAGTCTATGAATATCTATTGAAACTGGTTCATCTATATTCGCTCCCACTCTTTTAGCGATTCCCTTCAAGAAAATTTTCCACTTATTAATATCAAAGCCCTCTACTGACCAATCATTTAATTCACTATTTCTAAATGTTTCCAAAAAAGTATCTTTATAATTCAGAAAACTTTTGATATGATTTTTTTTAAATCCGAGATTTAGGAGAAAATGTTCAATAGCCATATCTGATTGTGTTAATAATAACTGAATCTCATTGTTTAACTTTCTTGCCCAACCTAAATTTTTCTGTGATATCCCATAAACAATTCCACTTCGAGTTCTTAACCCTAATAGCTCAAAATTTAAATTTTCCCCCGTTAGGTAATCCACGATTTCTCTCCTTGCTTCACTACTCAGGGGTCTCAAGCTTTCATCCTCCACTTTTAAATGATAACCGCGATGGCCAGAAAATGCGATCATGACTGAATTTTGATCAATTCCAAAATCAGGAATTAGAAAGTTAAATAGCAGTTTTTGTACTTCTTTTTTTGCGATATCTAAGCATTTTTCACAGATCCAACTAATCCTTTTTATTTTTAAACTTCCACATTCTGGACATGCCGGGGGCATCCCCTTTCCATTTTTTAAGCATGATTTACAATACCATCCATCATGATCGTCCTTGCATGGAGTATAAAAGTGATCAACGTCAATATCAACGATTAAATCACAACCCTCATAACCTTTTTTTTCCATATTGGGGATTTCTGGATGCTTATAAAGCGTTCCACTTGAATATACGTGTCTTGGTGCACTGTTAATTATATATTGGTTCAAAGTATCGATATTTTCAAATCCCATATGGCGAAGCATAATGGATTTATCCCAGGGAAGAAACGCAAACTCTCTCTTAGTAAAATCGCTAACTTCGCGTAGATTTGCCTCATTCTTTTTATAATAATCCTTGAAGGTTCTAATTAGAAATTTGATTGGACTCATTTTCTTTTTTATTCGATTCTTTCTGTTTATTTTTCATCATGGATCGCTTAAACTGGTGATATTGCACATAAAATAGAGGATGTTTGATTGCTCTTTGTTCATTATATTTTTTCGACATATATCCTTTTAGGCATAAATGATCATCATATTTGGCGGCTTTACATAGGTTTAATGCTTTTAAAGTATTACATGAATGGGGTGTATAGCCTTTCTTTTTAGCAAATTCTACTTGATACTCGGTTTTTTTCCTATCAAAATCGGGTAAACCTTTAAAAATATCGATAATGGTTTCATTTGGAAAATTTAATGCATGTAAAAAGAATACAAGATATAGGCGTTCAATATGAGTTAAGTTTTGACCCTCTTCTGCTTTAGTCATAATCTCTTTAATGCAAGGGGGAAATAAACCTTGAAACTCTTTTCCCTCTTCGAAATGAATATCGACAGAATATTCAAATTCTTCTTTTTTTAATTCCCATTCATTTAAGATATTGTCATAAATCGATTTAAATTCCTCAAATTTGAAAAATTCTTGCTTTAATTTTTCCAATATATTTTTATCGTCCACATCTTTAATCATAAATTTATGGCGAACATATTCCTGCAGTAATCGCTTGATCTCTCTCTTTTTAAGATAGACATATCCATTTATTAAAGCTTTATGGCAGAGTTTTCTATTATCATCACGTAAATGAATAGAGAGTTTTAAATAATCTTGAAATTGAATTGAAAATCTCGTTTCTAATATTTCTTTTTGTCCTTTATCATATTCCTCCTTAAATCTAACTAAATCACCATAGCGCACATTTAAATTGAGATCTCGGCATATATCATAAAGGTTCGCATCTTCCTTATCATCTAATAATTCTTTATAAGATTGTTTTGAGTAAAGATTCGCAATCCTATTTGCGATGCGTTTGTTGTCTAAAATATATACTAAAATTTTTATGAATACATATAAGTATGCATTTAACTCATCAGCGATAAAATCACTAATCTCTTCTAAATTATCGAAAGCAGCTCTAAATAGATTAAGTATGCGGGATTCATAATCATTTAATTGAAATTTTGAAGAAAATTTATTTAAGAAATCTAAGGGATCCGATAGATCCGAATAAAAATCTTCCAAAGAAGGCAACCATGGATATTGAAATAATAATTCGGGGGATATCTTCAATTATTAAATCTCCTAATGGCATTTCTAGTATATATCTAAATTAAATAGGTAGTATAAATATAGTTAAAGAGTAAATAGAATTTTTATTAATCTGATGAGGTTAAAATTCGTCCATATCATCTTCGTCTTCGAATTCAGCTTCTTCGACCCGGGGCGCTAAGAAATAACTCAATTCTCCTCCTTCAAGAATACCAAATATCATTTTAAGAGGATGATCAGTCTTTAAAGAAATCTCCAATTTTTCGGTAATCGATGAGATTTTTAAGATGTCTTTTAAAAATTTTAAGCTATAGGCTCCCGTCTGAGTTCCAGAAAGATTGCTTTCAATCAAATCGTCAGTTCCAAGATTATATTCCATTTCTCCTATTTGGCCTGTGGAGCTAAAAACTAATCCTTCTTCTTCCTCACTCTTAATGTTCAGAATTTCAGAATAAATATCCGCATCCTTGATCGCCTCTACTAAAATTTCAGCATCAATTACCCAATGCGACGGATATTCTATAGCAAGCAAATTATCCATGGGTATCTCTTCCGTGTCAATGTCCAAAAGCGCAAGTTTGAAGGTTCGAACGCGACTTGCCCCTTCCCTTTGCATTTTAATTTTAATCTGCTGTTCTTTTTCTTTAAATTCTAATTCGATTGAGTCACTGGCAGAACTTCGCTTTAAAATTTTATCTAAATCTTCCAAATTGACGCCAATTTTTGATTCTTTACTACACTCATACTTGTCAAAATCTTCTTTCTTAATTGCTAATTTTAAGAGGCAAATTCTACTTGAATCCATAGCAGTGACCATAAATTGTTTAGGAGTAACTTTAATCTCCGTTTCATCAATGATTCCTGCCAATGTTTCTACGATTCCTTTAAGAATCCGACTATTTTCTAAATATAAGGTAAATGACATAATTTATTTGTTCCTCAATTTATATCTCAAAATGGTTTTATAATAATATTGTTTTATTGACAAGGTTTATAAAATTCCGTATTAGACCTTTAATAATAGTATTTTAGCATTTTAGAATTAATTATTTATAGTCACCTTGAATTTTTAGAAATATATAAACAAAAAATGCTGATTACTATGGAAATAAAACCTGCAATACAGAGAATGATAAAAGATATTAAAGAAGATGATCAGAAAGTACAAATTACCGGATACGTCGATGAAATGGACGATGAAACCTCTTTTTTGCTGCAAGATGGTACAGGAAAGCTTAAAGTTCATGCAGAAAACATGAATTTATCTTATTCCCCGGGTGATCTAGTAAATGTATCAGGGGAACTAGGTTATGGAGAAAATAAAGAACGTGTATTAACTGCGGTAATTATTCAGAATATGGAGGGTCTAAACTTCGAATATTATAAGCAACTCTATGAGATTAAAAAGCAATATCTTAATATGTAAGAATTAAAGTACTAATCAAGAAATTTTTGAACCTCAATGGTATACCCATTTGGATCGACTAAGAAAAAATGGTAAATGTTAAACTTTTCATTCTTTTTAGGAGCTTCTTTAATTTTAACGTCTTTATTTAAAAATTCTTGATGATATTTATCAACATCATCAACAATCAGAGTAATTATAGGACTTTTTTCTTTGAATGTTACAGCCATATGTGAACAAAATCCAATTTTACTTTCATGAGTGATAGAAAATATTTTGCAGATACCTTTCTGATCTTTATATAAGGGCATTTTTAAAATATTTTGATGGAATTCTGAAGTGCTTTCCATATTTTCTGTTCCTAAAAATAAAATAAACTGATTATACAAATTTCTTATTCACCTTTTAATATTTTTAATAAAAATTTAAATACTTAAAAATTTTTACGGTAAATTACGTTCTATTCACGTCAACAGCCTTCTAAATCGAAAAGCTTTTTAGATATTATGCTTTTGCTTTTATAACTACACTCGTTTACAAAAAGGTCTTGAATTTGGTTGATTTTTGTCCCGAATGCTCTAATCTCCTCCGAAAACGTACCATGGATGGAGAAGCATTTCTCGTATGTCGCTGTGGATACAGTAGAAAAATCGAAGATAATGAAATTGATTTAGAAAAAGATGCTTTGAAGAAGAAAAAAGCATTGGAAAAGAATTTAATTATTTTATCAGATGAAGATAAAATAACTGTTAACCCTATCGTGGATAAATACTGTCCTAAGTGTGGTCATAAGGAGGCAGAGGCTTGGCAAGAACAAACAAGGAGTGCAGATGAAGCTAGTACTTCTTTTTTTCGTTGTTTAAAGTGCAAACATACCTGGCGCGAATATTAGGCATTTTTCGCTACTTATTTTTACCCAAAATGTAATATTCTTGTATTATCTAGAAATATACAAATCATCGTGAAAGAGGGGTTTCACGAATAAATTCTAAATTGCTAAAGTAAACCAAAAAACAGTTAGGATAATACTTCTAAAATTTTAGTTAAGATACGTGCTTTACCACCAGTGGATTGAAGAAGTGTTTTTCCACAGACTAAACATTCCACATCGGTTGCCGAACAACCAAATACAATTTGTTGGTTTCCACAATTTAAACATTTTACTCGTAAAAATCTGCTTTTTGGTTGTGGGATTAATTCTATTACTTTTTTTTTATGAGTCATCTATATTTCCTCAATTAAACTTCTTGTATCTCAAACTTTTTTACACGATAAGCTTTGGCATATTGTTTCTTCTTACACTCGCTACACTCTAATACGGGCAAAGTTTTCTTGTTAATCTTCGCATTCTTGTGAAAAATCTCCTTAGGAAACGAACCATAGCCTTTTTTTTTCCTTTCTACTCGCCTACGGCCGTGATTCATTGATCTTTCTTTCCCTTTTTTATAAACAGACACAATATGTTTTGTGTGTTTTCGGCAATTAGGGCAATATCTATTTACTGTTCGGGGATACTTCATGTTCAACACACCAAATTCTTATTGAATAGTGTAATTAATTATTCCTAAATTTTAAATTTTATTAGTCTTGAAACATTCTTTCTATTTTTTA
>Ga0180433_10010872_pt1 | contig 10882 bp, 8 predicted proteins | sample SS_ome_8_FD_132980 | JGI IMG/M metagenome (GOLD analysis project Ga0180433, IMG submission 132980) | Hypersaline lake sediment archaeal communities from the Salton Sea, California, USA - SS_1_D_1 metaG | ecosystem: Environmental > Aquatic > Non-marine Saline and Alkaline > Hypersaline > Sediment...
CAATCGCACGAAAAAGAGTATGTCGTCCGCACCGACCAACCGATTGAGCGCGAAATGCTTGAAGACTTTAAGCGCGGCCTAAAAATTAACGGAGTAAGGTTACGGCCCGTTCGTTCAAAAAATATCCAAGATTATCAGGTAAATCTAATTTTAAAGCAGGGAATCAATCGTCAAATTCGGAGAATGTTCGAAAAATACGGAATTAATATCGTATTTTTAAAAAGGATCCGAATAGACAAATACAAACTCGGCAACCTTAACCCGGGTAAATATAAAAAAGTTAGTAAATGAAAATAACGATAATAATTGTCAGCTGGAACGTTAAAGAACTCCTTCAAAAATGCTTGAAAAGCATTTTTGATTACACGAAAGACGTTAATTTTGAAGTATATGTCGTTGACAATAATTCCTCGGACGATACCGTTGATATGGTGGAAAAAAATTTTCCCCAAGTAAAGCTTATCGCCAATGATTATAACGCCGGCTTTGCCAAAGCCAACAACCAGCCCTTTGCTAAAAGTGTGGGGGAAGAGGTGCTTTTCATGAATCCGGACATGGAATTCACGGAGAACAGTATTAAAATAATGCACGAATTCCTTAATCGGCACCCAAAAACCGATATCGCGACATGCGGACTTAAATACCCTGACAGCGAACGCCAATATAATATCAAGCGCTTGCCCTCGTTTCTTTCCCAACTTCTTATCCTGTTAAAACTCCACCACCTCTTTTATTTTTTGCCGACACTGCAACGCTATCTTGCCAAAGATTTCAATTATAATACCGAATCAGAAGTTGAAAACATTATGGGTGCTTTTGTTTACGCACGTACTGAAAAATTTATTGAAATCGGAAAATGGAACGAGGATTATTGGCTTTGGTGGGAGGATGTTGACCTCTGCAAAAAGGCAAAGGACTGCGGATTGACCATTATGTACACCCCGGATACATCGGTAATTCATCATGAGGGTAAAAGTTTTGCGCAAGTCGCGAGCGTGCCCAAACAAAAACGCTTTATTATCGGCATGCTTACTTACTTCAAAAAACACCATCCTTATTGGCAGTACCTGGTTCTTAAAGCCCTTTCCCCGATTAGCGTCGGCCTCGCCCAAATTTCCCAATTATTAAAAATAAAACCCCGCCCGCAATCGCGTGTCTGAATCGAGTATGGATTTGCGAACAATAAAAAACACCCTACTGTACATCCTCGCTGTCGAAGTCGTTTCTTTCAGCGTTTTTTATATACCCGGCGCCGAAAATTTAGCTTTTTTAATCGCCGCAATCGCATTTCTAATAATTGCTCTTTACCGTCTTCGCTGGGCGTTAATGATTGCGATTGGCGAGGTTTTCATCGGTGGATTCGGCTATCTTTTGTTTTATGAATTCGGCGGTATCAAGATATCGATCCGTATTCTATTCTTTATCGTCCTCCTCGCCCTATGGCTTGTTTATCTGTTTAACGAACGCGGCCGGACTGAATTCCTTAAATCCCGTTTCAAAATTCCTTACCTAATCTTTTTTGCCTGCCTAGCCATCGGTCTCATTACGGCAATTATCAATAAAAATGGATTTTCCAATATTTTCTTTGACTTCAACGCCTGGATTTTCTTTTTCTACCTGCTTATTCTTTATGATTTTTTAAAAAAAGAAAATATCTGGATTGAAATATGGAATATTGGCATTGCCTGTTTCGCTTGGCTCGGGCTAAAAACAATGTTTGTTTTGTATATTTTTTCGCACGGAATTGAGGGGTTTCTTTGGCCCCTCTATTTTTGGATTCGCGACACGCGGATCGGAGAGATAACCCTCATGGCTTCGAATATTTACCGCGTATTTCTTCAGTCTCAAATATACAGCCTGATCGGACTCGGAATATTCGCTACCTTCCTGCTCATTGGCTGGTCTCGGCTCAAAAGACTTGAAAAAAAATTATTGTTTTTAATGCTTATCCTCGGCACAGCAACCGTTTTAATCAGCCTTTCAAGAAGTTTTTGGGCCGGAGCACTGGCCGTGCTTCCTTTATTAATCGTTTTTGTAATTATTGACCGCGTTTCGTTTGCAAAATTCGCCTATCGTTCGCTCATCGGCTTTTTGGCGGCTGTCTTTGCCCTGGGGTTAATTTTCATTGTTGTAAATTTCCCGATTCCGGAACCAACCGGCGGATCCCTCGGCAGTCTCATTAGTGAAAGATCCAATATTAGCGATGAGGCGGCCGCATCAAGCCGATGGAACCTTCTGCCCGCGCTCTGGCAGGGGATAGAAAGCCAACCTGTTTTAGGAAGCGGCTTTGGCGCAACAATAACTTACAAAACAATGGACCCCCGAATACTTGAGGAAAATCCGACCGGCATGTACACGACCTATGCTTTTGAATGGGGGCTTTTAGATATCTGGTACAAAATTGGAATAATCGGCATGTTTTCATATTTTGCCGTGCTTCTCAGTCTGGCATATGCTGGAATTAAAACACATCTTACGAAACGCCGACCGATTATGCCGCTCGCCCTTGTTGCCGGACTGATTATTCTGTTTGTTGCGAATTTCTTTACCCCTTACCTGAATCATCCGCTCGGTATAATGTACATTATCCTGACGACCGTTTATCTTGATAAAAAATAAATAAAAAAACAGCCGAAAAACCCTATCGACTGTTTTTTATTTTTAATCGAGACTTGTTTTGTAAAATTCTTTATGTCCGTTTAAAAATTCTTTAATTAACGCCGGCCTCTTTCCTTCCATCTGCACTTCAATTAAACGAATGCTGCCGTTTCCGCAACCGACTAAATCGCCGGCGGTTTTTCCCGGAGAAATAATATCTTCATCAGGCCCAAGCTCAGCTTTGGTAACTTTGATTTTTTTACCCTTCCAAGTAAAGTATGTGCCTGGCCAGGGATTAAAAGCGCGTATTTGACGCATAATAGTTTCCGCGCTCTGATTCCAGTCCAGTCTTGCATCAACCCTTTTTAAAAAGGGGGAGTAAGTCGCCTCGTTGTGATTTTGCTCCCTTGGTGTCAACTTGCCTCCAATATATTTTAACAAGACATCGGATACATTCTTGGCCGCAAGTAGGGCAAGTTCTTGCGTTAGAGCGCCGGCGGTGACGTTGGAATTAATATTATATTCGATTTGTTTGATTATCGGGCCATGGTCGATCTTCTCGTCCATTAGCATGTAACTTACGCCCGTAACTTCGTCGCCCGACAAAATCGCGCTGACAATCGGCGCCGGACCGCGGTGACGTGGGAGCAGCGAGGGGTGTATATTGACAAAGCCGTATTTTGAAATTGATAAAATTTCTTTGGGCAATATTTCGCTATAAGCGAAAACCACGACTAAATCGGGTGAAATGAGGCGCAATTGACTTATGGTATTCTCGTCAATGCGCTCCGGCTGGTAAACCGGAATATCGTACTTCTGTGCGTGAACCTTTACCGGAGTCGGCATTGGCTCTGAATGGCGCCCGACCGGACGATCTGGTTGTGTATACGCGCCGACAATTTCAAAATGCCTGTCGTTTATTAATGCTTCAAAAACCGGCAGTGTTATTGCCGGTGTTCCCATAAATATAGTTTTAATCGGAGAATGGGGCATTTTTACATTTTAGGCGGTTCGGAAAGATCTTCCGCCTTATCAATAAATAATATGCCGTCCAAATGATCAATTTCATGCTGTAAAACCACGGCCATCATATCCTTGGCTCTGATTTTAATTTTATTGCCGTCGCGATCAAGGGCGCTAACACTAACGGCGGAATGCCGTTTAACCCGGCCCCAAACGCCGGGAATCGAAAGGCATCCTTCCTCAACTTCAATTTTTCCCCAAGACTTTCGATAAAGGGTGGGGTTAATAAAAACAAGCGGCTTTTTTCCGTCAGCCACAACGATTATTCTTAAATTTTTTGCCACCTGTGGCGCCGCAAGGCCGATTCCGTCCTTAGCGTACATCGTCTCAATCATGTCATCGATAAAATTCTGGCATTCGGTCATTGGAATATATTTCTTTTTGACCGGAGAGCTCTTTTTCCTGAGATAGGCGCTCGGATTGGTGACAATATTTAACACCGTCATATTTTAAGTAAGTATATATTCGGGATCCACGTCAATAATTATACCATTTGGCAGTTGATTTAGAAAATTAATATTTTCAATTGGGTCTATTTTTAAGGTTATTAAGAAACGAAACTGATTCCTGATTTTTTCCGGAGACGAGCGGTAGGGGCCCATCATCTCAATGCCTTTATCAACGCCTAACTTTTTTAAAAGGAGGCTTGTCTCTTCAATCATCTTTGCGGCAACGAGCTGGTCTTGGTTTTGCGCAATAAGCTTCACTAATTTTCGAAAAGGCGGATAACAGAATTTTTTACGCGCCTCAAGTTCATCGCTAAAAAAATTATCCATGTCGCCGATATCCGTTAAAACTTTATTGTTCGGACGCTTTGTTTGGATAATGAGCCTTGTACCCAAAATATCGGCCAAACACGCTATTTTGCGCAGCTCCTGCCATGCTCTTTCAGTTGATCGATAATCAGGTATGTTGAAAAGATTGTCAGCGTTGACAACGCCGATAACTCCGACACCCAAATCGGCGGTAAGCTGCGTTTCATAATCCTTTAAAATCAGGTTGGTGCCGAAAATAATGTCATAATCAGCAAGTCGTATTTTATCTTCCGAAATTACGTCGCGGTCAAGACGCAATATCCTGTATTTACTGAACAAATTTTTGATTTCTTTTTCAAGTTTTTCTGTGCCGGCACCGATCATTTTAATTTCAGCGCCATGGCATTCCGGGCAGTGCAGCAGCATCTCTGCCGTCCGCGCGCAATGATGGCAAATCAATCTGTTTTTATGTGCAATATAGGGCAGCTGGCAATCCGGGCAGGTCGCCGTATAGCCGCAATCGCGGCAGGTTACGCTTGTCGCATAACCGCGGCGGTTAAAAAACAATAGCACTTTTTGGCCTTTTTGTAAAGCCTCGCGAACCGAGTTCTCCAATGTGTGGGAAAAAAGCGAAAAGTTAAATTTGCGCCGTTCATCCTCAATATCAACCACGTCCGTGGCTGGACTGGGCTGACGACTAGCGAATATCGGCCAGGAATTTTGCTTAAAGTTATGCCAGGTAATAAGTCGCGGCGCCTTTGTAGCGAAAATGAGATTGATTTTTTTATTTTTATAAATTTCAAAAGCAATGCGCCGAGCGTCATAACGCGGGTTCTGATCGTATTGCTTATAATCCGCCATCTCCTCATCATTGACAAAAATCGAAGCCAATTTTTTAGCAGGAGTTAGTATGCCGGCACGGGTTACGATAAGGATTCGTTTGCGGCCTTCGACAAAGCTCAGCCAGTTTGTCCAGTACTCAGTTTTAGATAACGCGCTGTGCACCATCGCCACATTGCTTGGGTAATACTCGGACAAAAAAGTATAAGTTGTCAGCATCGAAGAAATTTGCGGTTCAAGAATCAGCACCTGGCTATCCTCGGAAAGTGATTCGACGTGATCTTTGATTGACGAAAGAAGAACCGCGCGGTCAGAATACACGCAGAGTGCCGGTTCTTGTCGCAACTCTGTCAGCGGAAAGCCTCCCGGACGATAAATAAAGCTTGCGGCAGTTGTGTCAGAATGCCTGAAAGATGCCGATCGGCGGGGGGTTTCCGGCATTAACGCGTTCAATGCAGCTGATTTTGATATTAAATAATGATCCGATATAAACCGCAGAACGTTCATGTCCGACTCGCTAAAAGGCGGAAAGGGGAGCACGGTGCTTTTAATCGGTCTGATGTTCTTGAAGGCCGTGTCGTTTTTGAGACGATAAACTAATCCGACAACATTTTTACCGCGTAAATCTACATTAACTAAAAAACCGGGTTTAATTACCGGCTTTAGCTCGGAAGGAACTTCATAATCGAAAAAGTCTGCCTCCTGCGGAAGTCTGCACTTGGGGATTACCTCAGCGTACATATCATTTAATTTTAAAATGGCACGTCAGATAGCCAACACCGAATGGTGATTCGTAAGAAAGGATTTCGGGCTTATAATCAATGCCGTCTAAAGCGCCGGCAAGCACAAGCAGTGGCTTAAGAGCGCACTGGTTCGCCGATTCAGCCATTCGTGTGTCAATATTTCTGATGCCGCGCATGTCATTTTTATCAATAAAACCTTTGAGGCAGTCATCGAACTTTTGTCCGTTTTCCGTATATCCGGCCGGTGAATCTGTAGAAAGTGAATGCGAAAGATCTCCGGAAGCGATGAGCGCGACACGCTTATTCGTATCGATTAAAAAATCTTTTAGTTCAAGGCCGAATTTATAATGAGCCTCAAAATCTTCACCTGATTGAGTTAAGGGCACGATTTTAACTGTCTTAGAATGGACTGTCAGCATATCCAGGGGGATGAGCGTCCCATGGTCCAGTTTCTCGCAGGTATCAAGTGTTATGCTAACGCCGCTGCGGCGCATATGCCTCTGCAAGCGGTCGATTAGCTGATAATCGGCCTTAAACTCACGTTTTGTGGCGAAATCACCGAATTCCTCATATCCGCCGAAGTAACGATCGCATAAATTAATTGATACCGCGTCTTCATAAACGGCGCCGTGTGGACTAATTACTACCGCCGCCTCTGGTTTGGCGGAATAAAAAATTTTTTCCAAATATTCGTAAGCCTTGATTGTTTCTTGAAGTTTTGCCGTATTTTCTTTGCCAACGCTCGGGATAATAAGTGGGGGATGGGGGCAAAACGAGGCGAATACAATCATATTAATTTCCGGCGGTCTCAACGTCTCCGGATAAAAGATAAAGCGGTTCGCCGATTTCATGCAGTGAAAGCGCCTTATCGGTGGTTTCAATAATATTCTGCCATTTGTAGCCCATGCCCTCAAACACATCCGCCGATGGGATCGGCCGTCTTAAACCTTCAGAAATCACATAAACGCTCGGCTGCCCAAAAGCCTTAACCAGGGTGCCGTCCTGAAAACCGATCGGATCCATTGTTTGGTACTTATCAAGTTCTTCGGGGCTCACCTGTGTAATAATATATTTTGAATATCCGGACTTCATTATTTCTTTTGACCAAATCGGATACTTCTCGGCGTTTTGTACGTAATAAACTCCACCGGTTAATTTATTTTGAAGAAGCGCTCCCTGCGGATAAACGCTTACAAGAGTTATTGGTTCGCCCAGATCGTATAGGTTAATATCGCTCCACTCAACTTCGATTATCTCATCCGGATTAAAGCCAATTGTTTTAAATGTATCCCACGAGTCTATGCCGCGCAATTGATCTCCGTCAAGTAAAAAAACCGTGCCGCGTGGCGAACGGAGCAGGGAATAGTCGGGAAATTTTATCGGCCGGCCGGTTTCATATCTATCCAAATCGCTTTTTGAAACCGGAATGACGCGGCTTGAGTCATAACGAGACATCAGCGCGGCCATTGAATGAAACGGCCGCTTCTGGCCATGCTGAATAAGCCAGATTCCGGGCTCGCCAATCGCTTGAACAAGTGAACCATTTGGATAAAGCTGAGTAAACCAGCGTTGCCAGATTGACCAAAGATTGCGATTGCCGTGAATGTGCGGATTGTACGTATAATTTGCCGCGGTCGCATTGTTATAAGGCGTAACAATTTCACCGTCTATCTCGATGGCAATGCCCGGACCATACCCAATGCCCGTTTGTCCGGTCTCATGCAAATCCACGAGATAACCTTCAATAAACTGCATTGCCGATGAACGAATCTGCTTGGCAAACCCTTTCCAGCGCTGTATCTGTTCGTCATAATGCGTACAGCTGTCGCACACGCCGTAACCGGCGGCCCAGTCAAGCTGGCTTTGCTTGGGAGTGGGATCTTCAACCAGACTCTGCTCTTTTTGTATCAGGGCTAGTAAAAATTTCGGACTGATAAAATAGGTATTCGCTATTCGGTAAATAATATCGGCCGCCTTACGAATAACGCCGTCGGTGTCTTCGCATTCGTATTGGGCAAGATAGCTCCCTTTGCGCTCCAGGAACCGCTGTATTTCATCGGCAGACATTGAGGAGTAATCAGTAAGGTCTTCGTCGCTGATCACATAATTGGGATTGAATTCAGCGGCAAAACCAGGGAATAATGGAACGGCGAAAAAAGTAAAAATTACAATAAAATATAGGATTTTTTTAATCTTTGGCATACGAAAATAAGTTAAAAATTTACAACGATATTATAGCAAAATTACCTTTTTTTAGCAATAAAAAAGCCCTGTCATCAGGGCAAGTCCGGGCGGGCTAGAGGAATATGTACTCGGGAACATCCTTGCGGTCGGTCCGCTTGTAAGTCATGCCGGAAATTCCCGCAATCAAACTGACGAATCTTTCAAAATCCTCGTCCTCCCAATCGGCGATCATCTGGTTGACCGCCATAAGATCCTCTCCTTCAAAAAAGAGCGGCGCGCCTTTGCGGCTGATCCGGAATCCCTTGCCCCGACCGGGGTTAACCGGATCCGCCTCGATAGTGATGGAATCGCCGTATTCAAGAGATGTCTTTTTCCTGCCTTTACGGTCGAGCGTCAATCTTGATGCGTCCATTTTCTACCTCCTTGTACAAGAATCTATCATAAAAAAATATCTTCGTCAATATAAGTCAATATAAAAAGAAGCGCACCGAGCGCTCCTTTTTTACATGAGTTATTTAAAAGCAACTTTGCCTTTGCCGTCGATATCAATTTTAACCGTTTGATCTTCCTTGATATTGCCCTTAATAATTTCCAGCGCCAGAGGGTTCAGGATTTCGTTTTGAATAATGCGCTTAAGGGGGCGGGCGCCGAATGCCGGATCATAGCCTTTTTGCGCCAGATATTTTTTTGCTTTGGGCGTCACCTCAATTTCAATATGTCGCAAATTCAGCCTGTTTTTTACAACAGCAAGCTGCAGATCAACGATTGAGGCGATATCGGCAGGGGAGAGGGCGTGGAAAATGATCACATCATCAACACGGTTCAAAAATTCAGGTTTGAAATTTTCCGCCAGCATCTCCATGACGCTCGCTTTCATATCGAGGTATTGCTGTTTCTCACCCTTTGTCGCTGCGTCCTCAAAGCCGATCTTTCCTTTTTTCGAAGAGATGTTAAGAATCGCCTCTGAACCGATATTGGATGTCATGATAATCACGGCGTTCTTAAAATTCGCGGTTCGGCCCTTGGAATCGGTCAAACGACCGTCATCTAAAATTTGGAGGAGAATATTGAATACATCCGGGTGAGCTTTTTCTATTTCGTCAAAAAGTATCACCGAATAAGGACGTCGGCGGATAATGTCGGTAAGCTGGCCGCCTTCTTCATGGCCGACATAGCCGGGCGGGGAGCCAACCATCTTGGAAACGCTGTGCTTTTCCATGTATTCAGACATATCAAGGCGAACAAGGGCGTCCGCGTCGTTAAAAAGGAATTCCGCCAACGCGCGGCCGAGCTCGGTTTTGCCGACACCGGTCGGTCCGAGAAAAATAAATGAGCCAATCGGCCGGTTTTCTTCGCCAATGCCGGCGCGTGACCGACGGATCGCGTTGGAAACCGCGACAATCGCTTCATGCTGTCCGATAACGCGTTTCCCAAGCTCGTCTTCCAGGCGTACCAATTTTTCCGCCTCGGTTTCAAGCATCTTTGAAACCGGGATACCGGTCCAGCGCGAAATCACCTGAGCGATATCCTCTTCGGTTACCTCTTCTTTTAAAAGATCGCGGTCTTTCTGCAAATCGCGCAAATGCTTTTCCTCTTCCGTAATCTGCTTTTCAAGTCTTGGTATTTCATCATAGCGAATTCGGGCAACCGCCTCAAGATCTCCTTTGCGCTCATTGATATCGGATTGCTGTTTTAATTTATCAAGCTCTTTTTTAAATTCGCGAAGTTTTTGAATGACATCTTTTTCCGATTTCCAGGCTAACTCCAGTTCCGAACTTTTTTCTTTTGTTTCTGCCAAATCCTTTTCAAGTTCGGCCAAGCGTTCTTTGGACCGCTTATCCTTCTCCTTCGCAAGGGCCCGTTTTTCTATCTCTAATTTAATAATTTCGCGTTTATACGCGTCCAAATCCTCGGGCATTGAATCAATCTGCATTCGAAGCGCTGACCCGGCTTCATCAATCAAATCCACCGCCTTATCGGGCAAAAAACGATCGGTAATATAACGGTCGGAAAGCTCGGCCGCGGCAACGATTGCCGGATCGGTAATTCTGATTCCATGATGAACCTCGTACTTTTCCTTAATGCCGCGCAGAATCGCGATCGTATCCTCAACCGTTGGTTCATTAACAAAAACTGGCTGGAAGCGTCTTTCCAAGGCCTGGTCTTTTTCAATATGTTTTTGATATTCCTTTAAAGTCGTTGCGCCGATCGCCTTTAGCTCGCCGCGCGCCAATGCCGGCTTAAGCATATTCGAAGCGTCAAGCGGCGATCCGTCCGAAGTGCCGGCGCCAACAAGCGTGTGAAGCTCATCCATAAACAATATAATTTTGCCGTCTGAATCTTTAACTTCTTTGATTAGAGCCTTTAAACGATCTTCGAACTCACCGCGGAATTTCGTTCCCGCGACCATCGCTCCCAGATCAAGCGAAACAACCTCCTTGTCTTTCAGACTTTCTGGTATGTCGCCGCTCACGATTCGTTGTGCCAAACCCTCAACAATCGCCGTTTTGCCGGTTCCGGCCTCACCGATTAGCACCGGATTATTTTTTGTGCGGCGGGAAAGTACTTGCATGATGCGGCGTATTTCGGTGTCGCGGCCGATAATTGGGTCAAGTTTTTCTTGACGAGCCATTTGGGTTAGATTAGTGCAGTATTTTTCAATCGCCTGAAACTTAGACTCTGGCTCGGGGCTGTCAACCTTCTGGCTTCCGCGAACTTCTTTCAACGCCTTTAACACGG
>Ga0180433_10010873_pt1 | contig 10882 bp, 8 predicted proteins | sample SS_ome_8_FD_132980 | JGI IMG/M metagenome (GOLD analysis project Ga0180433, IMG submission 132980) | Hypersaline lake sediment archaeal communities from the Salton Sea, California, USA - SS_1_D_1 metaG | ecosystem: Environmental > Aquatic > Non-marine Saline and Alkaline > Hypersaline > Sediment...
CACTTCGGCATCCCTGAGATCGTAGCCTATATCTCCTCGGTCATGACCCTCGAACCGGGCGATCTGATCGCGACCGGCACCCCGGAGGGAGTCGGGCCGCTCCATGACGGAGATACCGTGGTGGTCGAGATCCCCGGCCTCGGTATCCTGACCAATCCGGTCCGCAGCTCTCTCTGAACCGGGATGATCCACGCCGCCGCCCTGCTCGGGGTTCTCGTCATCTCCTTCTCGGCCGTGTTCGTGCGCCTGGCCGATGTCTCGCCGACGACCGCCGCCTTCTTCCGGATGGCGTATGCCGTGCCGGTACTCTTCCTGCTCTGGATCGTGCGCCGGCAGCGCGATACCCGGAGCCGTTCCGAACGCCTGCTGGCGCTGGCCGCCGGCCTGGTTCTCTCCTGTGACCTGAGTGTCTGGCATCTCTCGATCGCGTGGATCGGAGCCGGGCTCTCGACCGTGCTGGCCAATATCCAGGTGCTCTTCGTCGGCGGAGTGAGCTGGCTGCTCTTCGGCGAGAAACCGAGCCGGACCGCCCTGGCCGTGATCCCTCTGATCCTGGCCGGCGTGGCCCTCGGATCGGGTCTCGGCCGTCCCGGGGCCTACGGTCTGCACCCGGTCGGCGGAGCCCTGCTCGGGGCCCTGACCGGACTGCTCTATGCGACTTTCCTCGTGCTCTTCCGCACGTCCAACCGCCGCCGGGTCCCGCCCGAGGGGCCGCTGCTCGACGCCTCGCTCGGGGCCATGCTCGGCTGTCTCGCGGTCGGGCTGCTCGATCCCGGCTTCTCGTTCGTACCTTCATGGCCGGCTCACGGCTGGCTGCTGGCCCTGGCGCTCCTGCCCCAGGTGCTGGGCTGGCTCCTGATCTCGATCGCTCTGCCCCGGCTGCCGGCCCTGGAGACCTCGGTGATGTTGCTCGGACAGCCCGTTCTGACGATGTTCTGGGGAGTGGTCATCTTCGCCGAGTACCTCTCGGGGTGGCAGTGGGGGGGGGTGGCGGCCGTGCTCGGCGGTCTCGCCGTGCTCCTGGTACGCGGCACTGCAGTCGGACCGGAACGTTATCCGGAACGGCTACGGGAACCAGAACGGGCGCCCGGGTTGGCGCCGGATCAGGATCCAGGACAGGAACCGGAACGAAACACGGATTGACCCACAGGAGGAACCATGTTTGATCATCGTCTCCGGGCCCTGGCCCTTCTCGTCGCCCTGCTCCCGGCCTGCAGTGAAACTGTTTCGATGAGCGATCGTCCCGCCGATGATCTGCTCGCACGCTCCGATCTGCAGCTCATCGTGGATCTGCAGACACTGCGGGATGCGACCGCCCTGAGCCCCTTCCTGAACGATCCCGATCCGGCGGTGCGCAGCCGGGCCGCCTTCGCCCTGGCCAGTGTCCAGGCTCCCGCGGCTCTGCCCGCCCTGCTTCGCCTTCTCTCTGACGACGTACGCAGTGTGCGGGCCGAAGCTGCTTTCGCCGTGGGGCAGCTCGGCGATTCCACCGCCGCTCCGGTGCTCCTGCAGCTGCTCGAGAACGAGGGCGATCCGGTGGTGCTGAGCCGCTGCCTCGAAGCTCTGGGCAAGTGCGGCGGACATGATGCCCTGCACCGGCTCAGCGAAGTCGCCTGGACTCCCGGACTGCTCCCCGATCTGGCCCTGGCGGTCGCCCGTTTCGGCATGCGCGGCATTTTCTCGGACGAAACACGTGCGTTCCTTTTCGAGTCTCTGACAGCCGATGATCCCGAACTGCGTCGCAGCGCTGCCTACTTCTTCGGCCGGATGGGGGACACCGGAATCTGGCAGGCGGAAGCCGCAGAGGTGCGCCGGGCCCTCGACCTGCTGGGTGCCGATGATCCGGCCGCGCTCTACCTGGTGCAGGGTCTGGGGCGGCTGGGGGCGGAAGAGGACGCCGACCGGCTGCTGGCGGCGCTGACCCGGGCCGCCGACTGGCGGGTCCGATCGAATGCTGCCGCAGCCCTCGGATCCTTTACCGACAGCGAACGGATCCGCCGCACCCTGCTGACCACCTGTGACGATCCCTCCCGCCACGTCGGTATCTCGGCGGCCCGTTCCCTGGCTGGAGCCGTCGACGTGATGTCGGCGGCTGAGATCGAGAGCCTGGCCGACCGGGTCGAGGCCGGTCACGATCCCTGGCAGGTTGCAGCCGAATGGCTGCGTCAACTCGTGGCAGCCGATCGCTCCGACGTCGTCGAACGCTGGCTCGAAAACCAGCCTGAGGAAAACGAGACGGCCCGCGCCCGGGCCGAGAACGCCCTGAACCCGCCCACTCGCAGGCCTCCCCGCCGGACAGGAGGGGAAGAAGAAATCCCGGATGAGGCCGGCCCGCCGCCGGCGCCGCCGCTCGACTGGACGTACCTGGCCGGACTCGGTCCCCGTCCCCGGTTCGAGCTCGAAACCGAAAAGGGAACCATCACCCTGGAACTGCTGACCGAGGAGGCTCCTCTGACGGTGCAGACGTTTGCCCGCCTGGCCGAAGGCGGGTACTACGACGGAATCGCTTTCCACCGGGTGGTGGCGAATTTCGTGGTGCAGGGGGGCGATACCGGAGAACGCGATCCCGCCTCCGCGCCGCCCGATCCCCTGCGCAGCGAATTCACCCGCCTCCCCTTTCGGCGGGGAGTGATCGGGGTGGCGAGTTCGGGCAAGGATACCGAGGGTTCGCAGTATTTCATCACCCACAGCATGCAGCCGCACCTCGACGGCCGCTACACGGCCTTCGGATATGTCATTGAGGGAATGGATGTCACGGATACACTGTATGAGGGTGACCGCGTCGTTGCAGCCCGGATCGTGCCGGGCCGATCGCGACAGTGAGAGGCACTTTGACAGAAGGACCAGATGATGAGATCCAGATCACGCACGATGGCCGGAGTTGTACTGTTCGCTTTCATCCTCCCGCTGATGGTCGGCTGCGGCCGGGGAGGGGAGATGGGGGAGGGCGAGATGTCGATCCGTGAACGCGTGGAGCAGTACGTTACGTTCCGTCTGGAAACCGACCTGGACGATTTGAGCGCCAACCAGCGCCGGATGCTCCCCCTGCTCGTCGCCGCCGCCGAAGAGATGGACGACATCTTCTGGCAGCAGGCGTACGGCCCCCGCGACGACATCATGAACGGGGTGCGCGACCGGCATCTGCAGGCCTATCTCGACATCAATTACGGGCCCTGGGACCGGCTGGCGGGAGACGAACCCTTCATGGAAGGGTTCGGAGAGAAACCGCGCGGGGCGCAGTTTTATCCCGAAGACATGACCCGGGAGGAGTTCGAAGCGGCAGCTGAAGCCGATCCTGCTCTGCAGAGCCTCTACACGGTCGTGCGCCGGAACGCTGACGGCTCTCTGCAGGCCGTTCCCTACCATGAGGTCTGGCCCGAACAGACCGAGCGGGCGGCCCGCCTGCTGCGCGAAGCAGCCGCCCTGGCTGACGATCCCGGATTCCGCCGCTATCTCGAACTGCGGGCCGACGCCCTCGAGACCGACGAGTACCAGGCCAGCGATTTCGCCTGGATGGATATGAAGGACAACCGTATCGACCTCGTGATCGGGCCGATCGAAACCTACGAAGACCAGCTCTTCGGCGCCAAGGCCGCGCACGAGGCCTTCGTCCTGATCAAGGACATGGAGTGGAGCGAGAGGCTGGCGCGCTACACCGCCCTGCTCCCGGCGCTGCAGCAGGCCCTGCCGGTGGATCCGCGGTACAGGCAGGAGACGCCGGGCCGGGACAGCGATCTGAACGCCTACGATGCGGTCTACTATGCGGGCGATGCCAATGCCGGTTCGAAGACGATCGCCATCAACCTGCCCAACGACCCGGTGGTGCAGCTGCAGAAGGGGGCCCGGCGCCTCCAGCTCAAGAACGCCATGCGGGCCAAGTTCGAGATGATCCTGGTGCCGATCGTGGAGCTGCTCATCAATCCGGAGCAGGGCTCCAACGTGACCTTCGATGCCTTTTTCACCAACACCATGTTCCACGAGGTCGCCCACGGCCTGGGGATCAAGAACACGCTGACCGGGCGGGGGACCGTGCGCGAAGCCCTGCAGGATCTGGCCTCCTCGCTCGAGGAGGGCAAGGCCGATATTGTCGGGCTCTGGGCTGTGACCCGGCTGCACGAGGCCGGCGAGATGGGCGAGGCCGATCTCTTCGACAACTACGTGACCTTCATCGCGGGGATCTTCCGTTCGATCCGTTTCGGCGCTTCGAGCGCACACGGGCGGGCCAACCTGGCCCGGTTCTCCTTTTTCCGCGAACGGGGAGCCTTCACCCGCGATGAGGCGACCGGCACGTACACCATCGACTTCGAGCGCGCCCGGGCGGCCACCGAAGAACTCGCCCGGCGCATTCTCACCATTCAGGGTGACGGCGATTACGAGGCGGCCGAGGCCTTCATGAACCGCTACAGGGTCATGGACCCCGATCTGGAGGCCGATCTCGATCGCCTGGCCGGGGCGGGGATCCCGGTCGATATCGTCTTCGAACAGGGACTCGGTGTCCTCGGTCTCGAGCGCTGATCACGCTGATGTCGTGTACCTGAACCCGGGTCCGTCGTGCGTGCGACCTCTGGATCCCGGCCATGAAAAGGAACTGCCAAATGCGCAAGAGTGCCTGCCTGCTGATTCTGCCGCTCCTTCTCCAGCTCCCGGCCGGCAACCGTGAGGTCGAGGCCCAGGAGAAGGTCTGGAAGGACGTCGCCGAGTTCAGTTACGTCGTGACCGGCGGGAACGCCGTCTCGGCCACCCTCGGCTTCACCAACAAGCTCACCTGGGACCTGGGCTCGACCGCGCTCGAACTCACCGTGGGTGCCCTGCGGGCAGAGAGCACGACGCTGGAGAGAGTCGTCACGAGTGCCGGTCCGCCGCCGGTGGTGAGCGAGGTCTCCGATACCCGGCTCACCGCCGAGAGCTATCGGGCCGGACTTGCCCTCGATCGCGATCTGTCGGAGAAGATGTTCCTCTATGCCGCGGCGGGCTGGAAACGGAACCGTTTCTCCGGTATCGAAAACCAGTTCTCGGCTGCCGGCGGGATCGGCAGCACCTGGATCGACGAGGATCATCACTCCTTCAAGACCGAGTACGCCGCCACCTGGACGTCGCAGGAGGATGTCGTGCCCGGTCCCGAGGGTACCCGGTCATTCGCCGGTGCCCGGCTGACCTGGAGCTACCTGATCCAGCTCTCTGAGAGCACGACCTACACCAACGATCTGGCAGTGGATGAAAACCTCAAGGATACCGCCGACCTGCGGGCCGACATGGTCAATTCTCTGCAGGTGGCGATGAGCCGGAGCCTGGCCCTGAAGGTCAGCCTGCAGCTCCTCTTCGATAATCAGCCGGCCCTGACGGCGGCCACCGATCCTGACAATCTGCTCGGAGCGGGGGAATCGGTGCTGATCGAACTGGAGAAGCTGGATACGATCTTCACGGTCTCGGTGGTCGTGAACTTTTAATCGGTCAGGGCCTCGATGCGGGCGACATAGGCTGCGGAGTCGAATTTGCGCGAGGTGCTCTTGTACGTCATCGACCGCACCTTCCCGAAAACCTCCCGCTCGGGCCAGGGGCGGTCATGCCGGCCTCCGATCGCCCAGGCGATATTGGAGTAGCCGCTCGGATCGCGGCCATCGAGTGACCAGCGGTCGTTCAGGATCACGGCGGTTTCGTAAGCCTCTTCCGGCGTGCGGGACCAGTGCAGGATCTTCTTGGCCCAGTACATGCGCATGTACCCGTGCATGAAACCGGTATGCATCATTTCCTTCTGGGCCGCGTTCCAGAGCGGATCGTGGGTCTGCCCGCTCTCGAACTCCTCCCGGCTATAGAGGTGGGGGCGTGGATCCCCGGCATGCTCGGCCAGGGTCGTCAGGCCCCAGGACGGGAGCCCGGCGAAGCGGTCGTAATCGGGGTTGTGGACGACGAAATTGACCGCCAGTTCGCGGCGGACCACGAGTTCCTCGAGAAAGGCTTCCCGGGCGTCTTCTCCGACGTCGGCAGCAACGACCTGCAGGGCGATCTGGAGCGGACCGAGTTGACCGAAATGCAACCAGGGAGAGAGCCGGCTGGTACCTTCGGGGTATTCGGGATGGCGGCGGCGGACGTCGTAACGGGACAGGCGGCGGGTGATGAAATCATCGAGTTCAGCCAGCCCGGCTTCGGTCCCGGCCTGCACGCCGAGCAGCCGTCGGGACGAGGTGTCGGGTGAGAGCCGGGCAAGCAGGCCATCGGGATCGAGCTGGTCGCCGGCGGGGCGTTCGGGTCCGGGCAGACGATGCTCGACCTCCGGATCGGCAACGGGGACCAGGAAGCGCTCCAGTTCGCTCATGATCTTCGGCCGGAGGGTGCGGGCGGCGTATTCCTCTTTCTCGAAGAGAGATGAGGGGACGATCACATCGGCATCCACCGTCAGGAAGGCAACCTCGAGCGCGGCGGCCGTTTCCGCCCGCCACGCTTCAGGTTCCCGCAGGGGATTTTCGTCACCGACCACAACCGCCGCGTTCACTTCCCGGGCCACTCCGGCGACATCACCGGCCTCGCCGAAGCGCAGCAGGAAGGTGGCGCCGCGCTCTTCGGCTTCACGGGCGGTTTCAGCCAGTCCTTCGAGCAGGAACGCGAAATGCCGTTCGGTGGCTCCCGGGAAATCGGGCTTGAGACGAAACAGGACGATGAGTGGCAGTCCGAGGGTATTGGCCAGCAGCACGGCGGTGTTGAAGGCTTCGTTCCCCCGGGCCCGCTGGGATCGTTGCATCCAGTAGAGGACGACCTTTCCCTCGCGGCGGAGAGGAAGATCGTTGCGCAGCCGGAGCCGGGGATTGAGCCGCAGTGTGCTCAGCAGTTCATCAGGCATAGATCGTCTGCAGCTCGGCGATCCGCGAGGCGATATCGACCGTGTTGGCGCAGCGGGCCGTGCATTCGGCGCACGAGGTGCAGTTCTCCATGCCCCGCCCGTACTCGATATCGACCAGAGCCTCACGGGCCTGCTCGAAATTGGTGTAGGCGGTGGCGTACATGTGCGCCCGCATCAGGGTCGGAATGTCGGCGTTCCGGGCGCAGGTCGGGGCGCACTCCTCACACTGCAGGCAGAAACCGAGTTCGGTCCGCGTGCGATGATCATCGAGGAAGGCCTGCTCCTGCTCGCTGAATTCGAGGCTCGAAACCACGTTCCAGTTCTGCTCCAGTTGCTGGAAGGTGGTATAGCCCGGGATGCTGGTGGAGATGAACTCGGGCCGGATCGCCCAGCGCAGGACCGCGTTGTGCATGACTTCGTCGGGGTAGGCCGCCTGACCCTCGGCCGGAACATTCCCCCGGGTCATGGCCCCCACGCACTGGGTCTTCATCGCCACGATCCCGATCCCGGCCCCGGCGGCGGCCTGCATGGCGGCGATAAGGTCCGATTTCTCGGAATAGGCGTAGTTGAAGCTCGAGAGGATGACGTCGACACCGCCATTGGCGGTCGCAGCCCGGATGCAGGTGGCCATGTTCCGGTGCGTACTGAAACCGGTGAAACGGGCCTTGCCCTGTTCCTTGATCCTTTCCATCCCTTCGAGAACAGCGGGGTCGGTAGCCGTTTCTTCATCCTGCACGACATGCAGGTAGAGGAGTTCGACATGATCCATGCCGAGCCGCTGCAGGCTCTGGTCGGTGTGCTCGATGATGGCGTCGCGCAGGGCATTCCCGGACAGCCCGCGGCGGTAGCGGGTATGCAGGATCTTGGTGGCGAGGGTGACCTCGTCGCGGATGCCCATGTCACGAATGGTGGCCCCCACGACCTCTTCGTTGCGCCCGCCCATGTATACGGCAGCGGTGTCGAAATGCCGCACACCCATTTCATATGAACGACGGAGCAGGTTGGCATCGTCGGTGTTCATCACCCCCATGCTCACGACCGGCAGGGTGATGCCGGTACGCCCGAGCTGGCGGGTGATGACGCCCTCAGTGCGGTGCGGGGCCGACGCTGATTCCGATGCAGCGGCGCTTCGGCCTCCCAGACCGGCCAGTCCGGCGGCGGCTGCCCCCGTGGCGGCGGTGGCGAGAAATTCCCTGCGGCTGCGACTTTCCCTGGCTGACACGTTGCTACCCTCCCTGGCAGTTCGGTGTGCTCCTCCCGGTAGTACGATGTCGGGTCCGGAAACGACCCGGTCGTACCTGTATAGCGTATACCGGCCTGTCTGGTCTATACTTCATCCCATGACCTATGAGCATGAAACAATCCGTCTCGAGATCGAGCCGCCGCTGGCCGAACTCATTCTGACCCGCGAACGGGTGCACAATGCCATCTCCTCGGACATGACGAAGGAGATCCTGGCGGCGTTGCATTTCGTCGAAGAGAGCCGCAACGCCCGGGTTCTGATTCTGCGCGGGGAAGGGCCCTCGTTCTGCGCCGGGGCCGATCTGGCCGAACTGGCCAAGCTGCAGGATGCAGATTATCAGGGCAACCTGCAGGCCGGCCGCGAGCTGGCCGCCCTCTTCGGACAGCTCTATTCCTTTCCGAAGGCGACCGTGGCCGCGGTGCACGGGGCCTGCGTGGCGGGTGGATGCGGGCTGGCCACGGCGTGTGACCTGGTGGTGGCTGAGCGCGGGGCGCACTTCCGGTACTCGGAAGCAGCCATCGGCTTTGTGGCCGCGCTCGTCTCGATCTTTCTGGTGCGTGCGGTGGGCGAGAAACACGCCCGCGAGCTCATGCTCACCGCCCGCCGGCTGCCCGCCGAAGAGGCCCTGCACATCGGACTCGTGAACGAAGTGGTCGAAACGGGAGCCGCTCTCGACCGGGCACGTGAGATCGCCTCCGCGATCGCGCTGAACTCGCCGGCGGCGATCAGGCATTCCAAGGAGGTGATCACCGCGGTCCAGGTCATGGGGCTCGAGGAAGCCCTCACTTTCGCTGCCGAACTCAACGCCCGTGCCCGACTCGAACCGGAATGCCTCGAAGGGGTGAAAGCCTTCTTCGAAAAGCGTTCCCCCGACTGGCGGGCCGAGGTGGAGGCGATGCTGGCCAAGTAGCAGATTGATACGTTCTCGCAGATATTCCCTGCAGATATTCCCTACAGATATTTCAACCACCAGTGACGACGGGTGTGTTTATATCGGCCGAACCAGCGGCAAAGCACAAACATGAGGGTTGATACCGTCAACCAGGCGATGTAGACGGTCAGCAGATCCGGGGCATAGTCCGGAGGAATCTGATCGGGACCGATAAGCCAGAAATTCAGCAGTTCGCCATAGCGGAGCAGGTGCCAGAATTGCGAGATAACATTGATCAACGGAATATGCAGGACATAGAAGAAAAAGGGCACCCGCCCGAAAGTCCGGAAAACCTCAGCCAGACGACCGCGCCACTGTTCGATCATCCGTAGCGACACTATGGCCGGTCCCAGGGTAAGACAGAGAAAGAGCAATGAGGCTGGATATTTGGTTACATTCAGAAAGGAGAGAATAGTAAAGAGAACTCCCCGCTCCTGGATATGCCAGGGTGAAGGATCTCCGTAAAGATTCAGACCTCGCAGGAGAATGAACAGTCCCAGACATCCCACTCCGAGGGCGAGAAGGACCCGGTCACGCCGTTGTGGCTCCAACTGCACGCAATGACCAAAGACATACCCGGCGCCCATGACACCAACCCAGGGAATGAGCGTATAGGTGACGAAGAGTTCCGGGCCATTGGAACCGAAGGGGTAGAGTGAGCCCCCCTCATGCATGATGGTCCAGAGCCAGCCGAAGGTGCCCAGATCAGCCGACTGTACCGCTGTGAAAGCATTGTGACCGAAGATCAGAAAAAGCGAGAGTCCCAGGATTGCGCCGCGCGGCAGCCAGAGCAGACCGGCCAGGATGATCATCGAGGCACCGATGGCCCAGATGATGGAGAGAAAGAAGAATCCGAGACTGCCGGGCAGTTGCAGCGGCCAGGCGGCATTGATGATCAGGAGTTCAACCACGATGAGCCAGAGTCCGCGCCCGGCCAGGTAACGGCTGACCAGAACCCGGTCACGCACTTTCTGCTGAAAGAAATAGACTGCTGTTCCGGCCAGAAAAACAAAGACCGGAGCGCAGAAGTGGGTTGTCCACCGGGTCAGGAACAGTCCGATCGAGGTATGGATCAGATCCTCGGGCGGGAAGAGGGTGGGAGCGAAAAAATCGCGGGTGTGATCGAGTGCCATCAGAACGATCACAATGCCGCGCAGGATATCGAGCGACCGGATCCGGGTGTCGGAATTCGCCTGTGTCGTCAGTCTGACAGTTTCATTCACCATCGAGGATATCTTTCACCGTCAGCCGGGAAATACGGAGCAATGGCCGCCATCCGGCCACGGCAGCCACAATGGTGAGCACGAAAATGGCGCCGAGAAAGACGCCTGCATCGCTTGGTTGGACCTGGAAGAGGAGGCTGGCCATGAAACGTCCGGAAACGAGGGCGACCGGGATTCCCATTGCCAGACCGGCGATATGACGCCTGAGTCCCTGGCGGAACATCCAGCCGATGAGGTGCCCCGGCGATACTCCCAGAGCCATACGGATCCCGAACTCCCGGACGCGGGAGGAGACGGCGTATGTCGTTACGCTGTAGATACCGGTTGCGGCCAGGAGTGTCGTCACCAGGGCGGCGACCAGGAACAGCCGGCCATAGAGAGGGATCTGCCAGTTTTCATCCCGGATCGCACCAGTGAGCGGACGGAACAGGGAAAGGGGGATATGAGGGTATGCCGCCCGGATCCTGCGGCGAATGTTCTCCAGTGCCACGGTCGGATCGAGATCGGTATGGGCGATCAGAAAGGTGTCCCACTCTGGTACCTGATCGAAGAGAAGGTGAATGGCTGGCACGGCTGGTTCGCCCCATCCACGATTGGGAGTGTCGGCGCAGACCCCGATGATTTCGCTCTCCATGTTTTCCCCGGGGGGA
>Ga0180433_10010874_pt1 | contig 10880 bp, 10 predicted proteins | sample SS_ome_8_FD_132980 | JGI IMG/M metagenome (GOLD analysis project Ga0180433, IMG submission 132980) | Hypersaline lake sediment archaeal communities from the Salton Sea, California, USA - SS_1_D_1 metaG | ecosystem: Environmental > Aquatic > Non-marine Saline and Alkaline > Hypersaline >...
AATTATGTATTACGTATATATTTACTGTGTTTAAATAAATCTTTTTATATTGGACATACAAATAATTTAAAAAAGAGATACAAAGAGCATTGCGATGGTCTTGTTAAATATACAAAATCGTTAAGGCCTTTAAAATTAGTTTATTATGAAACATATAATACTAAATCAGAGGCTATTAGAAGAGAAAAGCAATTAAAAGGTTGGTCAAGGCAGAAAAAAATAAATTTAATAAGACATAAGCATCCTACAAAAAATAATAAATAATAAATTATTCAGCCCAGGTGGCGGAACCCCGTATACTCGCTGCGCTCGCACGGGGCAAGTAGGTAGACATATTATTAAAACAAAATTATAAATAAAAAAATAATTAATAATTAATTGTTTAGCCCAGGTGGCGGAACAGGTAGACGCGTTGGACTTAAAATCCAATTCCTTTCAAACGGAGTGGGAGTTCGATTCTCCCCCTGGGCACCATCCTTTGCTAAAGCTACGGATGGCAAGCTAGTAGAATTATTTGCATGCTTGCCAGAAGTTTTAAATTATTACTTTGTATGTAAAGTTAAGCGGGCATGCCCGCCGAAGCTTTGCGTAGCAAAGCGTAGGCGGGTGTCGTATAGTGGTTATTACACATGCTTGCCAAGCATGAAACGGCGGTCCGATTCCGCTCACCCGCTCAGTTTTAAATAACTACATTTTCCAACTTCCCTCTTATTGTTAGGAGGGATAAAGTGTGGAAAGAAAATTTCATAACCATCCCTGCCCCTCTTTACTTAAGGAGGGGAATGCGCTAAATAACTAAACATAAGACATGAGACGAAAATGGCGTAAAGCAAAACCTAAGCAGGTGAAATTTTTTCGGTCTAATCAGCAGATTAGAGTGCCGATGGTTTTTTTAATTGATGAAAACGGCGAGCATGCTGGTAATATTGAAACTTTTAAAGCCATAGCGATGGCTAAAGACTTGGGCTTAGATTTAGTTGAGGTTAATCCTAAGGCTGATCCGCCGGTAGCAAAAATTATAGATTTAGGGCAACTTAAATATGAGCGCGAAAAAAAAGCGCATAAGCAGAAAATGGCGCAGAAAAAAATAGATACTAAGGGTATCAGGCTGTCGGTGAGAATTTCTAAGCATGATTTTGACTTTAGAATAGAGCAAGCCAAGAAATTCTTAGCTAAAGGTAATAAATTAAAAATAGATTTAGTCTTAAAAGGCAGAGAAAGGCAGCATCCGGAAAAAGCCAGAGAAGCAATTAACTCGTTTTTAAATGAATTAAAGAATATAAAGGAATTAAGTATAATAGAAGAGCAGCCCTTGACAAAACAAGGCGCAAGGTATAGTATTATATTAATTAATAAAGCTAGTTAAGACTTAATAAAGTCAGGTTGATAGCCTGTTTTTTTGTATAATGCGAATCCGCAAATTAATGCAAATACTGCAAATATATTTATATTATTAGTAATTTGTGGCATTTGCATTCAATTCGCAATATTCGCATTATAATTATATGCCGAAGATTAGAACCCATAAAGCTACCTCAAAGAGGTTTACCATAACTAAAAATAAAAAAGTAATCAGGCGTAAAGCAGGCCAGGATCATTTTAATGCTCGAGAATCAGGTACGATTACTAGAAGAAAGCGCCGTGATATTAAAGCAGCTAAAAGCGATGTTAAGAATATAAAAAGATTAATACCGTATAGTTAATTTCAGATTGAAGATTTCAGATTTTCGATTTATTAAATCGTCAATCTGAAATCTTAAATCGAAAATTTCCAAATGTCTAGAGTAAAAAGAGGAACAACTCATGTTAAAAAAAGAAAAAAATTACTTAAACAAGTAAAAGGTTATAAGTGGGGCCGGAAGAATTTAATTCGTTTAGCTAAAACAGCTACTACTAAAGCTGGCGCCCATGCTTTTGTAGATAGGAAAAAGAAAAAAAGAACTAATCGCGGTTTATGGCAGATTAGGATTAATGCTTTTGTGCGCGAGCATGGCTTATCATATTCAAAATTCATTAGTTTACTGAAAACAAATAAGATTGCCATAGACAGAAAAATATTAGCTGACCTGGCAGTTAATAATAAAAAGGTGTTAACAAAAATTGTGGAGCAGGTTAAGAAGCCGATTTCGTCAAATGATATTAAAAAGTAAATATAGGGATTTTAGAAGAAATATCTCTAAAATAAATTGCTCTCCCACAAATCTACAAATATCATATTTACTTACTTTAAAAGGAATTTGTATATTCGTGAAGAGATTTGTTGATTTGTGGGAGAAAAATTTGCAATTACATACTTACATCATTTAGCGAATATTTAGGATTATTTTAAATTAGTTAGGTAGAGTTGACTAATTTTAATATTTGTGATATAATTAAATTTACTTATGAAACTTCTTCAAATAATACAAGTGATAGTTGCTGTTTTGTTAATAGCCGTAATTCTTATGCAAAATAGAGGCACTGGCCTTTCAGGTATATTTGGCGGCGGCGGCAATGTTTACCGCACTAAGCGTGGCATTGAAAACGTTTTATTTATGGCAACAATAATATTATCTGTATTATTTTTTCTAGTGTCATTAGCTAGTGTTATATTATAATCAGAAATTAAATCTCTTCTTTTTTAACACAACGTGGACTCATTAAATAAAAAAAATTCAGGTAAATTAGGCCAAGCTAAAAATAAATTAGCCTCTTTTATAGTTTTGAAAAAGAATAAAATGCTAAAAAAAACATCCCTAAAAAATAATCAAGAGCAAATTGAGCTTGATAAAAAACTCATCTACTCATTATCAAAATCTAAAATACCAAGCTTTAAACAAATAAAATATATAAAAAAATTTTTAAGCTCTAAGGAATTAAAGATAATAAAAGTATGTTCAATAATTTTAATTCTTAGCTTGGGATTTCTTGTTTGGCATTATTATCGGACGCATATACAAGTTGTACCAAAAATTGGTGGTGAATACACAGAAGGTTTAGTCGGTAGTATTAAATATATTAATCCGCTTTATTCTTCTGCCGGAGATGCTGATAATGATATTAGCGCTTTAATCTATTCAAGTATTTTGCAAAGAGGAAAAAATGGAGAATTAATTAATGATTTAGCTACCGAGTACAAGATTTATGAAGATGGTAAAATTTATGAATTTAAAATAAGAACTGATGTTAAATGGCATAATAATAGCGACCTAACTGTTGATGATATAGTGTTTACCTTTAACGCAATTAAGGATATTCAATATAAGTCGCCCCTCAAGACCAGTTTTACCGGGGTTACTATTACCAAGATAAATGAAGATACAATTAGATTTATATTAGTTGAGCCGTATGCTGCTTTTTTTGAACTTTTAACTTTTGGCATCTTGCCACAAGAGCTGTGGTTGCAGATTCCGCCAGAGGGGGCTAACTTAGCTGAGCTTAATTTAAAGCCGATTGGTTCAGGCCCCTATAAATTTAAGTCATTAATTAAAGATAAGGCCGGGAATATAAAAATATATAATTTAACTTTAAACGAAGAATATTATGGCCAGCCAGCTTTTGTAAAAAACCTATCTTTTAAATTTTTTATAAATTTTGAAGAAGCGATTGGGGCCTTAAATGAAAATAGTATAGAGGGCTTAAGCTATTTACCACATTATCTTAAGGATGAATTAATTGCACGAGATTCTTTAAGCTTTCATGAAATAAATTTAGGGCAAATAACAGCTATATTTTTTAACCAGAAAAATAATAAGGCCTTAGAAAGCAAAGAGTTGCGTCAAACTTTGGCATTGGCTATAGATAAAAACAAGATTATTGATGAAATTTTTAATCAAAGCGCAGTTTTAGTAGACGGGCCGATATTAGCGAATAATTTTTCTTATAATAAAGATATAAAAAAATATAGATATAATATTGAAGAAGCCAGCAAGTTATTAAGCGAAGCAGAGTTAAGTAGAATTGAAGTTACTGAAGAGGAGGTTATTGAAGCAGAAAAAAATTTAGAAGCTGAAGATGAAGACGCAAGAAAAGAAGCTGCTGTTAAAATTAACCTTGGAGTTGGTAGCTGGCTAGCTAAAAAATCAGGCGACCAGAATGAATTTATTATAATTAATTTGACAACAGTAGAAACAGATGATAATAAAAAAGTGGTTGAGCTAATAAAGAAATCATGGGAAGAGCTTGGCGTTAAAACTAATATTCATATTGTGGCAGCCAACCAGATTCAATCCGAGGTTATTAAGCCCAGAAATTTTGAAGCTCTTTTCTACGGCCAGATAGTTGGTAATGACCCTGATTCATATGCTTTTTGGCATTCATCGCAAATCGGTGAATCAGGTTTAAATATTACTGATTATGCTAATAAGGAGGTTGATACTCTTTTAGAAGACGCTAGGTTAACGAATAATCAGGAAGATAGGATTGCTAAATATAAAAAATTTCAAGAAATTTTAGCCGAAGAAGTGCCAGCTATTTTTATGTATTCGCCTATCTATACTTATGTGCAAAGTAAAAAGATTAAAGGCTTTGATATAAACAATATATTAATCCCTCGCGATCGTTTAGCCAATATTTCAGAATGGTATATTGAAACTGGCAAGAAAATAATTTGGCGAAATAAATAGATAAAAAGACTCTAACAATTAAATAGTATAATTGATCAAGGTTATTTTTAGTTTTGGTTTAAATGCCTTGGTGGCGGAATCCCGCCTCTCTCGAAAAGCGGGGCAGGTTGGCAGACTATACAAATTAGCCGAAGTGGCGGAATTCCTGCCCCGGTAGCGACTGGGGCAGGGGTAGACCCGTATACTCGCTTTACTCGCATGGGGCAGGCGCGCATTTAAACTAAGAGCTGATGTGGTGAAACTAGTAGATTTACCCCGCCCCTTTTAATTAGTTTGTATAGAATTTGGGGATGTGGCGGAACTGGTAGACCCCGCACTAATTTTTGCTTCGCTCAAATAATGCGGGGCAAGCGCGCTTTAAACCATTAGCCGATGTGGTGAAATTGGTAGACACGCAGCGTTCAGGGCGCTGTGGGATTATTCCCGTGTGGGTTCAACTCCCACCATCGGCACCAAATAATTTAATAATTTATTTAAGCAGACAATTAGTAAAACAAGTTGAACATGAATTGATATTTTGTTTTTTGTTATCTGCTATCTAATAAAATGATCACAAAATATAAACCAAAAACAATTAAAACAAAAAGATCGGTATCTCAAAGATCTCAGAGAGGCCGGGTTAGTGCTGGTCAAAAAGTTCTTAGGAGAAGAACTGCTGAGTCTAGAAGAACTGCCATGACCAGGCCTAAAACCGAAGATAAGCTTAAAGTAATGGTTTTAGGCGGCTTAGAAGAAGTGGGCCGCAACATGACCCTCTTAGAATATGATCAGGAAATTATTATTATTGATATAGGTCTGCAGTTTCCAGAAGAAGACATGCCAGGCATTGATTATATTATTCCTAATATTGATTACTTAAAAGGGAAGGCTGGCCAGATTAAGGGAGTAATTATAACCCATGGCCATATGGATCATATCGGCGGTATTCCCCATATAATCGGCCGGATTGGCAATCCGCCTATGTTTATGGGTAAATTAACTGCTGGTTTAGTTAGAAAGCGCTGTGAAGAATATAGAAATTGTCCTAAATTAAATATTTCGGTAATTAATGAAACTGCAAATTTGCAGTTAGGGCAAAATTTTAGAGTAGAGTTTTTAAGAGTAAATCATTCCATCCCGGATTGCTTTGCGGTTATTATCCATACTCCCGAGGGCACAGTCATACATACTGGCGACTTTAAAATTGATTTTTCTCCGGTTAATGATAAACCGGCGGACTTAAATCGGATCGCGCAAATCGGCGGCGCCGGGGTGATGTTGATGCTATCTGATTCTACTGATGCTACTCACCCTGGTTATCAGATTTCAGAATCTTCGATTGGCGACGAGATTGGCAAGTTGTTTGAAAAAATTGAAGGCCGGATTATAATCGGTACTTTTGCTTCGCAGCTTTCACGTATTCAAAAGATTTTTGATCTAGCGGCTAAGTACGGGCGCAGAGTTTATCTGCAGGGGCGATCAATGAATGATAACGTTGATATTGCTTATCAAATAGGCTATCTTAAATTTAATCCCCGGATATTAATTCGCGATGCTGATTTAAGGCGCCTAGGAGACAATAAAATAATTATTTTAGGCACTGGAGCTCAGGGAGAAAGTAATGCATTTTTAATGCGCGTAGTGGCCGGTGAACATCGGACCATTAGCTTAAAGCAAGGCGATACGGTAATTTTTTCTTCTTCAATAATTCCCGGTAATGAACGCACTATCCAGAACTTAAAAGACATGATAGTTAGGCAAGGCGCCAGAGTAATTCATTATGAAATGATGGATGTTCATGCTGGCGGCCATGCTAAGCAGGAGGACCTAAAGCTGATGATGCGGCTTTTAAAGCCAAAGTTTTTTATTCCGATTGAAGCTAATCATTACATGCTGCGGGCGCATGCAGATTTAGCCGAACAGGTGGGGATACCTAAGGAAAATATATTTGTGCCCAACAATGGACAGGTGGTGGAAATAAAAAAAGATTCAAGAAATAATGTGGTTGGTAGTTTATCCAGAGAAAAAGTGATTACTGATTATGTTATGGTAGACGGCTTGGGCGTGGGCGATGTATCCAATATTGTTTTACGGGATAGGCGGATGATGGCCGAAGACGGGATGATTGTGGTGATCGCCACCATTGATTCAAAAACCGGTGATCCGATCGGCAATCCGGATATAATTTCTCGCGGTTTTGTGTATATGAAAGAAAATAAAGACCTGATCGAAAAGACCAGGATGAAAGCTAAAGAGATTGCTAAAAACAGCAGCTCAAAGACGCAAACTGATATTGATAACATCAAGAATAAAATCAGAAATGATATTGGCCAGTTTCTGTTTACTAAAACCAAGAGACGACCAATGGTGCTGCCGGTGGTAATTAAAGTTTAGGTTTCGGTTATAGGTTATGAGTAATAGGTTATAAGTGATGATTGATAATTTGATACAATTTGACAGACATTCTTTTATTCGCTAAACTAAATATAATTAAGGCATATAAAATTCTATGGGTTCACTAGCTCTAACAATTAAATCAGGTCAAAAAATTGTAATAGAAATGGATGCTAATAAGTTTGAAAAACTAGCAGCCAGTTTTGGATTTTTTGGTCAGGGTTTTATTAAAAGCCTTAACCGCGCAGAAAAAGATTGTCGCTTAAAGCGAACGAAAAAAATAAATTCCTTAAAAGAATTAAGAAAGTAATTATATAGACCTCTTGCAAAATAACATTTCGGCTAATTTTTCCAAATTTCGGCTGCAAAATTTAAAAAATCTCCTCCGTTTATATTACATATAAACATCGTTGCTTTTTAAATTTTTCGCTTTGAAATTTGAAAAAATTATCTTAAAAGTTTATTATGCAAAAGGTTTTATGCTTATAATTGAAGTTACTAAAGAGTTTTAGGAAAGGTATCAGAAACTTCCACTAGCTATTCAAAAAAAAGCTGAAAAGCAAGAAAAAATTTTTCGCCAAAATCAATTTTATCCTTCGCTCCACACTGAAAAATTAGAGCCGAGAGGCAAGTAGGTGTGGAGTTTTCGTATTGATAAAACTTATAGAATCATATTTAGTTTTATTAGCCGCCATAAAATAATTTTTTTGACAATTGGTACTCATGATTGGATATATAAAATTACTAATAAAAAATTTTAGTTATTGTTTTGTTTTAAATATATTAAATAAAAAGGCGAGGCCACGTAGAACGTGATAAATAAATCCTCGTCTTTTTGGTTGACTAAATAGATAATAAATGTTAAGATAATTTTAGTTTTGGAAAATAAATTTCCTAGTAATTTTAACCATATCAGCAGGAATTCTCAGGTAAAAATAAAAAAAATATTAGTGGAAACATTAATATTTTTTATCAAGTTATTGATATTTTTCAAGAGGTTAGTGGCCGCTTTTTTTGTTGCTATAATTTATAAGCCCGGGCGCAAAATTTTAAGTTTTATCTTTCATAAAATTGTGGTTAAGGCTTATTGCTATTACCGATCACTTATTAAAAGGTTAGGCTGGGGCGGTTTTAAAGGTAATATTTTTTCTTTCTTGTTGAACCAAAAATTAGTGCATGTATTAGTTGGCCTTTTAACTGTAGTAATAATACTCACTAATTTAACTGCGAAAACAAAAGCCGGCGTAATTTCTGAACAAGGGCATAATACTATTATTGCTAGCCTGGTAACTAGTGAATTTGGCAGCCTGGAGAATGATGAATTAATTGAAGAGGTAGCGCTTGAAGAAGAAACTATTTTGCCTACTCAAAAAAATTATTTGGATAGCTTAGCAGTTATTAAGAGCCAGCCTCAGGCAGTTATGCAAACGCCTGATGAAATTGATGAAATCGAGGAAGTAGCAGCTATGACTCAGGATAGTTCAGCTATAGTTAAGCCTGATTTAGCGGCCACTAAAAAAATAAAAAGACCCCGAACTGAAATTATCTATTATACTGTCAAGCCCGGAGATTCAGTCAGTACCATTGCCGCTGAATATGAGATTAGTGTTAATACAATTCTTTGGGAAAACAATTTAAGTGCTTGGAGCTTAATTAGGCCGGGACAAAAGTTGGCAATTTTGCCAACTACCGGGGTAACCCATGAGGTAGTTAGAGGTGAAAATCTAAGTATGATTTCAAAAAAGTATAGTGTTGATGAAACAAAGATTAGAGAAGCCAATAATTTAGGCGAGGATGCTAAGCTGGCTATTGGGCAAAAATTATTAGTGCCAGGCGGACGGCAAACAAGGTATGTTGCTGAGAGTAGTGGCAGCTATATTGGCCTAACTGTTCTTAAAGATTTAGTTAAGCCATCAGGTGCAGCGCCAGTAGCCAGTAATATGATGAATTGGCCGACTCAGGGCCACCGTATTACCCAGTATTATTCCTGGCGCCACCTCGCTATAGATATTGCCAATAAAGCTGGTACTCCGATTTACGCGGCTGATGCTGGCACGGTTGAGTCAATCGGCTGGGAAACAGGGTACGGCAACACTATAATTATTAATCATGGCGGGAGCAAGAAAACCAGGTATGCCCATTTATCTAAATTTTATGTTAAAAAAGGGCAAAAGGTAGATAAGGGCGAAACAATTGCGGCGATGGGTTCTACTGGTTGGTCAACCGGGCCACACTTGCATTTTGAAGTTATTATTAGCGGCCGAAAATATAATCCATTAAATTATATAAGATGATGCAGATCCGCTAATATATGCGAATTTGCTCCGCCCCTCGCGAGGAGCGGGGTGAACGAATTGCGAATATGCGGATAGTTAATTCGCAATTCGCGGCATTCGCATAAGATTCGCATCATTAGCATCACGTATATGCATATACTAATTGGCGCAATCATAATTGTAGTTGGAGCATTGCTTGTTATAAAAGCAGAGCTCGTATATAATGTTTTTGGACCGATTGCTTTTTTTGAAAAGTATTTAGGTTCAGAGGGCGGTTCAAGGCTGGGTTATAAATTATTTGGTATTTTGGTTGTTTTTATCGGCATGTTGGTTTTGACTAATATGTTTGGCGGATTTATGAACTGGATTTTATCACCATTAATAAAGCAAACTAGTCCTGAATTTTAGTTTACATTACCTTAGCCTGTAACTCAGCTTGCTCCGGTACGCTCCGCTACCGGAGTAAAGCTAGAGCGCCCCGGTTGCTACCGGGGAGGTCAGGAGTTTGATAATTATAAATAATAAAATGAGTAGTTTTATATATTTAATTGAGAGCATAAGTACAAAAAGCATTATTATTGACAGTTAAAAATATTATTCGTATAATAAATAATTATTTTAAAAATATGGGCCCGTAGTTCAGTTGGTTAGAATGCCTGCTTTGCAAGCAGGATGTCAGCGGTTCGAATCCGCTCGGGTCCACAATAAAACACGGGATTTTCCCCGTGTTTTTGCGTAAAAAAATAACGGGGAAGCTAATGTAACACTTCCCCAAAAAACAATAAAAAAGAGAGGAGGGTGGAAACATCAGAAAACACAATCGTCTTCAGCGCTTCCACCCTCGGGCTGTGGTTATGAGCGGTTCCCATCCATTTACCGCTCACGTCTATGATATTAGCATAACTTAAATTATATAGCTAGGAGGATTATTGCCTACTTCAACTAAGCGAGGTTTTTTGTTTTTTAGTGAAAAATGGTAAAATAGGAGTAGGGTTTAATTAAATTAAATAAAAAATATGGTATTAGCAAAAAAGGTTATAAATTCAGCCAACCCAGCTCCTTTAGGTTTGTTGGGCTTTGGTCTGACCACGGTCTTATTAAATATGCATAACGCAGAATTATTTTCTTTAGGCAGTATGATTTTAGCGATGGGAATATTTTACGGTGGGATAGCGCAAGTTATAGCCGGAATTCTTGAGTGGCGCAAAGAAAATACTTTTGGCATGACTGCTTTTATTTCCTACGGATTATTTTGGCTTTCTTTAGTGGGAATTATTATTATGCCGAAATTAGGCTGGGCCAGTGCGGCGGAAAAAAGCGCTATGGCGGCTTATTTATTTTTATGGGGCATATTTACATTTGTGATGTTTATCGCTACTTTAAAGAAAAGCAGAACTTTACAAATAGTTTTTGGCACTCTGACCTTACTGTTTATGCTTTTGGCTTTAGGCGATATTACCGGCAATGAAGCTATAACAAGAATAGCTGGCTACGAAGGAATTATTTGCGGTTTGTCAGCTATTTAGACTTAAGGGAATATTTGTGATGCTAAAAATTGGATATTTACACGTACTTTAGATAAAATATTAATAACATTTATAATTAATCGTAAATCTAAAGTATGATA